>JXWR01001382.1_pt1 | contig 12536 bp, 9 predicted proteins | sample 315541 | NCBI WGS metagenome assembly JXWR01 (sample SAMN03273951, study PRJNA271842) | soil metagenome | isolation source: rice field ambient CO2 | place: India: CRRI Experimental farm Cuttack,Odisha-753006 | collected 2013-12-17
ATGATAGTTTGCAGGAATTTATCAGTCAATTGATGGGAGACATCGCTATTGTTGCCTTATACGATACGCTGCAAAAACGATAACAATTTCTTATTTGTCAACCTCGTGGGAGACTCGATAGGTTGCATGATGATGTGTCACAAAAAAGTAGAAGTGTCATCTTGACGCTATCCCACCCCTTCTTTTTCCACATGCTTAATTATTTGTATACATCCAGTGACATACAAAAAAATAGTAGAACATGGAGGGGCCGGCTTGTTGGATAATTTAAATCGGTTTATTATTATTATACAGATTAAATAAAATTTTTTTAAAAAAAAGATACAGAAAAAGTGAGAAAGAAAGGAAAAGAAACCACTAATAGTGAGAGAGATAATCAAATGTAAATGATAATCCTACCAGCCCAAAAAGATTAGAATGTCGTGTATGTACATCCACATTTTATATTCATATTTTTTTTAAAGTACATGCAAAAGAAAGAATAAGAAGTAGAGAAATCAACGGAAATCTGTCTTACCGACACCACGCTTACCACTGAATAAATGCTTTGATAAGGAAACAGCATTGTGTCTATCAGATTCACCTTGCTTGGCATGTCTATTTCTTTCTCTTCTTTCCATCTTGGCCATCCTGTCGGCCTTGGATCTCATGGAGCCATCAGCAACACCATCCAACAATCTATCGGTTTGTCTCAACTTGACACCGTTTTCAGTGGAAGCTGTCAAAGCATCTTGGTCGCCAAAAACAACATCAGAACCTCTTTCAACATAACGGTTCTTACGAGCAGCACGGTTCTGTTTATCTTGTAAGGCTGACATGTCATGGCCCAAAGTGGACATGTGTTCTTCCATTTTACCAAAGGACTTAGTTAGTTTAGAACGTGGCATGATAGCTTTGTTCTTCAAGGACTTCCTATTTCTTGCTTCAGCAATCATCGTCTTTTGTCTATTTCTAATCCATGCAGCTTTCTCCTTGATATCATCTACTTCGGATGCTTCGAAACCGTCGTAGATTTCTTCCTCATCGTCAGAATTGTAGAACCCTTCGTTCTCCAATTTTTCTTCTTCTTCTTCAAGAGCCTGCAGTTTAGCAGCGATTTCAGGGTCCAAGAAATCATAAACATTCTTACCATCCAAGATTTCTGGCATGATGTCATTCTTCCACTCATCATCTTCTAATAGGTACTTGTCCTTCAAGTTAACATTGAAGACACCAGCACCACCATTTTCAGCTTCGATGTCTCTGGCCAACTTTCTCCTGTTTGGATCTTCAGGGTCGTATTTCTTCAAATTCTTGACAGATTCTGGGATAAATGGTGTTCTCTTGACATCATCTCTTGCTTGAGGTTGAGCAACATGAATCTTGTTCAGAACATTGTTGATTCTAGACTGAGATTTCAACTTATTCTCAATTCTAGAAGCCAATAGTTTTTCACATGCTTTGTTTCTAACTTCCATAACGTTTTCTTCCAGTTGGCATGAAGAAGTCATGATTTCAACACCTGGAACCTCCTTAACAGATTCCAGTAATTGTGCACGCTCTTCGTCTAAATCCTCCGGTCTGATAATGTCGGTTTTGTTGATAACAACCATGACAGACTTGTTGGCGAATAGAGGCTTGATGGAGTGGAATAGTTTAACTTGAGCTTCGATGGTGAAACCACATTGTTCGGAAAGATCCATGAAGTACAAAACACAAGAACGTAAATGGGCAATGGCATAAATCGATTGCATTTCAATGTTGTTCATTTCTTCAGTGGGTCTATCTAGGATACCAGGGGTGTCAATAGCTTGAAATCTCAAGTATTTGTAGTCAAAATGACCAACGTATAAACTCTTGGTTGTGAAAGCATATGGTTGAACATCGACGTCTGATTTGGTAATGCATCTCAAAAACGAGGACTTACCGACATTTGGATAACCACAGATCAGCAAGGTTCTGGTATTTGGGTCGATCGATGGTAATCTACCAATGTGCTGTCTGACTTGTTCCAAATAGGCCAATGGGTCCCTCAATTTCTTGACTATAGTTGCCATTCTACCTAAAGCGGCCCTTTTCAATTGTTTACATTGAAATAAAGATTGACCGAATTTTAGCAATCTGACATAATCTCTGGCGACTTGTTCCACAAGGGACTTCGCACGAGATATAGCTGCCAAAGATATCTTGTAATGATTCTTTTCGTATAGGGTGTCCATCAAATCTCTATGGAAAGGATGCACGTCATTGATGTTAGGAAAACCCTTTAAAATGTCCTCAAATTTTTCCACGAAACCTTCACCTGTGTATTTAACTTTACGCATATAGAACGCTCTGATTCTTGTAATCTTGAAACCAGGTCTGATCACAGTTGGTGTCTTTCTCTGGGTTCTGTTCAAGACAATATCCAGCAAATCATTTGCTGGAGCGACAGTAGGGATATCCTTCCATGAAAGTTGCATCTTCGGTATAGGAGGGAGATGTGTTTGCTTTTGGAGGGTACGCTTACTTTTTTATAAACGCTGCAACTCCTAAATCTGAAGTGTATTCTTTATATTGTATTAGATGAGGTAGTACATAGGTGAAAATTTTTCTTTGCGATGAGCTGCGGAAAAAACTTTTCGTTCAGTTGAAAAAAAAAAAAGAAAGTGAAGATCGTGTGCGACGGAATAGACGTGTCGTTTTCCCAATACTGGCATACAAATCAAGAGGGAGAAGAGTGGGCTTTTATAATTGCAGTTGAATGCAGTATGGTAGCCGAGCAAACACAGGAGAACATGTCAGCCGTAGGTCCAGGTAGCAATGCAGGTGCTAGTGTCAATGGCGGATCTGCTACAGCCATTGCTACTCTTTTACGCAACCATAAGGAGTTGAAGCAAAGGCAGGGTTTATTCCAGGCCAAGCAGACAGACTTCTTCCGTTACAAGAGATTTGTTAGGGCACTGCATTCTGAGGAGTATGCCAACAAATCTGCAAGACAGCCAGAGATATATCCAACTATACCTTCTAACAAGATCGAAGACCAGCTTAAGTCACGTGAAATCTTTATTCAACTTATAAAGGCACAAATGGTGATCCCAGTGAAAAAATTGCATAGTCAAGAATGCAAAGAGCATGGATTGAAGCCAAGCAAGGACTTTCCGCACTTGATTGTTTCGAACAAAGCACAATTGGAAGCCGATGAATACTTTGTTTGGAACTATAACCCTAGAACCTACATGGATTACTTGATCGTCATTGGTGTCGTGTCCATCATATTGGCGCTCGTATGCTACCCATTGTGGCCGCGCTCCATGAGACGCGGCTCCTATTATGTGTCTCTGGGTGCCTTCGGCATCTTAGCAGGCTTCTTTGCTGTCGCTATCCTGAGATTGATATTATATGTTTTGTCATTAATTGTCTACAAAGATGTTGGTGGGTTCTGGATCTTTCCCAACCTGTTCGAAGATTGCGGTGTACTAGAGAGTTTTAAGCCACTTTACGGTTTTGGTGAGAAGGATACTTATAGTTACAAAAAGAAACTGAAAAGAATGAAGAAGAAACAAGCCAAGAGAGAAAGCAATAAGAAGAAAGCCATCAATGAAAAAGCCGAACAAAACTGAACTTCCATTATCCTGTATAGCTCTACTGTATAAACCTTCTATATTGTAACCTCATGAACTCGCACATGTACAAACCTTCAAGAGAACCGGCACCAAAGCGCTACCATCTGGTTGCTTCATCGCTTATAGTGAGTAGTTTTAGATTTGAAGGTTATCGCTCCTGGCAAAAATCTGAATCCACACACCGCATAATTAGCGGTTATTATTACTCAATTTCCGGCCGGCTTTAATATACTTTCACCGAAAGGTCTCTATATAGAAGCTATTTGCTGACACTTGCTTACAGGAATCGATTATATAAGAAGGGTTCTGCATCTGGTTGCCTACTTAGTTTTCGGTATTTTTGAAGATTAGCAAAAAGATCAAGATATCAAGTATTTTCATATTTGTCATTTTAATGTTTCGCTCGGGTTACTATCCAACTGTCACTCCTAGCCATTGGGGCTATAACGGCACCGTCAAACATGTACTGGGAGAGAAAGGAACCAAGTCTTTGGCTTTCAGAGATTCTAAGCGCCAAATTCCTCTTCATGAATTCGTAACCAAACACGTGCCTACACTCAAAGATGGTGCAAATTTTAGGTTAAACAGCTTGCTTTTCACAGGTTACTTACAGACCCTTTATTTGTCAGCCGGTGATTTTTCCAAAAAATTTCAGGTATTTTATGGAAGAGAGATTATAAAATTTTCTGATGGAGGGGTCTGCACTGCAGATTGGGTTATGCCTGAATGGGAGCAAACATATTCATTAAATGCTGAAAAGGCTAGTTTTAACGAGAAACAATTTTCGAACGATGAAAAGGCCACCCATCCAAAGGGTTGGCCTCGTCTTCACCCAAGAACTAGATATCTATCCTCTGAGGAACTTGAAAAATGTCATTCTAAGGGTTATTCTTACCCTTTAGTGGTAGTACTTCATGGTCTTGCAGGGGGAAGCCATGAGCCTCTCATCAGGGCATTATCTGAAGATCTATCAAAAGTCGGTGACGGTAAATTCCAAGTGGTAGTCCTTAATGCTAGAGGTTGCTCAAGATCTAAAGTCACCACCCGTAGAATCTTTACCGCATTACACACAGGTGATGTGAGAGAATTTTTGAACCACCAAAAAGCTCTATTTCCGCAAAGAAAAATATATGCAGTCGGAACATCATTTGGAGCAGCCATGCTAACGAACTACTTAGGTGAAGAAGGAGATAACTGTCCATTAAATGCTGCAGTCGCTCTCTCAAACCCATGGGATTTCGTACACACTTGGGACAAGTTGGCTCATGATTGGTGGTCCAACCATATTTTTTCTAGAACTTTAACACAATTTCTAACAAGGACTGTCAAGGTTAATATGAATGAGTTGCAGGTACCAGAGAATTTTGAGGTTTCGCACAAACCGACAGTTGAGAAACCAGTCTTTTATACGTATACCAGAGAAAATTTGGAAAAGGCTGAAAAATTTACAGACATATTAGAATTCGATAATCTTTTCACTGCCCCATCGATGGGCCTGCCGGACGGGTTAACATATTATAGAAAGGCCAGTTCGATAAATAGATTGCCTAATATCAAAATCCCAACTTTAATAATCAACGCAACGGATGATCCAGTTACAGGTGAAAACGTAATTCCGTACAAACAAGCTAGAGAAAATCCTTGTGTGTTGTTATGCGAGACTGACTTGGGTGGACATTTGGCTTATCTCGACAATGAAAATAATTCCTGGTTAACAAAGCAAGCTGCCGAGTTCTTGGGTAGCTTTGATGAGTTAGTTTTATAAATATGTTCTTAGATAAAATTCCTTACACATAATAGTCTGTTCTTTTATTTCTCTATTTACCATCCTCCCCACGCTGTGCTTTCCAATCCGCCGATCCACTTTCTCTACCACGATTAGATGATTTCGAAGCGGCACTGACGCTTTCGGATTTCGTTTCTTGTGTCTTTCCTCTAATCAGCTCTATCTGTTCCTGCTCATCGCGACATGCAAGTTGGTATATCTCGTCATCATTTAACGAATACCTCAACCTCTTCGTTATAAATTGACAAAGGAATTTTAAATCTTCTTCCTTGATTTGATCTCTGGGCAGCTCGTTTTGGAGGATATAGCGTTTACTAACGTCAACAACGCCATCTTTACCGAACGCAATACAGTAACTCATTTTCTTGTTCCAGTTAATTGAATAGATATATGGTTGGTCGAATGATTGCTCACAGGAGTCGACATGAACCCACCTATTCAAAAAATTTGAAAAATATTCACACCAAACATGATCTTCTCTATTCCAGACGTAGCGAACATCTAACCCAAACGACTTCAAAATCAAAGTAAATAAATTGCACCATTCACCGCATCTTCCCTTTCTAGTTTCCAGCAACTTAATTGGATCGTTATAACGAGGAAATCTAGTGATATTTCCGCATCGGTTGCATTTATAGATCTCAACAGTTCCGCAATTGAATTTAGATTCCTCTCCATTGGGCCCTTGACTGCCCAGAGGTGTCATATTTTCTGAAGTGTTCTGGCCACAATGATTACAATCTGGTTTATTGCACCATTTGAAAAAATCTTGTTTGAAGTAGCGAAGCAGCTCCTTTACTAGATAATCCGTGTATATATTTTCCCCCTCTGCATGCCCATCTTTGGCAAATTCCTTATCAACATTTTTATATATTAGATCCAGATCCAATGTCTCCAGGACTATAGAATGCCATGAAGGATTTTCATAGACTGTACAGAGATGTTGACTCTGACCTAGAACTCCTTGTGCGAATTGATTTGTATGGACTAAATTCTGAAACCTTATATTCTCTACAGGTGCAGCTTTCTTGAATTTAGACAGTATGAAATCCTTATACTTAATTAACAACATTTTGGCTATTGAATCAAAATCTATGTTATTTTTTTCGTATACCTCTCCCATTGCTACTCCACCTGTTACCTTCTTCAGGTTGTTTTACGTCTTCTATATCTGTTCCCAACGCATCCTTTTTTCTTCGCTACAATACAAGGAAGATTACACTACGCAAAGTTTCGAAAACATCAAGAAGCATAGAACAGTTGAAACTAGGCAACAAGACTGTTTCAATTACATGATTGAGAATTTATAAGCGCATGAGACCACGTGACCAAGGCTTTTTGGTTTTAGGGTTTACTTACTCGGTACTCCTAATTAGTCTTGCTACATTTTACTGGTTACGTAACAATGACTCTTTCCTGCACTACTGGTGTGTATTACTGCTATGCCCTGCGACTCTCTGGCTGTGGGCCCTCATAGCCTGGTGTGACAGTGAAATGTTCGCAAGTAGTAAAGATGAATAATCGTTTGTAATCTTATTTACAAGTCAGTGCATAAAATGATATAATATCACCTCACGCATGCCTATTTTATACATGTACTTTATATACCTCCCTTTTTTTTAACGCATTTCTATTATAAAACACTTCTGCTTTCCTATCCTCAAGATCAGTACTCGATCATCTATCAGGAAAGGAGCCAAGTTAGAAATATTTTCGTTTACTTTAGATTTTGAATGATGCAGATACACGCTTCCCTGGGAAAGTTTTCTTCTGGCTTCTGATACTGAACAATTTACTAGTTTACAAATTAACTTTATTAAGTCAATCTCTCTATCAGCATACTGCAAAATTCTGGCTTTTTTACATAGATCAACTAACTTCGCAGCAGATAAAGTTCCGTCATAACGTCCAAAAATAATATTAGAAAGCGCTTCTGAATCCGATCCGGAGCCAACTCCATATAACATATCTGTGACTTCTTTAGCCAATAAAGTTTGGCCATAACGTAGACTGGGTGATTTGATATGCGTTTCCACAATTTTTTTGATTTCACTTGAGTTTAAAAACGTAAAGATCTTCAAGAACTTGGGTACATCAGCATCCAAAGTATTATAAAAGAACTGGTAAACGTCATACGCCGTATTGATTGAGGGGTCAATAAAAACAGCATTGCCTGCACTTTTCCCAAATTTCTCTCCTGTAGCCGTCGTCAACAAGGGCACAGTGATACCAAATGGCAAACCCTTATTCTTTATAGGCTGTATCCTATTGATGAGATCGATACCCGCTGTTATATTTCCCCATTGGTCGTTACCACCTACTTGTATAGTCACATTCTCTTCCTTATACAAATGGTAAAAATCGTACGCTTGTAAAACTTGGTAAGTAAATTCGTTAAATCCCAGACCATTTTTGGTTTGAAGCCTCGAAGAAATTGAATCCCTCGCCAACATAGATTGTACCCGAATGTGCCTACCAAAATCAGCTAAGAAATCCAACATTTTGATGTCTTTCCACCAGTTGAAATTATTCCTTGGTGTATATTTTCCGGAAGGTACATCTTCAGTGAGAGCACATCGGTTTCTGTAATATTCTAGGCCATTTTTGAAAAACCTTTGTAATTGCTGCGAGATGGATGTCACATTGTTTTGCCTAATATCGTTCTCCATAACGTCTCTTTCTGTTTTCCTACCACTTGGGTCCCCAACTTTCCCTGTAGCTCCACCTATCACAGTGACAATGTCGTGACCTTTTACGTAAAAGTGTAATAAAACCATTAGTGGAACTAGATTTCCCAAATGAAGTGACTGAGCTGTGGGATCCACCCCGCAGTATAATTTGATCTTATCGTTACCGTTCAACTTCGTCCGAAGGAAACTCTCTGGCTGTGAGACCTGGGACACTAGACCCCTTTGTTTGAGTTCGTCTAAAATATTATCGCTTCGAGAATCCGATGTGCCCTGTACTTCTAAAGCACTAGGCTGTGAATAAAATCGAGATTTAGGCAATGTTATTGCACTTAGTCCGGAATAAGTCACCAGAGGCACAAGCCTCCTACTACTATTGACCAAATTACTACAACTTCGTAATTCGAGCATGATTCACAATGTCTACCTGTGGATTGCTGTGTTCAATCGGAAACTGGAAATTCTTTCTTAACATTATGAGCCAACCACTTTTTATTTTCTTTTCAAAACTCCCGAACAAGACCAACATTACCAAACAGACTCCACTACTTTTCCATAAGAAGGAAGCACAGAACACCACACAAGATCATATAGCACAAATAGCGCAACAGCTTCAAGTCCAATATTAAGATACAATGCCTCCTCTTCCACAAAATTATGCGCAACAGCAGCCTTCGAATTGGGACAAATTCAAAATGGGGTTGATGATGGGTACTACCGTCGGTGTCTGCACAGGCATCCTATTTGGTGGATTTGCCATCGCAACTCAAGGCCCAGGTCCTGATGGTGTAGTTAGAACACTAGGGAAATACATTGCTGGTTCAGCGGGTACCTTTGGGCTATTTATGTCCATCGGGTCTATAATCAGAAGTGATAGTGAAAGTAGTCCAATGTCCCATCCTAACCTGAACCTACAGCAACAGGCAAGACTGGAAATGTGGAAGCTTCGTGCCAAATACGGTATACATAAGGACTGAGGGGGAAATTTTGCATATATTTACGCTTCCCCATCGTTTTCTTAAACATTGTTACTTATCTGCTTATTTTTATTTAAGATATCTATCTACCTGTTTATAACTCTCTCAATACCATGTATTTAAGTTCATCACGACGAGGCTTATTTACTTAATATATTTGTATACGTGGGAAATGTCTAATATGTATACCGGTTTGCATCTTATTTTGGGTGGGGTCACTAACGGCAAGCCTCATAAAATAAAGTATTCGCTAAGCACTCTGTTATATTTGTAAACTTTGAGAAAGGAAATGGGAACCAAAGCATATAATAGACAATATGTTAAACAGACGCTCTAATGCTCTCATTACTTTGAGTAGAACTAAATTCTTTCCCATAACAACCGTTGCCTATTACCACAGGCGCCTCCCCAACCAACAACGAAGAGCTGTTTCAACGTCACCGAAGAAAGAAATCAAGAGCCTAGAAGACTTGGCTAATTTGGATTCTTTGGATGGTGTTGATACTGAACTGATACGCGATTTGATTAATGAGCATACTACAAAATTAAATATCAAAAAGGAGTTAGATATGCTCAAAAAATTCTCGCAAGAGGAAGAATCAGGACATGAGATCCCTGTAAAAAGATTTATTAGGCCTCTTTGGATGTTCATTCTAATGGGATCTTCCGTTTATTTACTGCTTCACTTCTCGTGGTGGAAACTAGAGCATGAGGAGAGAGAAAGTCAGCTAAAGAAAGAGGTAGAAATCCTGGAACACCAATTAAATGAGTTAATTGTACAGGATAAAACCCACAATACTAGTAGAGGAAAGGGCAGTAATGAATCAACACATATGAAGCCTTGGTATAGGAGATGGTTTTGGTGAGAATTAGTTATCTTGTTGGCTTTTCGTTTTTCTAGAATGTACCATTGCCTATGTAAATATTTTCAAATTGCTTGTTTTGAATATTTCTACCCTCTTTAGCAATTCACACGTGAATACGTACAATATCTATTAAGATTATGAAAACTGCACATATGCATTATGTAAATTTATTATTTTTAGTCAGCACACATTCACCAGGTTTTGACGGAATACTATATATACTGAAGGTTCCATCATCAGAGGCAATATAGACTTGGTTGGGAAATTCGTCTGGAAACCCTAAGCAACTCCTGTTCGATTCGTTAACTGTTATATAGGCAAAGTTACGGCTCAGGTTCTGGTTTGGTATTGAAGATTTTATTTTTTTCGAGAAGTAATTCGCAATTCTTGGTTTCGAGAGAGGTATTTCCTTTGGAGTTCCCATACTGGGATTTGAATTTGATGCTAGTATATCTTCCTCTTCATTCCAGTGGCCATTGCTAGAATTATCTCCAGGGAGGCTATTAGAGGCGTCATCAAGTTTGAAAAGATGAATAGTGTCCGTATCACCTACACATCCAATCATAGTCATACTCTTATCGAAAGCTAGCTGATACAAATTGCACAATCTGGTACCCCGTCTAAATTCTTTAAACAGTGACCTTGAAGACATATAGTCCGAATCTACCCCCGTATGAAACACCCTTATTATGGTCCCCTTATCTGAGGCAGTAGCAAGCAGTTTACCATCGTGACTTACTGCTAAACATGCAACATTCCCCTTATGAACGGAATTCAAGTAATTAACTGGCGTCACATTTAATGTGTCATAAATCACTACATCATATAGTGCTTCTGAATTGGGCTTATTCTTCTTGGGCGAGCTATACGCAGTAAAACACAATATACTTCTATCATCGTTACTTAAAACCATTCTTGGCCTTATTTTACTTCTTAGAGAGTTTCTTCTGGTTCTTACACTAGGATTAGATCCGTTCACACTTTTTTGAGTGGCATTTGCTAGTAAATTGGTAGCCACCCTGTTCAAATTTGCAGAATCTCCCTCCAAAGTACCAGTGTTTGACGCATTTGAGAACGAATTGGCTTGGGACCTCTTATAATGATCTTCCCAAAGATCGATAGTTTCTAAGGGTTTCATACAAGATATATCATAAATGAATATCTGGTCACTTTCAAGAAGTACGCACATTCTTTTTCTATTCATGACCACATCAACAATTTCATGTGGGAAAACTATTTCACAAATAGTAGATTTTCTCTTTGTATTGACAATCTTCAGCTTTTTTCCTTTGTTTAGACCTTGTCCTCTATCTGCAATAGCAATAAGACTAGTTGAAAACAACATTTCAATGACAAACTCCCCTTCTTTCAGTATATTTCCTGTAACGAGGGCATTATCTTCATTATCTTCCTCTTCTTCTGCATCAGTACGATCGCGGGAGCCATTAGTTATTAATATGCTCTCCTCATTATTCCGTGATTCTGAGTTTGAAGCTGTACCGTTATTGTTTGAAGTCTTCTTCTTGGAATTCTTAGTGTCAATTTCAAAACATTTACCAAAGGGGTCGCAGTTAAAAATCGAAATCTGATGCGATGACGCGGCCACCACACAGCACGTTGCATCTTGATTGAATTGTAATACTTTCATATCCTTTTCTATCTGCCTATTTCAAATCCAAAGGACTGGAATTGTCTTTTGTTGGTCAAATTCTTTCTGCAGCTCACGCTCCTTTTTTGTTAATATTCATTTCACTTTTTCATATTTTGACATCTAGGCGATACCTTTTTCTACCTTCCAGCTGCCACCGCTTAGAGTCAGGAAAAAGACGATGGATATATATATAATAGTCGTATTTAAGATATAACAGATAAAAAAAAAATAATACGTTCACCACGCTTGTTAAAAAGCATGCCGTATATTTCCCATAAATTAAACCATATTCTTAATAGTCTAAAGATATCTTGGTCTTCTTTGCAGGTATATTATGTGAGATTTCATCCGAGTGTGAGTGTGAATGTGACTGTTCCGAGGCAGCTGAACCTTCAGCATCATCCACGGGTATGCCCCATTGTTCTATTTCAAACTTTTTTCTGCCATTCTTAAATGCCCATTCAGACTTTAAAACTCTCATCTCTCCACGGTCCGTGAAAACTGGTAATTTCAATATGTGGACTAGCCCATGTTGAATCTTCCCCGGTTGCGATTTATAAACACGTTCTAAGAACTCAGTCATCTCCTGGTTAAAGGGTTCTAGATTGATAACAGAATCGAACATGTTCCTCAGCAATACCAGTAATGGGGGAGTGATAATGTCTATGGATATGGAAGCAAACAGTACAACCCGCTCATAGTATTTCTTGACAAGACTTCTCACACCGTGCATTAAACCTATTATTTCAGATGATTCAAACATTTTGGGCGGATACATTGCCGGATGTAGAAGAGAAGGAATAACAATTCTTATCAGTTTCTTGTCATTCCTTTTAATAGTCTGTTCTATTTGGCTCAAAATAGTGGAGATAGGTTGAGTTGGGGCGATAAATGTCAGTTCAGATGCTATGGGAGCGGGCATCAGACGCGTTGTAATATCAAACTGATGATTGTAGTCCTTGTACTCAGAATTTTGTTGGATGTC
>JXWR01003226.1_pt1 | contig 12495 bp, 8 predicted proteins | sample 315541 | NCBI WGS metagenome assembly JXWR01 (sample SAMN03273951, study PRJNA271842) | soil metagenome | isolation source: rice field ambient CO2 | place: India: CRRI Experimental farm Cuttack,Odisha-753006 | collected 2013-12-17
TCTTTTCCTTCTTGTCCTTCTTCTCTTTCTTCTCTTTCTTTTCCTTTTTGCTGTCATCCTCTTTCACTTCTTCCTTCTCAGTTTCGACTTCTTTGATTAAAGAATCTTCTTTAGCTTTCTTAGGCTCTTCTTCAGTTTCCTTAGTTTCCTGAGAGCTAGAAGTTGACTGTTCAGCATTGTCTAATGGAACATATTCTTTTTTCCATTGTTCTGGGGTGTTTTCGTTAACACGGCCGTATTTATCCAATTTGCCGTCTGCCTTCATTTGCTTCTTCTTTTGTGCGACTGGACCCAAACCCCATCTTCTTGGGTATAAATCTCTTTCCATGATACATCTCTTCACACTAGCAACAACACCATGATCACAGGAAGCTAAGTCAACGGTTGACATTTGTGCGATGGCAACGGCAATGGCTTCACCCTTGGTAGTTATCAAGACAATTTCGTCATATAACTCAATACCTTCTTCGTAACGCAATAAACCAGGGATCATCAACTTTGCACCATAACATACTGCATTGACAGCAGAATCCTTCACTACAATTCTCTTGTAACCAACCAATAGAGTTTCTAAAGGTTGAATAATGGATCTCAAGTAAGATTCATCTCTTGTATTGTCGTAAACCCATTGGGCATCCATAACATCATGTAAAGTGACCATGTTGTCATTTTCAGACAGAGCACCGGATCTAACACGACGCAATTCTTGCATGTGACCACCAACACCTAATAGCATACCTAAATGAACACACAAAGTACGCATATAAGTACCAGCTTCACAGGAAGCCCAGAAAACACCTAAGTTTCTCTTGTTATCGAACTCAATCAAGTTTGACTCATAGATAGTACGAACACGTAATTGTCTCTTAACAGCAGAGATTAAAGGAGGTCTTTGGAAAAGCGCACCGGTCAAGTTTTCTAGTGAGCGGCCCAAATCCTTTTCATCCTTCAAAGCATCATGCAATCTGACAATACACACATACTCCTTACCAGCACCTTGTTGAGACTTAACCAACCTGGTAGCTCTGTCAATACAAACAATCAAACAACCTGTAACTTTTGGATCCAATGTACCAGAGTGACCAGTCTTCTCACAACGTAAGATTCTTTTGATCCAAGCTACAACTTCGTGCGATGATGGGTTGGAAGGTTTATCTAGATTAATGACACCAGAGCTGATATATGATTTCAGGTCTCTCTTTAGTGGTGAACTACCAGCTGGGATAGGGGTATAATGACCACTTCTGACTAATAACTTATCAAAATTCTTCAAAAGTAATGGCCATTCACTAGTGTCAGTGGAAGCACCTGCAGCTTCAGGCATAATAACGAAATCCTCCTTTGACATTGTGTATATCGGTCCTCTGTGTAGGTTGTAACGAACTCCAGATGATAATGAATCTTTAAAAAAAAAACCAATAAAAAATGTTCTGAAAACTATCTTTACATTATATTTTTCCTAAGCTAAACATCTCATCATTTGAAAATTTTTCAAATTTTTTCAGCATTTTCTTTTTGCGAAGAGGGAAAAGAAGAAAGAAAATTTTTCAGTGAGAACAGAAGATCATATGTTACGAGTAGAAAATACTAAAAGTTTTTCGATAAAAAGGGAATATATAATATAAATAAATCAATCTGTCATTGAGTAAGTTTACAATGCAGCTGCCTCGAACTCTTTTTTCAATCTAGATTCCACCGCGTCAATGAACTCCTCGGTAGTGACATAAGCGGATCTTTCAGACTTACCGAGAATGAGCGCCAAATCTTTAGTCATGATTCCATCTTCTTGCACTGTATTTACCGTAGCGCTTTCCAATATTTGGCCGAACTTAACTACATCTGGAGTATTATCAAGTTTACCCCTTTGAATAATACCTCTAGTCCACGCGAAAATTGATGCAATGGAATTTGTTGACGTCTCCTTTCCTTGCTGATGCTGTCTAAAATGTCTTGTTACTGTACCGTGGGCGGCTTCGCTTTCAAAGGTTTTACCGTCCGGGGTAATCAACACAGATGTCATTAACCCCAAGGAGCCAAATCCTTGTGCAACAATATCTGATTCTACGTCACCGTCGTAATTTTTCATGGCAATTATGTATCCACCTTTAGATTTCAACATTTGGGCCACCATATCATCAATTAAACGGTGCTCGTACCAGATGCCAAGGGATTCAAACTTCTCTTTATAACTTCTAGCATACATGGCTTCGAAAACATCTTTGAATTTACCATCATACTTCTTCAAAATAGTATTCTTAGTAGTGGAATATAATGGTAACTTCCTTTCAATGGCCAATTCAAAGGAGGCCTTCGCAAACCCTTCGATCGAATCTGTAGTGTTGTACATCATCATGGCAACCCCACCATGTTCTGGGTAGTCAAATACCTTCAGATCTACATCATGAGTTCCGCTCTTGGATTTATAAACAAGCCTCAACTCGCCTTCTTCAGGGACTATTACATCGGTAGCTTTGTACTGATCGCCGAATGCGTGTCTCCCAATGATGATGGGCTTCTCCCATTGAGGAACTAGCCTTGGAATTCTAGGGATAATAATAGGTTCTCTGAACACTGTACCACCCAAAATGTTTCTAATAGTACCATTTGGAGATTTCCACATCTTTTTCAAATGAAATTCCTCGACCCTTGCCTCATCGGGTGTAATAGTCGCGCATTTGACAGCTACTCCATACTTTAAAGTCGCGGTGGCAGAATCCACAGTTACTTGATCATTAGTCTGGTCACGATACTCCACGGAAAGATCGTAGTACTTCAAATCAACGTCAAGATAGGGCAAGACTAACTTGTCCCTGATTAAATGCCAGATTATTCTTGTTTGCTCATCGCCGTCCATTTCCACAATGGGGTTAGCTACCTTAATCTTTGTCATTACGATTTTATATATATACGTACGTTACCTTCTTACCTCCTATTCTCGTGCCTGAGCAGCGACTGTAGTCGACAAGTCAAGAGTGTAGTAACATACAATTGCAGGCTGTCATTTATATATCATGCCGGAGACTAGTTTGCCTATAGCCAATTCCAACCGAACCAATAATGTTAAGTCCGGTTTTTGATATTATACTCCACCCCCACTATTCCTAGCCCTGAAAGGTATCAAAGAGAACACTGATGATTTGACTACTGCATATTCTTCCCTTATTTCCTTATTTGCCGATTTTCGGACCACCGGCAATGACATCCCGGAGTTATAAAAATAAATAGATAGACGTTCACGTGACCAAAGTGTCACCCTCTCCGGCTAACCCGGTGAGAACCCACGGGCCCAATGCCGTCGTAAGTGACGCATCTATCGTCGCATTAAAGTGAATAACTGTAAAACCCTGGAATAGTATTTCGTTCAGGGTTCGTGTTAGTTCCAAGCTATTGACGACTTCCATGTCGTCATTTTCTAGATCAAATTGAAGCTTCATCTGCGTATTTCCTGTGTCCTCATCGTGCAGAATGTGCGATGAAGAGTTGATCCATTGCTTCATGGGTAAGTTTAAGAAATTGATGTCGTTATGGTACAGATCGATCTGTCCCCGAATGGTATCGATGCGAACTCGGTCTTGCTGGTGCGTCTCGTAGAAGGATAGATCAAAGAATCCTAAAAATGTCCCCACAAGACTGAGCTTTTTGCGCGCTGCCCACCGTAGCTGAAGATCGTTGATCTGAAACTCTTGAATCAATTCACTGGAGTTAAACGTAGCATTGGTAGTAATGGGAATAAACGATGCTTCTTGGAAAATATCCTCCAGCATGTCTGCCGGAATCAATGAGTTATTATCTATACCATCTTCAAGGACATGGCCTCTTGCTGCGAACGTAACAGTCTCGTTCTGGTTCAGGACCGCATTCACTATTTGGCTCATTGGTGTAAGACTATTTTGAGGACATTCTTGGTATAGTAGTTCATCGGGCAGAGGACCTTCAATTTCATTTTGTAAACAGACGACGATATTATCCTTGTCGTGGTGCAGATTAATCGGTTCGTTAAAGCAAGACAAGGTTGGAATTGCGATAGCAGGCTCACCGTTACAGTCCGGTAGCTTGATTTCCCAATTGATGAAAGGGATTGACGTGCCTGGCGGAAGGTGAAGCCAGTCCACCCCTCCAAGAATCGTGATCGGATTCAGTCTCATATCGGCATGAAATCCATCAGAACTGGAGTCCCGCAATGTAAATCCTTGAAGAGATATTCCATCGATCATATTTTGAATCATCCGAAGGGGCGTTGCCGATATTTTTTCCCAATCAATAATATCTTTCCAATCTAAGATTTCGTCATTAAGTTTCAATAAATTAAACCTCGTGCCAAATTTTCTCTTGAAGATAGTCATATCTAAATTCGATTTTATATTTAAGGATTCAAAATCCCTATTCCAAAATTTTTTCAAAACTTTTACGATTTTCCAAATAGACGGTTTAACTAAAATTTTGAACTGTAGGTTATTAATCTGTCGGTGAGCCAAATTAAAACAAATGGGTTCCATGCCAACAACATCTCCCAGTTTATTCTTGAACACTAGATCTCCATCGAATGTGGTCACGTTATTCAGATCTATACAAATGGTTTTAAGAACTTTTTCATTGATGTACCGTATCCAGTCACGTTGGCTTCTGGCGTCCGAGTCATTTTCCGTTCCTGGCCATTTGTCATAATCGAACCAAATTTGAGAGTGTATAGACACCTGCAAATACTTACCTGTATCATTGTTCAGGTCAGAGCCCATATTATCTTTCCAACCATCAAGCTGAAACTCCACCAGTTTGAAATTTGTTACTTGAACTAGATTCTTTTCTATCACATCCGTGGGCGGCACATGTCCCCTAATATACTGCACTATGCTGACGCCAAAGAAACTTAATAAAACAATACCTAGCAGATATATAATTAAGCACTTTATACTCCGCCAACGAGATTTAATAAGGGTCTCATTTGCAACGTTGATTCTCACTTCATCATTGAGGAGTTGGCTTTCTTCAGTGTTTGGTCTCAACAGTGGTTGAGTTTCTAGATCTTGGTTATCCGCTCGTAAGGGTGAGTTAGTGTGCATCTTAAAAGGTTCAAGGAGTAATGCACTACACTAAGCAATAAAAAATCCCAAAAACAGGAGGATCTTGTGTCTTCTTCCCCTAGACAGTTCATCTTTTTGATTCTGGGCTTCGCATTTACCTTTAGAGAAAATTAAATAACCCCATGCATGCGATTCTAAAAAAAAGTTAACTAAGCGATGGGATGAAATTTTTTTCTGGTGGTTGTTAGCAAAGTAAAAACGAACAGGATATAGAGTGAATAAAGGACAGTGAGAAAAATGCTTTATTTGATCGGACTTGGTCTCTCGTACAAATCAGACATTACCGTTCGTGGTTTGGAAGCTATTAAGAAATGTTCTAGAGTTTATCTAGAACACTATACCAGTATCCTAATGGCTGCAAGCCAAGAAGAGTTAGAATCTTACTATGGTAAAGAGATCATCTTGGCTGATAGGGAATTAGTTGAGACTGGTTCTAAGCAGATCCTAAATAACGCCGATAAGGAAGACGTTGCTTTCTTGGTCGTGGGCGATCCATTTGGTGCCACCACACACACAGATTTAGTTCTCAGAGCTAAACGTGAGGCAATTCCCGTCGAAATTATTCATAATGCGTCCGTTATGAATGCAGTTGGGGCATGTGGCCTACAACTATACAATTTCGGTCAAACCGTTTCCATGGTTTTCTTTACCGATAATTGGAGACCAGACTCATGGTACGACAAGATCTGGGAAAATAGAAAAATTGGCCTTCATACTTTAGTGTTATTGGACATCAAAGTTAAGGAACAAAGCATTGAAAATATGGCCCGTGGCAGACTAATCTACGAACCACCAAGATACATGTCTATCGCTCAATGTTGTGAACAATTATTAGAAATTGAAGAGAAAAGAGGTACAAAGGCATACACTCCTGATACTCCAGCAGTCGCAATTAGTAGATTAGGCTCGAGCTCCCAAAGCTTTAAGTCTGGTACCATAAGTGAGTTAGCCAATTACGATTCAGGAGAGCCACTTCATTCGCTTGTCATCCTCGGCAGACAATGTCATGAATTGGAGCTGGAATACCTGCTAGAGTTTGCCGACGACAAAGAAAAGTTTGGGAAAGATGTGGCAAATGACCAAGAGTACTTCAAACCTGCGGCATGGGTCCCACCCACAGAAGACGACAGCGACGAGTAAAGGTAATGCACACGCTCATGTGTAGTTTCTTTTTTATAATGTATATTGAATAGATCCTTTAAGTCGGGTAACAATTCGATCCCAAACGAATCGGGCCCTAACGATATGTGTAAAAATGGCAATGAATGAACAAGAAGTTATAACAACAATTTCAGCCAAGAACAAGAGCGATCCTGGAGGAGATTATATACGGATACACAGGTACACAAGATGACGCAATTAAAATATTTGTTGCTGGTTTCTAGGCAAGGAAAAATCAGATTAAAGAAATGGTACACGGCAATGTCCGCTGGTGAAAAGGCAAAAATTGTGAAAGACTTGACACCTACGATATTAGCAAGAAAACCCAAAATGTGTAACATCATCGAGTATAATGACCACAAAGTAGTATACAAGCGATATGCTAGTCTATATTTTATTGTTGGGATGACGCCCGATGTTGACAATGAACTGCTGACCTTGGAAATTATCCATCGGTTTGTCGAAACAATGGACACATATTTCGGCAATGTTTGTGAGCTAGACATTATATTTAACTTCAGTAAGGTCTACGATATCTTGAATGAGATGATTATGTGCGATGGCTCCATCGCAGAGAGCAGTAGGAAGGAAGTACTGCACCATGTGACCGTGATGGACACCATGGAGAGCAACGATAATCTTGAAAGGGTATTGAGTTAGGACCACTAAAAAACAATGGAATGAAGAAGAAAGGAGAAGAATAAGATGAGAAGGGGGCAAGGGGCCCTACTATTATTACCGTCTGTCGCAAAAGCCGTTGCCCGGACAAAAATATCTTTTGCGAGCATCGGCACAACGTTGATTGGTCAGAGCGGTAAAAAGCAATGAATGTGAAAAATGTAAAGAATATATAGGCGATAAAATTATCATGCGAAGTGATGTACATATTTTTGAATTTAAGCATCAATAGGACGAAAGAATAGATTTCAGACTAAGATAAAATAATCGAGAATAATTAAAAGACGATAATGAAATTGTTTCAAAACAGTTACGATTTCAACTATCCATGGGACCAGGTAACCGCCGCTAACTGGAAAAAATACCCAAATGAAATATCTACACATGTCATCGCAGTGGACGTTTTAAGAAGAGAATTGAAGGATCAAGGTAAGGTCTTAGTTACTGAACGGTTGATTACTGTAAAACAAGGTGTTCCCAAATGGATCATGATGATGCTAGGAGGGACCAATATGAGTCATGTCAGAGAAGTTTCTGTGGTAGACTTAAATAAAAAGAGCTTGACCATGAGAAGCTGTAATTTAACGATGTGCAATCTATTAAAAGTCTACGAAACTGTAACATATAGCCCGCATCCCGATGACTCGGCTAATAAAACACTTTTCCAGCAGGAAGCCCAAATTACAGCATATGGATCCATTAGAAAGCTGTGTAATAAGATGGAAGATTGGTCAGTTCAAAGGTTTTGCGAGAACGCTAAAAAGGGTAAAATGGGATTCGATGCTGTTTTGCAAGTATTTAGTGAAAATTGGGAAAAACATGTTGATGACTTGAGCAATCAACTTGTCAGTAAAGTCAATGAAACCATGGAGGATGTTAAAATATCTGCAGGTACGCTTCTTAAAGGAACTGAAAGGAGCGGCAGAACCATCTTACAGCAAAATATTGACTTGTTTAGAGACGCATACAACCACGAAAATTAGAGATACAAATTCCTTGATCCCGCATGGCACTGCATACTACTTATATTCCTCTACTGTCTATCTATTCATTTGTTCTTTTGTTGTAAATAGAAAAGTAAATAATGACAATATTAAAAGCCTTTTTCAAAATTTAACGATCAATTAAAATATATAAGTTTTAAAAATACTTTACTTAAGCGTTAACCTTGTAGACGGAATGACACTTACCACAGTACAATCTGTCCTTGTGATTAGCCAAGAAAACACCAGCACCACAAGTTGGGTTGCTACATTCTCTTCTCAATTTGGTAACCTTACCTTCAGCATCGACCTTGTAGTAGGACAAGACAGCCAACTTGACCTTCTTGTGCTTGTGCTTGATCTTCTTTGGGGTGGTGTAGACCTTCTTCTTTCTCTTCTTACCACCACCTCTCAATCTCAAGACCAAGTGTAGAGTAGATTCCTTTTGGATGTTGTAGTCGGACAAAGTTCTACCATCTTCCAATTGCTTACCAGCAAAGATCAATCTTTGTTGGTCAGGTGGAATACCTTCCTTGTCTTGGATCTTGGACTTGACATTGTCAATAGTGTCAGAAGATTCAACTTCCAGGGTAATAGTCTTACCGGTTAAAGTCTTGACGAAAATTTGCATCTTGGCTTGTCGGCAAAATTAAAAATTAACTGCTTCTTTCTTACCAAGTAATCTTGTGACTTCTTTGTATTGGAATAAAAGATAGAAGTAAGGAAGTTTCTGATATAACGAACATCTCAAAATATTTAAACCATTTAATAAGTCTAAAAGTATCTAGTTTTTCATTTTGATGAGTTCCCACCGCTTGAAAAAGTGCGCCCAGGCCAAAAAAAAAAGTTTGTACTAAAATAAATGATAAATGATAAACCCAATTCCTTACAGGATGCACGGAGGTAAACAGGAAAGATATCTCAAGAACTTCTCGTTCATTAACCCCAGGTAGATCGCACTAAAGACTTCACCACTATTGATAAAGGTTTTGTAGAATATTTATTATCGATACCTTGCGGTTGCAAATTAATATACCCATCAAATAATTAACCCCAACCAAGTTTAATTTCTCTCCTTTCAACAAATGGGGAGGCTCAAATGTTTTTACTTACTTGAAACGCTCTTTTGATTTGCTACAAAATAATCAAGCAGCGATATTTAATATGAAATTCTACCTTTAAAATTACTCCTATGACTCCACATGCATGGGGGAGGGGTAAGATGCGCAGTCAAATCAGAGAGAAATGTTATGTAGCAAAGATAATGAGTGCGTCTGAATAAAACTAGAAGTTTCTTATATACACGACACCAGAGACGGTTTCCATGTATCTTCAAACATCCATATACGGCTAGTAACTCTTTTTTAAGGTATTTTTGTTTATCTGGGCTACTTATGTACGTATATGTAATTAATTATTTTGAGATTCCGAAAAACTAGAATGTCGACAGAAAACAAAATAAAGAACCGTTCATGCATTAAAGGGATATAGAAAATTGAGCAAATTTGCTTTGTCATCAAGTGGTGTTACAACATGAACTCATTATATGAACTCGATCCGAAATGGAAGAAACTATTGAAAACGGACAATTTCCTGGGCGGATTAACAGTCAATGAATTCGTTCAGGAATTGAGCAAAGACCATCGTAATGACGTGTTGATTGATGCAAACACGAAAAATCTTCCAACCAATGAAAAGGATCAGGATGCAATCAGAGAGGCTATTTGGAAACAATTAGATCCAAAACCTTACATTAGAACTTTTGAATCTACCTTAAAGGAACTAAAAAACTTAAATGAGGAAACACTAAATAAAAGACAGTATTTTTCCGAGCAAGTGGCTACTCAGGAAGTTATTCATTCGGAGAATGTGATAAAATTATCCAAGGATTTGCATACTACTTTACTTACATTCGACAAGCTAGATGATCGCTTGACAAATGTTACTCAAGTTGTTTCGCCATTGGGAGATAAATTAGAAACCGCAATCAAGAAAAAGCAAAACTATATTCAAAGTGTGGAATTGATTCGCAGGTACAATGACTTTTATTCCATGGGAAAATCAGATATTGTTGAACAATTAAGGCTGTCTAAAAACTGGAAATTAAACTTAAAGTCCGTGAAATTAATGAAGAATCTATTGATATTATCATCCAAACTAGAGACAAGTTCAATACCAAAAACAATAAACACAAAGCTGGTTATTGAAAAGTACTCTGAAATGATGGAAAATGAGCTGTTAGAGAATTTTAATTCTGCATATAGAGAGAATAATTTTACTAAATTAAATGAAATTGCCATCATTCTCAACAATTTTAATGGCGGTGTTAATGTCATTCAAAGCTTCATCAATCAGCACGATTATTTCATTGACACCAAGCAGATTGACTTGGAAAATGAATTTGAGAATGTTTTCATAAAAAACGTGAAGTTTAAGGAACAGCTGATTGATTTTGAGAACCACAGTGTTATCATCGAGACATCCATGCAAAATTTGATAAATGATGTGGAAACTGTAATAAAAAATGAATCCAAGATTGTTAAAAGGGTATTTGAAGAAAAGGCAACTCATGTGATACAATTGTTTATTCAAAGAGTTTTTGCTCAAAAAATTGAACCAAGATTTGAGGTTTTATTGAGGAATTCCCTGTCAATCTCAAATTTGGCTTATGTGAGAATATTACACGGACTGTTCACTTTATTTGGTAAGTTCACTAAAAGTTTAATTGATTACTTTCAACTATTAGAAATTGACGACAGTAACCAAATCTTATCAACAACCCTAGAACAATGTTTTGCTGATTTGTTTTCGCATTATCTATATGATAGGTCCAAATATTTCGGTATTGAGAAAAGATCCTTGGAAGCGATTCTAGTGGATATGACATCCAAGTTTACTGTAAACTATGATAAAGAAATCAACAAGAGGGTTTTATTAGATAAGTATAAGGAGAAACTATCAACTAATGTGGATGCATTCATGCATTCTCCTAGAGGGAATACACACTCTCGTCAAGATTCAACATCAAGGAGTAAATTGTCACAATTTAATTCCTTTTTGAAAACTCATTTAGATAAAGATCATTTGAGTCTAAACCGTACAAATACTTTGAGCGATTCGTTTAACAACAGCTCTTCTTCTACGCAGTATGATGTAGCAAACAACTCTTCAAGTTTGGTAAATTCTAGTTTTACAGCAAGCGATATTGATAACAGTCCAAACAGTCCGGCGAACTATTCTTTGAACGATGTTGATTCTATGTTAAAATGTGTGGTGGAGTCTACTGCAAGAGTAATGGAACTAATTCCAAACAAAGCACATCTATACATCCTAGAAATATTAAAAATAATGTTTTTGGGAATTGTTGATTCGTACATGGAAATTGCGTTAGAAGTCGCTTACTGGAAAATTTGTAAAGTTGATATTAATAAAACAGCAGGAGTGGTAAACTTAAATTTCTTGAAATTTATTTCAATGAGCACGGAGATATTAGATTTATTGTCAATTTCAATCAAATCCATTTTCTTACCATTATTAAATAATTCGCCAGAAATTAAAGCTCAGATTATTGAGATGACAAATTCACAAATTCAAAAGATGGAAATACTTATTAATATAATTTTGCAAGAGACCATTACGGTAATTTCGACTAAATTTTCCGCAATTTTGTGCAAGCAAAAGAAGAAGGATTTTGTGCCAAAATCTCAAGAGCTATTGGATCAAGACACCTTACCGGCTATTGAGATTGTCAATATTTTAAACTTAATCTTTGAACAGTCTTCCAAGTTTCTTAAAGGAAAAAACTTACAGACATTTTTAACGTTGATTGGGGAAGAGTTATACGGTTTACTACTGTCACATTATTCACACTTTCAAGTCAATTCCATTGGCGGTGTTGTAGTTACGAAGGATATCATAGGCTACCAAACTGCAATAGAAGATTGGGGAGTAGCGTCCTTGATTGACAAATTTGCTACTTTGAGAGAACTTGCAAATCTATTTACTGTTCAACCTGAATTATTAGAATCACTAACTAAGGAGGGTCATTTAGCAGACATTGGAAGGGATATTATTCAAAGCTACATTTCCAACAGAGAGGACTTCAATCATGACAATTTCATTAATAGCGTTAAATTGAATTTTAGATAGCGTACATAGAGTATTCACGTTTTTTGGCAGAATGCCTTTTTTGAGAACTGTTGCATTTTTATCATTTGCATATTACCTTTTTCTTAGGCCCACGAAGTTACTTAAGAGGAAAAAGAAAAAGGAACAATGTATGAATGGCTATAAGATCAGGATCAGTTAGGATATATTTTAATGTCTCTGAAAAAGCAGATACCAATAATCTTTGAAAACACGCATTACTTCATAGTTAATAAACCACCTGGCATACCTTCTCAACCACCAGACTGCAGAACATGGGGCAGGACACATCCTAATCTTGACCCTACTGCACTACTAGAAAGATTCAAGGCTATTTATTATTCACATAGAGAAGTAGAATTATGTCGTACTGTACATAGGTTAGACCATTGTGTTACGGGGGGGATGCTGATTGCAAAGACTAAAGACGCAAGTGTAAAATTCTC
>JXWR01002741.1_pt1 | contig 12493 bp, 6 predicted proteins | sample 315541 | NCBI WGS metagenome assembly JXWR01 (sample SAMN03273951, study PRJNA271842) | soil metagenome | isolation source: rice field ambient CO2 | place: India: CRRI Experimental farm Cuttack,Odisha-753006 | collected 2013-12-17
GCCTCCGCAAGAGATGTTACAGAGAAACAGATATTAAGAACTCCGTCAGCACCAACTGCAATACCATTAAGGGAGATTATCTATAGAGTCCCAAGCTTGTTTCCTCGCCCTTTAGAAGATTCTGTTAAGGACTTCCGAGATTTTATCAAGAACGAGGATGCATTCCAGACTGAACTTTTGAAAACGCTGCCATTCTACCCCACTCCTTCGGAATCAAAAACAGCAAGACTTATAAGAACTGTTGTTGATGATGAGGGCAATTACATCAATGAATTTTGCATACGCCCTCGAAAAACCTCAGTGCCTGAGGCTGACTTAAAACATCTGGTTTTCATTCATGGGTATGGCGCCGGATTGGGTTTTTTCATCAAGAATTTTGAGGATATTCCACTATTGGATAACGAGTGGTGCATACATGCCATCGATTTGCCTGGGTATGGTTTTTCTTCAAGACCTAAGTTTCCATTCGAGTATCCGAGAGATAATATTCACAGCGTTCAAGATTGGTTTCACGAAAGAATACACACATGGTTTAGTAAAAGAAATCTTTTGAACCGACCTGAGAAAAACATTGTTATGGCACATTCTTTAGGGTCTTACTTGATGGCTTTATATTTGCAAAAATATAAGGAATCTCCATCTTTTAAAAAGCTGATCCTTTGTTCCCCAGCAGGCGTGTCTTATAGAGATTTCAACAATACTGCTTCAGAGGTTGAAAAATGGAAACCGCCTCCTTGGTGGTATGTCAAGCTTTGGGACAGAAATATCTCACCTTTTACACTAGTAAGAAATTTTCGCCAGTTAGGTTCGAAGATTACAAGTGGATGGTCATATCGGCGCTTTAAGCACATTTTGAATGGTGATCCAGAACAGTCAAAACGGTTTGAAGCCTTGCATAGATACGCATATGCTATTTTCAATAAGCGTGGTTCAGGTGAATACTTATTAAGCTTTGCTTTGAAATGTGGTGGTGAACCAAGACTTTCATTGGAGCAGCAGCTATTCGATGGCAAAAAGTCTGATATTTTAAAAAATAGTAATTGTGACTGGCTTTGGCTTTATGGCGATGACGATTGGATGGATGTGAATGGTGGACTTAGAGTATCAAGATTCTTGAAAGAGAAGTTGAAACAAAAAAGTAACGTCATCATTGTTCCTCATTCAGGGCATCACTTGTACCTGGATAACTATAAGTTTTTCAATAATATTCTCACGAAAGAAATGCAAAAAATATAATGAAGAAATCTTGTGCATCTACATTATATAACGAAATTTTTACATACGTTTTCGCCGCTATTTTTCTTCTTATCTCAAAATGAAATTACCGTTTGCAATCAACACCTGTCGCTGTTTTATTTTGTTCATAATAATAATTTGGATACAGCATGAACTGTATATTAAAGTCAACGATTTCAACAATTCATTTCTGTGTAACTATTCTTCCAATAGAACCACTATCTTTATGGAGTAGTTGGGCTCTTTAAAAACTATTTAGGTCCAAAGTTTGTTTATATTTTGTGTCTATAATAATGTATTGAAGATATAAACAAACATAATTTTACTGTTAACATTTAGGTGCAACAAAAGGACGATTTTTTTTTATTTATCACAAGTTAAAGATTTTCGATACAAACGATATAGTGGTTTAAGGTACGTCCAACTCTACTTAAATCACTGAATCCTTCAGATAACGAAATTACGAATAATATCTACTCTGTTTCCCCTTGCCTTTGTTCTTTCTTGCAGCCAGCCAAGCCCATTCGGGATCATAGATTGAAATATCCCTGACGGCTGGTTCTGGATTAAGTTGATTTTGTGGAACTTCTGTTTTCACAATTATATTGTTACCCACTCAATGCTTCTCGGGGGTTAGAAACACTAGCACTTGAAAGAACATGAAAAATTGAAAAAAAAAAACAATGCACAATAAATTCCAGGGGTTAACGACTTTATACTTCTTCTGTTAGTTACCGTAGTGTTCTGTACACATATTCACTTGTAGAAGTTGATTAGAATGACAGCCTCATCAAATGACGATGACCTAATATTCGAATGTTATAGCGATCCTGAGTTAAAAAGGTGGACACACCTTGCTAATGCAAAAGCTTGGAAAGGTATTCTGACCGTGCAGCAGTACGCTGATAGGGAACAATTGCTAGGGTCTTCAGAGATTTCTCAAAAGAATAAATCAAATGAAATGATGACAAAATACCCAAAAAGTTACCAGTGGCTTGGGCAGAAGTACTTTGTTTTAAAGGATCGATCTTTGCCAGATAATGGAAAATTTAGTCAAGTTGTTTCCAGTTGCGAAACTTTAAACAGGATTGGTTATTGTATTCATCCGGGTTCTAATGGAAAAATCGAGCCAGCTTTGATTGTATGCATTGGGGGCGTCTTTACCTTTGAAAACCATCGCGGCAAGGGCTACGCCAAGAAGATGATTATCAAACTGAATGAATTTTATGACAAGATTCGTGATGACGCTAACACCGTACTAGAATTGAAAAATTTGGTGATTAACCTTTACAGCGAAGTCGGAGAATATTATTCCGCATTAGGATACGAGAGTATGCATGTTCCCTTGCACCGTATTTCTAAATTAGATGAACTTACTGAGAGATACTGTGGAGAAGATGATGACCATGATGGTAAGTACTTGGGATTTGATGATTACAGAGGTTTAGTAGGACTACATGAGACACAGTTCAAAGAAAGCTTATTAAGTTTACACAAAGAAAACCCAGAGAAATTTGTTTTTACCGTTGCGCCAGACTTTGACATTTTCACATGGTTTCAGTATCGTGATCTTTTTATCATGAATAAATCAGGAAGAAGAGCCCAGCAAGATCTGTTTTTTGGATACGCGTTGAGTGATAACAGCCACATCATATGGCATCACAATTGGAACGGTGATTCTCTGATTATTGTCAAAATCCATATACCTGAAGAAACATTTCAAAGGAAAGAATTGAAGCTCAAAAAATTACTAAGGAAGGCCATAGAAGAGACAAAGATTCATGGATTGCAAGAATTAGAATTTTGGGACGAAGAAATACCCATCAAAAAGTACCCACAATTGTTTCAGTTATTAACAGAGCTTGAAAATGAATCTAAAGTTTTCTCAGAAAACGGTTCCATCAGTGCTGTTCGCCCCCCCAAAGGATATACAGCCGAGCAGGTAATTTGGGATAACAATACCAAATTCTGTTGGTTTTAAGTCAAGTATTGTGTTGCTTATACAGGAAAAGTCAAGGTTTCAAACTACATATCATTATTTACTGTTAAAATTCACATATACTAATACATACGGTAATAGATTGAACCTCTTCTGTGCTCTTCTCTAAAAGTACTTCTGAACGTATGTGTCATTTTTCCTTTCAGTTTTCTTTGTAGTTCGCATTGATGTAGCCGAGTATATTTAAGGGATTCTTATGCAATGATGAAATATTTTTCACCTAAAACGCCGACTACTGAAAACAGAGGGCCATCTTAACCGTTTTGCATTCAGTAACCCATACCCAGGATTTAATAAAAGAGGAAAGCAATGTCTCTACTAGGCGCCAGGTCCACTTACCGTTGGTTTTCAATCGCTGCATCAATTCCGACTAAGAATGCTATTGGCAAATCCACGTACCTCTTAGCTTCAAGAAATCAACAGTACCGAGGCATCATAACGTCAACTGTAGACTGGAAACCAATCAAGACAGGTAAGAGCCCAAATGATGATTCTCGAAGAGAAAGATCCTTTGGCAAGAAAATTGTTCTGGGTCTGATGTTCGCGATGCCAATAATATCCTTCTATTTGGGAACTTGGCAAGTAAGGAGATTGAAGTGGAAAACCAAGCTGATTGCGGCATGCGAAACTAAACTTACTTATGAACCAATACCACTTCCTAAGTCATTTACACCTGACATGTGCGAGGATTGGGAATACCGTAAAGTTATACTTACCGGACACTTCCTTCACAATGAAGAGATGTTTGTTGGTCCAAGAAAGAAAAATGGAGAAAAGGGTTATTTTCTGTTTACACCATTCATTAGAGATGACACCGGTGAGAAAGTTCTGATAGAAAGAGGGTGGATAAGTGAAGAAAAAGTTGCTCCTGACTCAAGAAATTTACACCATTTGTCGTTGCCTCAAGAAGAACACTTGAAAGTGGTTTGCTTAGTAAGACCTCCAAAGAAAAGAGGCTCGCTACAATGGGCGAAAAAGGATCCAAATTCTAGATTGTGGCAGGTGCCAGACATATATGACATGGCAAGATCATCAGGGTGCACGCCCATTCAATTTCAAGCCTTGTATGACATGAAGGACCATCCAATAATCGAGGAACACACAAGAAACGAGGCTTCACAAAACAATTCCACCTCTAGCCTGTGGAAGTTCTGGAAACGAGAACCTACGACTGCTGTAAACGGAACGCAAGCTGTTGATAATAATACATCGAAGCCTCGTTCTAGGCAGGAAATGCCGACAGACCAAACAATCGAATTCGATGAACGACAGTTTATTAAAGCGGGTGTTCCCATAGGCCGGAAGCCCACTATTGATTTAAAGAATAACCATCTACAATATTTGGTAACGTGGTATGGCCTTTCGTTTTTGAGCACAATCTTCCTCATTGTGGCTCTTAGGAAGGCGAAAAGAGGGGGCGTTGTGTCCCAAGACCAACTAATGAAAGAGAAACTGAAGCATTCAAGGAAATATATGTAAACGGCAAACTCCTCTGCCCATACTATCGAATTCTATCCAAGAAGCGCGTAATTTCACAAGCACTGCCTAAACGGTTTTCCACATTAGTTTTGCAACTACAATGATTCGGATATGGCACATTTACATAATCTAAACTTGTACATAACTAACACCTTTTTATCCATATACCTTATGTGCCGCTCAAGATATCAACATTGCGCGTTGCCCGGACAATATCGATAAATAATAGCCAAAACAAACATGTTTTATCAACGCATGAATCCTTTGGCGTTAAACTCGTCCAATTGCACTGAAACTTGGAGCGTATAAGCTCAGCAATTGCACCAAAACAGTATCAGAAAAGGCTTGTATTGCCACTTCCACCTATGAGCGAAGATAAAGCTAAATTAGGGACCACAAGGTCTGCCACGGAATATCGTTTGTCCATTGGTAGCGCTCCGACTTCAAGAAGGTCGTCTATGGGTGAATCCTCGTCCCTGACAAAATTTGCTGGTCAAGAGGGACTAACAAGTTCCGTTGGCGAATATAACGAGAATGCCATACAACAGCTTCTGTTGCCTAAAATAAGAGAACTGAGCGATTCAATCATTACTTTAGATTCCAATTTCACGCACTTGAATTTTATCCACGAGAGTTTAGCTGATCTTAATGAATCCCTAGGTTCGTTGTTGTACGGTATTATGAGCAATTCATGGTGCGTAGAATTCTCACAGGCGCCTCATGATATTCAAGACGATTTGATCGCTATTAAACAATTGAAATCGTTGGAAGATGAGAAAAAGAACTTAGTAATGGAACTCTCCAATATGGAACGCGGGATTAAAAGAAAAAAAGACGAACAAGGTGAAAATGATTTGGCCAAGGCATCTCAGAACAAACAGTTTAACCAGCCGCTATTTCCCTCCTCACAAGTAAGAAAATACAGGTCATATGACAACAGAGACAAGAGGAAGCCCTCCAAGATAGGCAACAACTTACAAGTAGAGAATGAGGAGGACTATGAAGACGATACTAGTAGTGAAGCTTCTTTTGTTCTAAATCCAACAAATATCGGTATGTCCAAATCATCTCAAGGTCACGTGACTAAAACCACGCGTTTGAATAATAATACCAACAGTAAACTAAGAAGAAAGTCCATCTTACATACAATCAGAAATAGCATTGCTTCCGGCGCTGATTTACCCATCGAAAACGACAATGTTGTTAATTTGGGAGATCTGCATCCAAATAACCGAATATCACTCGGAAGTGGTGCTGCAAGAGTGGTCAATGGGCCCGTTACGAAGAACAGAAATTCAATGTTCTCAGGACGTGCTGAAAGGAAACCCACAGAAAGCAGACATTCTGTTGCAAAGAAAACTGAAAAAAAAATAAATACGAGGCCCCCCTTCAGATGACTACGCCCAACCCAACCAAAGAATTATCCTCCTTACAAAATATCGCTAGCATGCGTGAGTTATGGATAAGAAGAATATTTGATGAGCTGACTGATTCGTTAAAGCAATAGGGAGGAAGGCAGTACACATATCAGCAGTGCATGGGCACAACCCGCATTACAACGAAACATAATATATCTATATAAAAGAAGATACGGACAGGCGGTCGAGGCTATTACTGTGCCACTATGCGAGTCATGAATGATTTTTAAATTAGTTAGTACCCCTTTATATAACGTCTTCAATAAAAGTGCGGGAAAATTCGGGTAATATTTTCTATAACTGTCATTTTTTTTTCGTTATGTATGGCAAACCAAATTGACAAGAAACTGGACAACGGTTAAAGCAAAAGGAGGAAGAAAGATATTGATTTGTGCTTTGAAGAATAACCCAAGCGAACAGGTCATTAATTGCCTAGAATCTTTACACAAGGACATAAAATTTGCCTTTTATGGAAGAGACGGGAGATTCGAAGCTGGTCCCTAGGGACGAGGAAGAAATAGTAAATGACAACGATGAAACTAAAGCGCCTAGTGATGAAGAAGAAGGAGAAGATGTCTTTGACTCCTCTGAGGAAGACGAAGATATTGATGAAGACGAAGATGAGGCAAGAAAAGTGCAAGAAGGCTTCATTGTCAACGATGATGATGAAAATGAAGACCCAGGAACAAGTATTTCCAAAAAAAGAAGAAAACATAAAAGAAGAGAAAGAGAAGAAGATGATCGACTATCCGAAGATGATTTGGATTTGTTAATGGAGAATGCTGGTGTTGAACGTACCAAAGCGAGCTCCTCTTCAGGAAAATTTAAAAGATTAAAGAGAGTAGGAGATGAAGGAAACGCTGCAGAATCAGAAAGTGACAACGTCGCTGCATCAAGGCAAGATTCTACGTCTAAATTGGAAGATTTCTTTTCTGAAGATGAAGAAGAAGAAGAATCTGGTTTACGCAACGGTAGGAACAATGAATATGGGCGTGATGAAGAAGACCATGAAAATAGGAACAGAACAGCTGACAAAGGTGGAATCTTGGACGAATTGGATGATTTCATTGAAGATGATGAATTTTCTGATGAGGACGACGAAACCAGACAAAGGAGGATCCAAGAAAAGAAGCTTTTAAGAGAACAATCCATCAAACAACCTACACAGATTACTGGTCTATCGTCGGATAAGATTGACGAGATGTATGACATTTTTGGTGATGGTCATGACTACGATTGGGCTTTAGAAATTGAAAATGAAGAACTAGAAAATGGTAACGACAACAATGAAGCTGAAGAAGAAGAGATCGATGAAGAAACTGGTGCTATAAAAAGCACCAAGAAAAAGATATCTCTACAAGACATTTATGATTTAGAGGATTTGAAAAAAAACTTGATGACTGAAGGAGACATGAAAATTAGAAAGACAGATATTCCAGAAAGATATCAAGAATTAAGAGCAGGTATTACTGACTACGGAAATATGTCATCGGAGGATCAAGAATTAGAAAGAAACTGGATAGCAGAAAAAATTTCTGTGGATAAGAACTTCGATGCCAATTATGATCTCACTGAATTTAAAGAAGCAATTGGGAACGCAATCAAATTTATCACCAAAGAAAACTTGGAAGTCCCTTTTATATATGCTTACCGTCGTAACTATATTTCCTCAAGAGAAAAAGATGGGTTTCTTTTGACTGAAGATGACCTTTGGGATATAGTTAGCCTTGACATCGAATTTCACAGTCTTGTGAACAAAAAGGATTATGTCCAGAGATTTTATGCAGAGTTACATATCGATGATCCTATTGTCACTGAATACTTCAAAAATCAGAATACTGCATCTATTGCAGAACTGAATTCTCTACAGGATATTTATGACTACCTAGAATTCAAATATGCCAACGAAATCAATGAAATGTTTATAAACCACACTGGAAAGACTGGTAAGAAACATTTGAAAAATTCCAGTTATGAAAAATTTAAAGCTAGTCCTCTTTATCAAGCGGTTAGTGATATTGGTATATCAGCTGAGGATGTTGGTGAAAATATCAGTTCCCAGCATCAAATCCACCCTCCCGTAGATCATCCAAGTTCCAAACCAGTAGAAGTGATAGAATCTATATTGAATGCAAACAGCGGTGATTTGCAAGTCTTTACGTCCAATACTAAGCTGGCAATTGATACGGTCCAAAAATACTACTCTTTGGAATTGTCTAAAAATACAAAGATAAGGGAAAAAGTTAGATCCGATTTTTCCAAATATTATCTGGCTGACGTTGTGTTAACTGCTAAAGGTAAAAAAGAAATTCAAAAGGGATCTCTGTATGAGGACATAAAATATGCCATCAATAGAACTCCAATGCACTTCCGTAGGGATCCAGACGTTTTTTTGAAAATGGTCGAGGCTGAGTCTTTGAACCTGCTCAGTGTTAAGTTACACATGTCGTCACAAGCCCAATATATAGAGCATTTATTCCAAATTGCACTTGAAACTACCAATACCTCGGACATCGCAATAGAATGGAATAACTTCCGTAAACTGGCATTCAACCAAGCGATGGACAAGATTTTCCAGGATATATCTCAAGAAGTCAAAGACAATTTAACAAAAAATTGTCAAAAATTGGTAGCCAAGACTGTCCGCCATAAGTTTATGACAAAATTAGATCAGGCTCCATTCATTCCTAATGTCAGAGATCCAAAAATTCCAAAAATCTTAACTTTAACCTGTGGACAGGGTAGATTCGGAGCCGACGCTATAATTGCTGTCTACGTCAACAGAAAGGGTGATTTTATAAGAGATTACAAGATTGTCGACAATCCATTTGATAAGACGAATCCTGAAAAATTTGAAGACACCTTGGATAATATCATTCAAAGCTGTCAACCGAATGCCATCGGAATCAATGGCCCTAACCCAAAGACTCAAAAATTTTACAAAAGATTACAAGAAGTTCTACATAAGAAGCAAATCGTCGACAGTAGAGGACATACTATTCCAATCATTTACGTTGAGGACGAAGTCGCTATCCGTTATCAGAATTCCGAAAGAGCTGCTCAAGAATTCCCTAATAAACCTCCTCTAGTTAAATACTGTATCGCCTTGGCGCGCTATATGCATTCCCCATTGTTGGAATATGCTAATTTAACAAGTGAAGAAGTGAGATCATTGTCAATTCATCCACACCAAAACCTGTTATCCTCAGAACAATTGAGTTGGGCTCTTGAAACCGCTTTCGTTGATATTGTCAACCTGGTAAGTGTTGAAGTTAACAAAGCCACAGATAATAATTACTACGCTAGTGCGCTGAAATACATCTCTGGCTTTGGAAAACGTAAAGCTATTGATTTCTTACAATCCCTTCAAAGGCTAAATGAACCATTATTGGCTCGTCAACAATTAATTACTCATAACATTCTTCACAAGACTATTTTTATGAATTCCGCGGGATTCCTCTATATCTCATGGAATGAAAAAAGACAAAAATACGAAGATTTGGAACATGATCAACTAGATAGCACTAGAATTCATCCAGAAGACTACCATTTGGCCACCAAGGTTGCCGCTGATGCTTTAGAATACGATCCTGATACTATTGCCGAAAAAGAAGAACAGGGGACTATGAGTGAATTCATTGAACTGTTGAGAGAAGATCCTGACCGTAGAGCTAAACTAGAATCACTAAATCTAGAATCATACGCAGAAGAACTTGAGAAGAATACCGGATTAAGAAAACTTAATAATCTAAATACAATTGTCCTTGAATTGTTGGATGGATTTGAAGAATTGAGAAATGACTTTCATCCTTTGCAAGGTGATGAAATTTTCCAAAGTTTGACTGGTGAGTCTGAAAAGACGTTTTTCAAGGGTAGTATTATTCCAGTCAGAGTAGAAAGATTCTGGCACAACGATATAATTTGCACTACAAACTCTGAAGTTGAATGTGTAGTAAATGCTCAACGTCACGCAGGTGCACAATTAAGAAGACCTGCAAATGAAATATACGAAATTGGTAAAACATATCCAGCAAAGGTGATATACATTGACTATGCTAATATTACTGCAGAAGTTTCCTTATTAGATCATGATGTCAAACAGCAATATGTTCCAATAAGCTACAGTAAAGATCCTTCCATTTGGGACTTGAAACAAGAACTAGAAGATGCCGAAGAGGAGAGGAAATTGATGATGGCAGAAGCCCGTGCAAAGAGAACACATCGTGTTATCAATCATCCTTACTATTTCCCTTTCAACGGCAGACAGGCTGAGGATTACTTAAGGAGTAAAGAACGTGGTGAATTCGTGATCAGACAGTCTAGCCGAGGTGATGACCACTTGGTTATCACCTGGAAATTGGATAAGGATTTGTTTCAACATATTGATATCCAAGAATTAGAAAAAGAAAATCCTTTGGCTTTAGGTAAAGTCTTGATTGTCGACAATCAGAAATACAATGATTTAGACCAGATCATTGTAGAATATCTTCAAAATAAGGTAAGGCTCTTGAATGAAATGACATCTAGTGAAAAATTCAAAAGCGGTACTAAGAAAGATGTGGTCAAGTTTATTGAAGACTACTCTAGAGTGAATCCAAATAAATCTGTGTACTATTTCAGTTTGAACTACGATAACCCTGGCTGGTTTTACTTGATGTTCAAGATTAACGCAAATAGCAAATTATACACATGGAATGTGAAATTAACGAACACTGGTTATTTCCTGGTAAACTACAATTATCCAAGTGTTATCCAGCTTTGTAATGGTTTTAAGACGCTTCTAAAATCTAACAGTAGTAAGAATAGAATGAACAACTACCGTTAGATGCGTATGTAGTGTCCATTGTTATTATTAATTTTATTATTACTTTGACCATTGTTTAGGTAAGGTATGTAAACTAGAACGCTTCAACTTTATTTTTTACGTAATTATTTGCTGCATGTTTAGTTTCGCAAAGTTTGTACCGTGACGAACATAACACGAACACAACATTTAATAAAAAGAGCTTGGGAACCAAAATTTTAGAAAGCGTTGCAAAGTGGCGACTATTTTGGTTCTTCAAATATTTGCAGGAAATAAATAATTTACTGTGCATTTTTAATTACATTTAGGATGTAAATTGACTTAGTAGACGTTCCAGCGACCACTCTCATTTGGTCCTTACTGATATCCATGCACTTTATCCTGTCGTGCAAGGAGTTTGCCTCACCAGGAATATTTAAAAGCCTGGAATCACCAGTCATCAAATCAACACTGTAAATACCTTCATCATTTCCTACCAATACACCATTAGAAGATTCTAATTTGCCGAGAATTGGTAATGAGAAATCATCTTGATATATTTCTGTCGCAAAATTTCGTAAGATTTTATCGTAGTAAGTCTGAACTTTATCCAATTTCATTGCCTTTGGATGGCCTGTATTCATAGGTATTTCTACTAAAATCAATCTCATGTATGGTTTATGTGACGTGGCTACAACTAGCATGGTACTGGGTGATAATCCTATCGTATCTTTAGTATTGGAATGAACATAATCTACTGCCATTACGTCTCGAATGTTGAAAGCGTACGTGCTAAATTCCGCATTGTTTAAGGCAATATTGTATGAATGAACAAGATTTTTTGCATCTACAATTGAGTAACATGCTATATGAGTGTATTCTGCTCTGGTAAGAAACACAGAGAAACTATTCTGACCATTGCCGTCATCACCGTTGGCGATTACATTCAACGACGTACAATTGGAAGCCAACTTTATTTCGGAGAGTTTTGTGAGAAAAGTGTTCCCGTTTTTTATCTCCAACAAACTCAATCGCAGGAAGTTATCCATTCCACTAGTAATAACAAACCAAGATGATTCCGTAACATTGCAGATCTTTATATGCGTAATCATTCTGGCATGAATTTTCCATACTGCGTTGTTCACCAGTTCAAAATCGTTATTTAGCAAGTAAAAACTTCCGTTCATTGGACATACATATTGGTAACCGGAGCTACCAATGGGTCCGTACAGCTTGACGATGCTCTTGACTTTTTCATTAATTTTAAATGACTTCGACGTCGCTTTCTCAATGTCGTAGATTACTAGGTATCCAGTAGCTGACGAAAGTAATATATATTTGCTATCTTCTGTAAAAGTTGCGCTAATGAACAAGGTATCTTTGGGTAAGGATTTGTTCAATTTTACATCAATACTAAATTTCAAACTATGGTTCCAAGGTTGGATTCCATACTTAGCATTGTCAATTGGGGCTAAATCATCGTTTATTGAAAGAGTTTTAAACCTATCTTTGAAAGACTGTCTTTTGCAGAGTGTTGTTGAAGATAGGATTTACTACAAAAGACAGTCTTTCAAAGAT
>JXWR01006455.1_pt1 | contig 12480 bp, 7 predicted proteins | sample 315541 | NCBI WGS metagenome assembly JXWR01 (sample SAMN03273951, study PRJNA271842) | soil metagenome | isolation source: rice field ambient CO2 | place: India: CRRI Experimental farm Cuttack,Odisha-753006 | collected 2013-12-17
GTTTAAAAGTAGTTAGTAGATATCAAAAATTTTAAACTCAAATAAAAAATTATAATTGGGCGTGTGGCGTAGTTGGTAGCGCGCTCCCTTAGCATGGGAGAGGTCTTGGGTTCGATTCCCAACTCGTCCATTTTTTGCTCTTTTTCTTTTTGCTATATCAACCTGCAATCGAGTTCACCTTGGCCAAAGATACAAAATGTTACTTTCAATCTGATTGACAATGTTTATTAAATCTATTTATAATTTACAAGCAAGCATGGTGCTCAGAGTTCAGAACTCATAACTTAGAACTCCCAGTTTTCATCAGCACTTTCAATAGCCCACTTGAATTTTTCTCTCAAGGTCTTCGTGAAAAGTTTCTCAATTGGCACGTTAAACTTCTTGCTAAACATAACAAGCAATCTAGGATCAATATAATTGATTTTAGACGTACCTAAAGACACAGTAGCGTTTTCTTCTTTATCTTTCAATTGCAATGTAGTGTTAGCAATTCTTTCTTCAATCTTCTCCACTAATTTTTCCAATTTGGCAATATCATACTTCTTGGAATCAATTTCTTCCTGGTTAGCCTTTTTCGTCTTGGCTTCCTTGAGGTAAACTTTTTTCAATTTATCTGCTTCTTTGATACGTTCATGAAGTACTGCCTTTTTCATGATTTCGCCATTTTCAGATTTAATTTTTTCATTTTCCTTGTTGAACTTTTTAGTAATTTTATCCTTTTCTTTCTCTATGAATACTTCAATTGCCGTGCTTTCTTCTTCTTCCGTAAGTTCATCAAGATCTTTGAAATAATCAGGGTCCTTCTTCTTCAACTTGCTATCAATTTTTACCATCATTCTCTTGAATCTAATCTTTTGCCATACCATTTCCTTCAATCTTTCAGTGATCTTTGCAACACTGGCCGCATGTCCCTTAGTGACAGACCTTTGATGGTTACAAAGAATAGCCACTTCTCTATTAGCTGCATTAAACTTGACAAGTTTTTCATTTGCAGTGCCTTCGTTAGGAATTTTTCTCAACAAGTCTTGCATTGTCTTCGAAGCATTATATGTTCTGAAAACCTTAGCCGTCAAACCTTGCATATAACCTCTAAAATGGGCATTTAAAATTGATGGGTCAATTCTGTCAAACAACTGATCACCAACTCCCTTTGGCGCTTTTTTGAAAATTTTCAAGTTTTTGAAAACCTGTAAATCCACTTCAACTTCTTGGTAAAAACGAATCGAATCCTTACCCAAAAAGTCAAAGATCACGGTACGTGGTGGCTGTAATGTAACATGCTCATATCTTAATGAACAACAACCCACAGTATCGGCTTCATCCTCACCTTTTTCACCACCTGCTCTAAGAGCGAAAATATCAATCAAGTAAGTAGCAGTAGCCATTTGTCTTTCTTGCATGAGTTTGGATCTAAGATTAAGCTTATAATCTTTTCTAATGGCCCCAATATGATTCTTGAGTTCTCTTGCTTTTTCAAACTTCTTAAAATCACTAATACCTTTGATACTGGAATTGGCTGCAAGTCTAACGTATTTGGTATTACCCAAAACATTTTCTTTCCACATGGCCAACCATGCCCCAGTATTATCATGTTTGACTTCCGCCCATTTGTGGCCCCTTGGTGGTGATGGAATTTTCGCTTCTTTTCCAATATTAATGGTGATGTCCTCTGGTCTAACTCTATTCTTTACTGAACCGGTCTTTGGATGAGACCCTCTCCCTCTGAAAAGGCCTGGAGGTTCGACTCTGAAATTTCCCACTTGTTCTTTTCTACCATCCATAGTACAAAACTTGAATGGCGCTTCTTCTGCTTCTTTTTTCTCCTTTGCAGCTTTTTTCTCGTCTTTAGAAAGACTCTTTTTCTTTTCTTTTTCTTTTTCGAAATAGTCATAAATCTTGGTGAAATCACACTTACTGAATTCTTTAATTTGAATTCCATTTTGAGTGCCGCCGGCTTTCTGAAGAATAGTTAAAAAATCATTGAAGAAATTTTTCTGAAAAGTTGGATTTTTACCATGATCAGTTTCAACCAAAGCACCAAAGAATCCAGCAACTTCTTCAGCTTCCACTGGCAAGTCAACTGGTTGGCCATCATAAAGTAACTTAACTTTTTTAGGCAATGGCTTGTATGGAGGAGGAAACATGACCCCGTTGTGTTCCAAAGTGGTCCATTTGATTTCATCATTGAAATCCTGTTGTTCCCACCATTTGTAAGCTTCTTCTTCTTCCTCTTCTTCCTCTTTGGTCTTGGCCTTTGCGTCATCATCATCGTCATCATTCTTGGCCTTGGTCTTTTTAGCGCTAGCTGTTTTCTTTGGAGTTGAGGCTTTTTTCAATTTGGTCTTATCGTCTTTTTCTTCTTCTTTTTTCACTGCTTTGGTTTTCTTTTCATCCTTAGTCTTAGTATTGGTAGCAGTGGCCTTTTTAGTAGCTGTCTTTTTAGAACTAGTGGACTTAGTTTTGGCTGTGCCGTTGGTACCATTGGCCGTCTTTTTCTTTTTGGCCGGCACTGGGGCGTCTTCCTCAAAATCAGAATCTTCAGCCTTGACTCTCTTTTTAATGGCCTTCTTAGGTTTCTTCTTGACGTCAGATTCAGAACTGAGCGAGGTGTCGCTTACATTTGGGCTTAATTTGGCAGCTTTGGCCAAAGGAATGTCATCATCATCGCTGGATTCCAAATAACTGACGTTGCTTGGACGCGTCGTTCTTCTTTTTGCCAAAGCAACGTTATCTTCGTCTGAAGAGTAGCTCATGTTCGAGGACAAGAAAGTAGATGCTTTGGTGGTGGATTGATAACGGCGATTTGCGATGCGGCTTGTACCTAGGGTTGTAGTTGAAGCTGGAACTGTGGTAATGTGTTTCACAGTGGTAGTGAGGCTATTGTAGCTTGCTAGGCGGATACTGGATCTCAAAACGCAGGCTCTCCAAGTGAAAGGAGCAATTAAAAATTGAACAGAAAATATCTTTATATATATAAAAAGTGCGATTGAGATGGGTTGAGCTTGTTGATGTAGAGAAAAAGCTTTTCCAAAAGAAAGTGAAGTAAAAGAGCGAGCTGGGGATAACAGCGAGCGGTGATGAGAGTACGAGTGTGTGAGAGCGGACGAGAGAGTGAAGAGCAAAAACAAAAAAAAATTAAAGTCTTTGTCTTACTTTGAGGCGCGCGAAAAACGAAATTGAAACTGAAAAACAGAGAACAGCAAAAAAAAAATTAATAAAATTTCTTTTTCGCAGCCATCAAAATTATCACATGACATATAACATGACAAAGCATGTGACACATATATTTTTAGGTATAGCACTAAGAGACAACAAGCACAGTAAAGGGCGCAACATCACCAAATCTTTTCTTTAGTTGTATGTACTAAATAAACCATCTTTTAATCTCCCAATCACCAGCATTAGACAAATCTTGCAGTATTCTTTTATCAATTGGTACAAGGGAGTAGCAGCATAAGTCACTTTAAATAGTATTCTTGATATTGGTTTCATTGTTTTCTGACAGGTTGATTTGTCCCTTGGTTGTAGATCAAAGTCACAGAAAAAATAATACTATCAAAAAATTAATTGCAAGCGAATATACTTCACTTAATAATAGAGAATAATTGGCCTCTCAGAAACAATTGTAATATCCAAGCTAGCGTAGAATCAATCCTTCAATCCATGAAAGGCGTAAATTTAGACTTTCTCACTATTGTTAGTGATATATATAGTTGCTGTAGTATCTGAAGCATATAACGTAGCTGTCTAACGGAAAAGTGTTTACCTATTGGGTTATATCTAATAGATAATAAATATTCACTGTGAATCGTTGATCTAAGTAAGTTCTATCAGCGTACCGAAATGAATGAAGTAACTCACAAAATATAATACCCTACCTATTGATTAAGCGTTTCATATATATTATGTAGCGACAGTTTCAACTATCATTTGATAACCAGCCATTCTAACTTACCTCATCACCACCCGCCTATTCATTTCTCTCTCTACTAATACAACAAACATGCAAATCTAAATTATATTTTTTCAACATAATAAAAAAGAAAAGAAACTATATTACTAACTGCAAATAAATTACAACGAGTAATCATAGGAAACTCAACAAAAAGTAAAAACAAAGCCCTACAACTAGCTTCCTCTATCTCAAATACAATAATATCTGTCACCAAAATCACCACAACCAGGCACCACATACTTCTGAGCATCAAGCCCTTTATCAATAGCCCCAGTGATGATCTTAATGTCAGGGAACTTACCATGATAATTAGCAATCCCCTCCGGATTAGAAACCAAATTTAAAAAAAAGATTCTTTCTGGTTTGACACCTCTGCTAAGCAACACGTCGGTAGCCATTATAGCCGAACCACCAGTAGCAAGCATTGGGTCAAGCAAAAATACATATCTGTCTTTGATATCAGTTGGCAATTTTTCATAGAACAATTTAGGCAACGCAGTTTCTTCGTCCCTTTGTATCAAAATTTTACCTAATCTGACACTACGACAACAGTCTCTAAGTCCCTGTTCCATTGACTCACCAGCACGAATGATGGAAACCCCACATATTTTACCAAGGAATTTGACCCCGTTGAAAGATTCTTCTGTTGGAGTAGTAACAGTTACTGGTTCGACAGGAAGCTGATTAAGACCCTCTTCCACTAATAAACGAATGATTCTGTCGGAGTAGAAGACAAAGTCAGAACGTTGAGTGTCCTTGGAACGGATGATGGAGTAAAGGGAAAGAAGTTGGTTGGTTTGGGTGAGGAGAATGACGTTTTTATCGGACATTATGAATGAGCAAGTTGGTGGGTGTGGTTATGGTAATAGAAAGATAGTGATGGATAGTGGTACCAATGAATGAGGATAAGGTGAACGGGTGGAGTATATATAATTGTAACTGATATAGCGACTGCAACGTTTTTCTCTTATCAAAATTTTTTCTCCGATCGCCGCCGGAGAAACTTATCAGCAGATAGACGCACTACGGGGCTACCACCATAGACTAATACTATGAACTTTTACAACAATCTAACAACATCATCAACAGTACAATACAATACATCCCAACTTATCAATTACTACTATACACTCCTATATGGCCACTTCCTCCTCTTGTTCCAAGAACGGATTGTCAATCTCCTCGCTGCCATCAACCGGTGATATCGTCAAAAGCAATGGTCCCCTCACCACCACAAGTCCTAACTGTCTAACCTTCTCCTTCAAAAGCACTGTTTCATCTTCTGGGTCTCTAAGAGTTTCCGTCACTTCATCAAGCACTAAGTTCATCAATTGATCGTATCCTTTCAATGTGCCCACCACTTGTCTGCCGCCAATGAATTTCACTCGGATTTGCTTGTCCATGTACTTTGCAAGATCGAGAATGGCTTCTCTTTTGGGCCAGTCCGTCTTGTTGTTGGACTTGCTGTTGTTATTGTTGTCATGTCTGCGTTTGTTGTTGTAGTTGTTGCGCTATTGATGTTAGTATTTAATGTCTATGCGTGGATGGATTCTGTCAAGAATCCTTGAACGGCAAAACTACAAAGCGAGTACACCCATTCAAGGTTTCTTCAACTTCAAAGCTACCCCAATTACTTCTGGCATCAACGCTATACATACTCTGTCCATGGCTGCTGATACTGTAATTATTGCACTGTCTTAGCTTGCACTCTCTTCTCTTCTTTTCAGCGCTTGCCGCTGTTTTCTGTTTTGTTTTCCGTTTTCCACTTTCACACTTTAATAATATAACAGAGATTACCCGGACAGAAATGCATTTTTAAGCGCCGTCATCCAACATAATGTTAGCATAACATCAACAATATCAAACGACGCAATAAACAAGATACTCTACAATAACACTAACATCAATAGCCAAACAGCTCAGACGAAATGTCCGATATAAACGTGTTTGTCACTTCGGCTTTAACTTCTTCAGAGCGCCGAATTTCTAAACAATGGACATTAGCATATTTTAAACAGCGCTTAGAGTTGATCACCGGGATACCGCCGCAATGGCAACGTGTTCTTGTTTATCCTTCATCAACCATGGCTCAAGCAATTGAGCTTACAAGTAATACCAATAATAATGAAAGCATAGCGAACAGTGATTTAAATGGAAGTAACAACAGTAATAATAATGATGAAAATGTTAGATTGAGTAGTTTTGATGCATTACGACCACTAGTTAGAGTTCATGTTGATGACATTAGACCAGATTCTGATTTAAAAGATCTAGCAAGAATATCAGCGTCATCGTCATCCAATAACAATAATGACCCCGCAAGTGGTGGAATTAACGGAGATGGTAAAGATTTGGAAGATGAAGACGATGAGTTGAGTAAGGCACGATTCAAATATGATGAAAAATCATACCAATCAAGACAAGATTCAGTACTATATTGGAAAAAGCAACACAAGTTGGGAAGATTTAGTCCCGAAGTGGCAAGTTTGCAACAACTGCAATTTGAGTTGAATTTGGAAAAATCAAAGTCAATAAAAGTTGGTGACCGCTGTCAAATATTATCAGAAAATTCTCCTGCTTGCGCGAAAAATACAGATGGTAGAAGAGGAACAGTTAAATACGTGGGCCCCGTGCCTGAGATTCCTTACCCCATTGCTGATTTTATTTGGATCGGAATAGCGTTAGATGAGCCATTAGGGAAAAATGATGGGTCAGTTAAAGGATCAGGAAAAAGGTATTTTGAGTGTGGCAAAAATTATGGAAGCTTTGTTAAACCAGTTAATGTTGAGGTAGGGGAACAATTTGGGGTTGTAGACTTGATGGATGAGATGGAGATGGGGGATAGTAGTGAGGATGAACTTTAAGCATGGGTTGATTAGCTTCAAATGAAAAGACGAAGTGGGGATTGCTGACTTTGCTGATAGGTAAATGATCGTTAAGTGATGTATGTAGCTTGGACTAAAAGCACGTATGATCAGACACAGGGCGAGAAAAAAAAAAAAAAAATAAAGTAAAAAACTTTCAAAAGAACGTTTGGTATCTTGCTAATGGGAAACAAGCCTTTTGGTAAACGTAAAGGTCCTATTAGTGAAATTTACTTCTCCTAAATAAGAAAAAGTTATAAGAAAAGACTTTTTGGGCTTATTAAAGATGATAGGTGATGGGTGCTAGAAACCAAAATGGCTTCCAGTGATGAGAACTCTGATACTGCTGATTTACAAGAATTGAAGTTCTCTCTTATGCCGCCGTTGTCAGAAGGGAGGAAACAGTTACATGTGCATGTAGTTATACCAATAATAATAGTATAAACCTGGGTACAACCGCTGGTAAAACTTAATTTAGATAGAGTTTTATTTCCCACTCTTTCCTTTTTTTCGTCTTAATTTGAAAAATGTATGGTAGGTATTTGGCTTGGCTTCAAAAGGGTCAAAGATAATGATTATGTATTCGCTAAGTTTTGTAAACATTAACGCGCTCAAATATTTTTCGTCAAAAGTGTTTGTGATTTTTTTTTTCTTTACGAGGGTAAGCATATATTACACAATCTGATAGGGAACTTAAAAGCAAGTGTCTACTTTTGAAGTAATAAAGAATTGATAAAGTTTGCATTAATGAGCATGTATACAACAATGAACTGAAATCTAGAAAATTAGGATAAAAAAAGAAATAAACACTAATTTTGGAAATATACATTGGAACGTGAAAAAAAAAACAAAAAAAACAATTATCATAAAAAAAAGTTATTCAGAAGACACCGGAGAGAATAGAAACAAAAAAAAAAAAAAAAAAGAAAAAAGAATAAATAATAATATAATAGTCAGCCAAAGTCAAACTCAAACAATCAAACTCAAACAGTCAAACTTAAACAGTCAAGTATTTATCCATAATCAGCCTAGCTAATTGCGGATTCCCACTAGTATTATAAATCAAATACAAGTTATAAGCGGCTTCTTTTTTCAAATCATAATCTTCAAGCAATCCAGTATAAGTAAGCACTTTTTCATAATATTGTGCCGCAATTGTAGTCAAACCAAGCTGTTGAAACAACCTACCAGTATTGAAATCCACTTCTTGTGCTTCATGAGCATCACCGTGCTCAATCCTCAATTCTTTGTACTCATTAAAGAAGCAAATTGCTTGCAATACAAACATGTGTCGGTTTTCCACAAGTCGCTGCATCGCTCTATGCAAACAAGCAATACCTAGCAAAAAGCAAACTAGTGGATCATTTTTAAATTCATTGTAAATTTTGAGCAAGTAGACAATGGCGGAAAAATAACTTTTGCCTCCAAGCATCACTTGAGAATAAACTGACACTAGATATGGATGTAGTTTGGAATAATCATAATTAATATTTTCATTTTCGTCCATCTTAGCTTGACCAGAGACAAATTTACCAAACCTAAGAGAATCCCAGCCTTTAATTTGACGCAAGAAATATTTTTGGTGGTTTAATGAAATAAATGCTTCTACCGCTTTGCGGCCCGTGCCCAAACTGAGAGTGAATAGTCTGTATGAATCTTTAGCAAACATGCTAGCATTCAAAATATCACGCACTGCCGTCATTTGGTTCTCGTAATCTTTGGTGAAATAATTGACGGATAACTTTACAAGTCTAATGACTTGTTGTCGATTTTGATCTTTTTGAAAAACAGTGACATTACCAGCAATTTCAATTGCTTGTGTAGCATCATCCGCATCATCATATTTGGCTAGCAATAATGCATATTCCATGAATATGTCAAACCAAATATCAAAATCAAGACCACGATAACTGGTTTCATCTAAAGTGAATGAGGGATTAATTTTATGATAGTTACTATTTGCAAGTTCATGCAATTTGGCAAGTTTATCCAATCTTTGATCGATATCCATTTTGTAACTTCTTTTATTATAAACCAATTCATGATCAGGTCTCATTCTTTCCTTAATGAAAAGCGACTTGACCCCACAAAATACTTCAATAAGTTCCGATGCGAGCTGAATCCACACATTAATAGCAGCCGTATCTCCATGCTCAGTTAATGGCCACAACCGTTTCAATCTTTCGTATTTACCATGCGTATCGGAAATTAATTTAGTTTCCAAATCCTTTTTTTCACCTTCTGACAATTCTTGTTTCCGCTTCTTTTTTTTCAGTCTTGACGTAGTTGAAACATCACCAATCTCTGCCTCGGTTGTAGCAGCACTAGTTTCAATAGAAGATAAATTAGCTTTATATGTATCAGAAGTAGTGGTTTTCAGCAACTCTTTAGATTTAGCGCGTACTTCTTTCATCAAGTTTTGAGATTTTTCAGTAGCCCCATGATAATATAGCGTTTCTGCTAATGCTAATTTCACATTCAAATTGTCTGGTTCTGCTTCAAGCACCGTTTCGTATGCTTCTACCGCTTGTTCATAATCGCCAATTTCTTGCAAACATCTACCCATTGAAGCAACCAAGTCAACCGTAGCATAGCTGTCCAAGTATGACAATGGGGTATAAAATCTTAATGCATCTTTGAATTGACGGACATTTTCCAATGCTCCACCTACCTGCAAAAACAAGTCATAGACCTCTTCAACGTTTTGTTCTTCCAAAAGGAAATTGAAATGTACAATTGCTTCGCTGATATCATTAAGGCGAAGTCTGAAGAGACCTAATTTTACTCGTATATCTATTGGTAGATCATAAGGTCTATGCTTCTTCATTGGTAATAATCGCTGATAGTTTATACTTTCTGTTCTTCTCTCATCAAATTCAGCATCAATTTTCTCATCATCCCAAAAAGATTCATCACTTCTGCCTTGTAACCATCTAGCGGTTTGCTTAACCACTTCTAATCCAGTTTTAAATCTACCCTGCTTATAAAACAACTCTGAAAGAATATTTAACTCTGACCATTCAAAATCGGGAAAGTCTTTAGGCTCGTCGGTATCTCGAGAGTAATATTCGATATTGTGATTAAGAATTTGTAAATACATGTTTATGGCATCATTGATTCTATTTTGGTCAGAATAAAGTTTTGCCAACTCAATAACTACTCGTTGATCAGTTGGGTGATGCTCCCATATTTTTTGGAAATCAGTCAATGCCTTAGTTAATCTACCAACTTCAATATTCAATTTAGCCCTTTCCCACAAATACTTGTGATCTTTTGTATCATGTCTTATGGCGTATCGGTAACAATACAATGCACGTTTAGTATTACCGAGCGAAAGACTTAATTCTGCCACTGTGGCCCAAAATTCCGCGTCTCTGGGGTTAAGTTGAGCAGCAATCACCCAACATATACAACATTCTTCTAATCTGCCTTTATTTTTGAAGATTTCTCCCAATGCTTTAAAAGCAGGAAAATTCTTGGGATCCCTTCTGATAACTTCTTGGTACAATTTTTGAGCCGCGTTGATGTCATTACTAACAAATGCTTCATTAGCCTCACTTAACTTCATTCTAACTACTGGATCGAGTTCTCTAATTCTAGCAGTGAGGGTTTTCTTTTTAGTCGATTTGTTGGAACCTTTATTTTTACGTTTTTTAAAGTTAGCAGCTTCTCGAAGAGCATCTTTGAATGCCCCATTTTCCATATTCAATTCTTCATCGTTTTCACCTTCTTCATCACTTGGAACAAAAAGATCATCATCATCCAAATCTTCATCATAATCATCATCTTCGTCATCATCAAGGTCATCATCATCTGACCCAAAATCAAGGTATTCTTCTTCGTCATTATAGTCAAAGTCTGATTGCGAAACGACCAGCGGTTGCCGTTGTTGTTGAGTTTCGTTTCTCTTGCGCTGTTGCGGTACATTTTCTCTTGCTCTTTTGTCATTTGATAGCTGACTATCCTCATATTCCTCGCCATCATCGCTCAATCCATGTTGAGCAAGTCTTTGCACAAATTCTTCATCATCTTCTTCTGCTTCGTCATACTCGTCATCTTCATCATCGGAAAACACTAGAGCTTCTTCATTCTCATCCACTTCGTTTTTATTATCATCATTGATTATACTCTTAAGTTTCGATGCTTCAGAGAGCAACTTTTCGTCATCACTTTCTTCAGCATAATCTGACTCAATGTATTCTGAATCTGACGAAGCAGTCATTTTTGGCAGGTCCTGATTGTGAATTTTAAAGCTGCTTTCCCACCCCTGCGCTTGGTATTTGGAATTTTATGTTTTTGTGCTTTGTTTAGTCTCCTCTAGATATCCACACACGGAGTGTAAACAGAAGAGCGCAGGCTCCGCAGTTACCCTTAAGGAGGTAGCTGCACTTGATGGAAAATTGATTTTTGCTGTGAAGTTCGCCACACAATCAAACAGAGATGAGTTTCGAAGCCAATGTTGAATAAAAGTTTCTCATTCTTATTCCTGTTCAACCATCCAGTAAAAAACCATATACATCTTCAATTAAAAAATGGTAAGTGATATATACATAGTGCTGCTACAATGTCAGTAAATGGCTATCAATTTACTAATAATGTCTTAGTTTTCCGGATTTGGAGGGTTTAACGATGCCCTTGGAGGCTTTATGAATCAAATGGCAAGCTCAAATAGCTTTGAAGACTATTTCCGTTGCTATCCAATCGCAATGATGCCAGATAGTACAAGAAAAGATGATGCAAACTACGGTGGCAAAGTATTTTTACCACCATCCTCATTAAATAAGTTGACTAGATTACAAATCAGATACCCAATGTTGTTCCAATTGACTAATGAATCCAATGGGCTTACGACACATTCAGGGGTATTGGAATTTACTGCTGAAGAAGGTAGGGTGTACATCCCTCATTGGATGATGAGCACTTTGAAACTTGAGCCAGGTGAGTTGATCAAATTGAACAGCTGTGACTTGCCATTGGGTAAATTTGTAAAGATTGAGCCCCAATCAGTGGATTTCTTGGACATTTCTGACCCAAAAGCAGTGTTGGAAAATGTGTTGAGAAAGTTTACCACTTTAACTGTTAATGATGTGATTGAAATCAATTATAATGATACCATTTATGCCATCAAGGTTCTAGAAGCTAGACCCGAGAGTGAAAATAGTGGTATTTGCGTGGTCGAAACTGATTTAGAAACTGATTTTGCCCCGCCAGTGGGTTACGTAGAACCAGACTACAAAAACAAAGCACCAGAAAAATACCAGCGGGGCAATCAAAGTACCAAGAAGGAGTTCAAGCCAGTTAACGCCCTTGGATCAATGGCTGCTTCCATTAAATATGCTGAGATGCTAAGTCATGACAGTACTAAAGATAAGAGTGCATTCAAGGGCACAGGGGCAAAATTGTCAGATTCAGATTTTATTGCCTTTCCTGACAATTTTTCCCCTGTGCCCTTGAATGCTTCCTTAATAATGTAAACAGAATGCGCATTGTTGAACATACGGCTTCGCATCGCATCGCTTAAACGAGGTTTTTCATATGCATGCTCCAAGATAGGTACGAACAAAAAAGAGGCATTGCATCAAAATGGATAGTTTCAGTTTATGTAACAAAATCTCATTAAAAACCCTCTCCTCCTATGAAGCGGAACAGTTCAACTTTTCC
>JXWR01001827.1_pt1 | contig 12448 bp, 5 predicted proteins | sample 315541 | NCBI WGS metagenome assembly JXWR01 (sample SAMN03273951, study PRJNA271842) | soil metagenome | isolation source: rice field ambient CO2 | place: India: CRRI Experimental farm Cuttack,Odisha-753006 | collected 2013-12-17
AAAAAAAAAAAAAAATGCGATGGCAATTGCCAATGAAAGACGAGCAAATCATAAGCAGGAAATGACACTAAAGAAGTATACCTCAGTGGCACTAGGCTCCAAGGCAACTCCATCAATATTATATTACCATGTCAGCAATCTCTGACAGTTATGGCTCCTTGAGGTCAGTTGACCCAATTCCTTTGAACTACTCTGAGGAATTCAACACCGCCGTTGATGAAGATGGCAATGATAGCTATTCCAATGATACCAACAGCCCAAGCAATATCAATGATACGCGGAATAAATGGTTCGGGATAAGATTCAATACCAATTCAATTATCAATCATACTGCCAGCATATTTCAGAAAGTTCAAAGATATTCATCGTATTCATTCACTGGATTTTTCATTCTCCATGGTCTTAACGTGCTTGTTTTCCCTGCTATTGATTTGGACATTTCTGAAGAAGTAATGATGATGGCTAGAGATATTTACCAAAAGGAATTCGTGGAAAAATATGTGGTTTTTGGTTCAGTTATTGCTCACGTTGTGTCTGGGGTGGCGTTACGGTTACTTAGGATACTTAAAAGAAAGTTGAATAGTCCATCCAAGCGACATGTCCATCGTCTTCACAATAACAATACTTCTGCTACTACAGGTGCGCTGCACAACAACAATCATAATAGCAACAACAATGCCTACCAGCGAAGATCATCATTCAAAGATCACATAAACCTTGAAAAAGAAATCAAATTCAATCCACGTACCCAGGACTATGAAATTAAAAACGATTCAGTGGGACTCGGTGGTTGGTTCTCGGTGCTCAATGTAGGACTTCGCAAATCTTTCATCACCAAAAGACTTGGTCTCAGCCCGTTACAATTCTCTGGCTATTTACTTGTCCCATTACTCACATATCATATTGCTAGTGAAAGATTAGCTCCGCTTTTTGTTGATGGGGATTCTTCCCTCATTAATTTAAAATTTGTGGCACATGCAATATCTACAGGAAACAAATGGATAAGCTATCCTGGGTTTGTAATGCTTATTTATGTCACTTTGTATCATATTGTTAGCGGGTGGCTTAAATGGCTTAAGGTGTACTCCATCAAAAAGAAGAAAATTTGGTTCTTAGCAATCAATGCAATGACTGTGGTTGGGGTATTTAGCTTGAGTAGGGTGGTGTCAATGGGGCCAGAGTATGGTAGTTTGGCAAAGAGTTTTGATTCTTATGTGGGGTGGATTAAGTCGTATACTTATGTTTAGGCTGTCTAAGGGGATGGCTTTTGTTTATTGTATATATGTATAAATCAGCGATTATAATTACAAATTATATTTATAGATCATTTATAAGGCGTGCAGTAGAGTAATTAACAGTATGACCTATGACCTGATTTGAGACACTGTCCTGGTAATGAAATCAAGTGGACATATAATTATTACCATAAATCTTTAGAGTAATGTGTTTTCAGGCAAGAATTAAAGGAGATTCTCGTTTTTCAATCAGGTATAAGTACACATCCTGCTTGAATTCGCAACTACAACGTACATCAAACAAAATGATTTAAACCTCAGCATACTGACGAAACTAACTTGCAAATTTTACAATCTAAATCTATTATACAAACTTCAATATATTGAAATGAAAAAGGAGCTAGAAAAAGTAATGTTCGAAAATAAGATAAAATTTGAATTATAATAAAGGGTATACAAAAAGAATGCAGAATAAAAAAAAAAAAAATTTTTTTTCATCAAGAAAATAAACGATAGCTGATTGTAACTATTAAATTGTTGAATACCATCAACTTAGGTCTTATAGGACAATAAACAGATGATAGAGCTCAATTTATTGAAGTCTATCAAACAAAAATAATAATAAAAAAAAAGGGAGCATCCATCACGTCTATTAGAGTTTTATCATGCGTGCCCTCTTTATATAATTTATTTTTTTTTTTTTTAAAAAAAAAAAGTCTAAAAGTCCACATCTTTAAGTTCCAGCTTATTGTTATCTTTCAATGGTTTGTCTTCAGTGGCTTCATCATCGTCCTTATCCTCGTTGGTAAGAATTGATTCATTGTCATCAAATGTAAGTTCAGCCTTTTCAGCAACTTTTTCAGTTTCAGTCTTTACTGGTTCTTTCTTTTCAGTTTGGGTTTTTGGCTTTATTTCTTCACTGCTTTCAGTTTTGGCAGTATCATTTTCATCTTTGCTTTCTTTGGTGGTAGTGGTGGAAGCACCTTCTTTAGCTTCTTCCTTTTCAGGTACTATAAGGGTTTCCTTAGGTAACACAACATTAGTGGTTGATGAAGAACCAGTAGCATTTTCACCCAATCTTGCAGCTGGAAACTGTGAAGTAGAAGATAAACGTGGAGTCGATGAGTTTGATGGTCCTGATACAATTCTAGGTTTTCTTTGCTGGTGAGCTCTTAAAGGCGCCAAGAATTTTTTTTTCAAAACGTCCAAATAATTCAATGGTCTACCATTTTCAGCGTACCATAATTCTTCTTCAACTTCATCGACAATAAAATTGCCTTTTTCGTAATCAGCAGCAACGCTTTCCAAAAATTCTGACCATGAATTGGCAATTACAAATTTAGTATCAAAATCTTGACCAAAACAAATAATTTGGCCCCATTTACCCTTTGGACCAGGAGCCAAATCCACAGCTATATTATTACCGGCAAAATCTTTGACAAGAGGAACCCAGCCAGAGTGAACGTATACCGGCTGAATTGCTCCTTCTGGGACTGAGCGTTGATGAGCAACAAAATCTATTCTAGGTACAGGAGGCTGTATCTTTTTCTGATGAGCCAATTTGGAGTTTTTATTACCATCGCTAGAAGAAGCAGCATTAAGTTGAGCCATTTGGTGCTTATAAGCATTCAATCTCTCAACATAAAGTTTTCTTTCATAATCAATTTTTCTTGCAGCCGTTTGCCAAACACTATATTCTTCAGCAATAGATTCAAGATCCAACAATGTCAAACCAAAAATAACCCCACTTGGTCTTCCACCACGTTCTTGACCATCATGAATCTGATAACTTTCCCTGACATCCAAAGGCAAAGATACATTAATGTCATTTTCTAATTCGTTAAGATCGGCAGCGGTTGCTGGTTCACATATGAATTCAACCAATTCAGGATATTCTTCGCCAAAGAAATGGTCAAGTCTTTCCCAAATTTCAGAAATTGGAGCAGCATTACCGTAATCATTCAATGGAATTTCACCGTCATTAGTTGCTTTTGATTTCAAACCAGGTCTATAACCAACATTTTGATTTGATCTATCCAAAGACACATTTGAAGCATTGTTGGAATTGCTGATAAAATTTGCATTTGAATTTGTTCTGCGGTAAGTGTTCTGACCGGAATTCAAGTTATTGGCATTGTAAGGAGAGCGAGACGTGGCATAACGGTCGTTTGTAGTAAGACTGAAGATGAAGTCGTTGACACCATCTTTAAGGTTGTCGAAAAAACCGCCCATAATGGATGAGAAAACTAGTTGAGTCGGGGATCAAACAAACGGAAAAAAAAATAAGGATTTGAGTGAAACAGAAAGTTGCAAACAGAATGGGATGAATAGAGAGATAAAATGGCACCAAAAGGTTACAACTATTATTTGGAAGATTGGATACTGATATAGTTCCGAATTAAAATCGGAATGGAGAATATCAAGAGGAAATTCCAGTATAAGTCCGTCTAATTTGAGCTGAGCTGAGTTGAGCGGATTTGAGAGTTAAGGACAAATATTAACAAGGAGCGCGTGAGGGAAGAAGAGGCGCGGACTCAAGCTGGGGCGGTGCAGTGCAGAGAAGAAGAGAGGCGGCTGGGTTTGGTGGAAATGTGTTCTGGTATAAGAAGAGAAGACACAAGAACAAAGTCTGAGTTTGTGGTAATATCGAGTTGGCGATGATGGTTGTTAATAGTGGCTGAGATGTGTTTTTGTCTGGATCTCGATGAAGTTGAAATTAATTTTACTTTGAACTGACAACAAACTTTTTTTTTCTTTTTCTTCTGTTTTGTGTTGTGTTACGAGCACCGCCGCCGCGCATAGAGCGGAAGAAAACGCGGTTCGAACTGCGCTCATCGCAGTTTCGGGTTAATTGATAATATTAATCATAACATCCCTGGTAATACTCTATAGGGCATACCCTAGCACGCCGGCGACAAAAGATAATCTTCCCCCTCTCCCTTTTTTTTTTCTTTTGTATAGGATATTTCGTATAGAATATTTCCATGTACAAAGAACCATGTAAATCACCTGTTGACTACTTGCAGCCACTTTCTAGCTCAACTGGGTAGCGATAAACTCCCACATATACAAGTGGACGCCAAACGCAAACGCCACTCAATAGAAATCTTTCGCAGCTTTCTTAGTTCACCCGCTGAAAGCCTGTATGATATACGGGTAAGGATTGATGTGCTTATGTTGTAACACTAGACAAACATTGGGGAAGAGTGAAGAGCCTCAAATAGAAACTATTTATATCCTTTTTGTTTGCAGAAACTGCTGCTAAGAGACAAATATAGAAAATTTTAAGCATGTAACTTCTTCTTCTTCTTTTGAAAGTACTACCAACCATCCTGCCGGCTATTGAAGATGAGCATACTACACAGTTTTCTTGATGCACTATATAGAATATAAGTTACTCGAGCTGTATCGAATAAAAATATTTCAAGCTTATTTATTTATCGATTGGATCACTTTTCTTTGTATTACCAACCTTCTTAACCACATCAAACCAAATACAAATACAACTACTATTACTCAACAATCAAAGCAACAATAGCAATCGAATAAGCCTGCCAGTTAGCATTTTGGTACTTATGCTTCAACTGCTATAATTTTTTCAGTCAAAATGCACTAATTTGAAAATAGTGAGCTTATCATTACATGCAATTCCCCATGTTATTCATACTGTTCAAGTAAGTTTTTTGATCCAAAGCGCTTTTATCATACAAGCTATTAAGAGGTCGAAAAAAGAAATAACTTTGGAAAAGGGGGTCTGGTATGACATGGTACAATATGGTATATAGTGATGGTTCTGGATATGAAGCTATGGTTGAGTTTGATGTATTATAGATGATCTAACATTATTATAAAATGATCTAAGGCCCCGCGTTATGTAAATAAGTTCGTAGAGACCCTAAACCGAATCTAAAATTTTAACCCAAAATTTAAGCGTAGTTGGTAATTCGATAAGTCGAGCAGTCGTACTGCCATAGTTGAGCAAAGTACCAAAATTGAGCAAAGTTTAATCTCAAATGGCCGTTGGAGTTTAAGGCATTAAGTGCTGCGTCGCGATGTTGGATAATGTAGGCGGTGCATGGAAAAGCTAACTCTGCTATATATATATATATATTCACAGTGTGGTTATAGAGTTAATCTATGGATTTCCAATGTAAATTTAGACTCAAATCTCTAAGTATTGGTAGCACAAGCAGTGAAAAAACAAAAAAAGAAAAAAAAAAAAAAAGAAAAGAAACGACGGCAAGCAATTCAAGTTAGCCTGATAGAAGGCCTCAAATAATGATTGCTGGATTAACAATCGTTAGGGTTATCAAAAGTTGTCGCTTGTTTGACGATGTTAGTATACTGAGCACACTTGTAGTTGGTAAGAGCAAGATTAATACATTAGCCTTTTTATTGATTACTTGCTATGCTAGTGGGTCGGTCATCTTTGTGCACTTCCTGATGTACGGCTGTCCCGGAATATTCGAATATTTTCCATAACAGATTTTCATACTCGTGTGCTACAGCCGAGAAAGCAAAGTCTGGAACTGTTTTACAGTACTTTATTGTATGCATAATATTATTGTGTTAGTGTAAAGACTCTATGGTGTGGAAAGGCCCGGTATGATTGATAATTTTATTACTCTATTGCCAATCATTATTGTGTGTCGACATGCAAATGCTTCTACCAATGTTCTAGAAATTTCGTTTCATTATCGCCGAATTTTTCATGAAGCCTGAAGCGTGGCTGACGATCCGCGCGAAAGTCGCGGTGTTATTAGCTGCCAAAACTACTGGGCGGGCGGACTACGCTATGTAACTGCCGCTGGCATTAGCATTAAAAAAATATTGGCATTAATTTCTATTACCAATAGTACCAAAAGATAAATGCCCAATACACAGCATCACAACCATCACCAACCAAATGCTCTTATATTGGTTGCGTGCCCTGGCTCACAGCCAATGACATCACAGCGACGCTGGTTCCCTTTCGCAGGATAGGCGCTGTGCTTAGCTAAGCACTGAGGTGCACTATAGTGCAGTCAGCTGACATGGATACGTCATATAGTGATGTGTAACAATGTGTAACAATGTGTAGTAATGTATAATAATGTGAGACAAGGTGAAACGATGTGTAGTGATGTATAGCACTTTCGGGCGCTTCGCTTGTGTGGAGGAATTGCAAGTATGTTGTTAATCGCTGATGCATGGATTATTTCCAGCGATGATGCCAACAATAAGTGACAATTCAGTCAATCAACTTTGGTATTTCTACTCCACCATTTCCTTTTTACTCTTTGTCTAATCTATGCTCAAGATGGTTGTCTTTTTTTTTTACTTGTTTTTTTTTCTTATCCAGATACTTGTCTTTTTAGATATTTCTTTTCTCAGTGCAACCTCACTCGCTTACTGCCCACCAGCATTATCATCATCATCGTTATCATCATCTTCATCATCATCATAATCCAGTCAATGAATGCGCCATGGACATTGTTCCCATTAGCAGCTTATATCTCAGCAACAGCGCCAGCGTCTGTCATTCTCAGTCGTGCCCGTCACATCCACAGCAGCAGCTCACTCCTGCCGCGTTCGACTTGGCTCGCCCAAACAACATTGTGCTTGACTTACGTCCGTTCAGCAGCTATCAACAATTTAGAATCACGAATTCGTTCCATGTCTCGGTGCCTTCAACGTTACTTAAGAGAAAATCGTTCAATTTGCTCAACGTCATTGATGGATTAGACCCTTATCAGCTGAAAATTTTGTTTTCTTTGCTATTTGAGAAAAAACAAAGCGGCGGCAATGTTAACAACAAGCAGCGGCAACTGCGCTCCACATGCAGCAGCGGACACCTGAGCGGAAAAGAAAAACCGCAATCCGCTGCAGATCTCGACAACACTAATGCTAATAGTAATCAAAACGGAAATGGAAATGGCAATGAAAATGGAAATGGGGATGAAAATAAAACAGTCAATCATTCAAATACTACCGGTAACGATATCGAAACGCCTGCAAACAATAACAACAACAACAACAACAACACCATCAATGTCCTTTTTTTCAATGTGGGAAGAAACGCCGAAAATGAATGTGATTTGCTATTACAAAAATTCCATAATTTTGCCGCTGCTAATGATCCATCATCGTGTATCAAACTCAAGCCAAACTTAAAGTTTCATATGGTGAATGAAGCACCACCACCACAAGCGCCGCCAAAAGAGGCAAAAATTATTGATTCAAAAGCTCTTAAAGTGGGCGATGTTCCAGAGCGGCAATTACACAATTATTCAAAAGACCAAATTGATGATGAGTTGGTTGAATCAATCAGCCAGGAAGTTGCTAATGCAAATGGCAAAAAAAGATCGAAAAGCAATAGTCCTCCATCGGGTCTGCCAATTAATGATTCATTTGACCTTAATTTATCCAGCGGCATCCCGGTATCTGGGTTTTCGAATTCAAATCCAGCGACCAATCAAATTCACAAGCATAACAACAACATGGCAATACCGACTTTGCTAAAGCTCTCGCCAAATAATCATCTTAAGCCGAACTCAATGGCAATGCCATTGCCAAAACCCAATGCCAAAAAAAAGTTCCAACAGTTAGTAGCAGGCATGAAGACTAACGCCACCAACACCAATAACGGCTCAAAAAACAACTTTAATTCCACTAGTAACGGCAACGGCAGCGTTACAATAACGCTCAGTGAAAAGAGTCCCAATTTACAACAGTGTCTAAACAGCTACATCAGCTACGAGGTCATGCAAGAGCGCAATAAGAATATTAAAGTTGATGATTTGCCTGCGTGGTTTCAGTTTTATGTTTCGGATCGCAATGCTAATGCGATTGTTAATGAGGAGTTCAGTAAACTTGAAAAACTACAGGAAAAAAGATTAAAGATTGTTTATACAACGGGCGCCGCCGCCACCACCACCACCACCACCACCACCACCGGTATTAACAATATCTTGTCCAACACAATTAGTAGCCAAGGACTACATTCACCTTCAATATGCTCACCAAGTACTCCATGTCCGGCATGCGATCAGGTGAACTACAAAATCCCATTCAATTATTTCAAATTAGATGGGGCAAGTCACAGCGCCAACGGATATATTCATGGCGGTGGCCATTCATCACCAGCATCATTAGCCGGGTCAAGCAAATGGAATGGCTTGGGGACTGGCAGTACTCCGGGCACGCCCACCACCCCAACCACCCCTGGAACAATGTGCGCAAAGAACCGGTACTCCAATATTTTGCCGTTTGAACATTCTAGAGTCAAGGTGAACTTGAGGCGGTTTGTGGAGAAGAGTGGTGGAGATTGTGAGCTGGCCAGCTCTAGAAGCAAAATCGATCCTCAAAGCAAGAATAGCCATGCCAGTAAGAGCCATATCTGCAACAAGAATCGTGCCAGCGATAAACACAAGGACCAAGCCACCTTGGAAAAAGAAAACTACATAAATGCAAACTTCATCACGGTGCCGCAAATTTCACCAGAGGTTTACATTGCTACCCAGGATCCGGTTAAAAATAATTTTTGTGAATTTTGGAGCATTGTTAATCATTTTGAGAAGTTGATGTTGGTGGTCAAGTTGAATAGTAATGTTTGGAACATTGACTATTATAAGCAGCAGCAGCAGCAGCAGCAGCGGGGTATTGGAGAGGTAGAAAATGGCGATGGCTACAATGCCGCTCAAACCAAGGGCGGAAACCCGTCAACGGGGCGGGCGGGCGCTATTCAGTCTCAACAATCTCAATCAAAATCGGCAAGACAAGGTCTGGAAAATGCAGCCAAGCCAATCAAATTCCATGACATGAATATTGATTTTGACAACCCTGGGTCATTGAGTTTATTGAGAGAGAAACTATTTCAAATCAGCGATGCAAGTAAACCAAGTGGAAGACACCTAGATCCAGAAAACAGCAAAAAAGTGTGTTTTAAATTGCTCGGGAATGGCGGTGAGCTAGTGTTTGGTGATAATGATGGCAGCAACAGCAACAGCAGTAGCAAGCGGACCTTGCCGGATTACAAAAGAGGCTCAAGCAGTGGCAGCATTGGTGGTAATACCACCGCGCCAAAATACTATCAGTCACAGCAATTTGTGAAAAACGGAATAATTTTGCAAAACTCAAATAACGAGATTATCATCAATAACCAGTTCATTATTCGCTGTGGGCATTTGGTGGAACTTGAACAGATTGAGACACGTGAACTTGATACAATTAAGCAAAAATTGACCAATGTGTATAAAAGCAGCGGCGGCAGCAGTAGTGATGATGGGGAGCATAGCGATGCAAAGGCAGACCCGGCTTTTGAACAAATGTTTGCTATAAAATCGAGCAAATTCATAATCCAGATAGAGTTTCTCAACTGGCCGGATTTTGCAATCATAAAGAATCTTGAGTTGATTTTGTGTTTAGTTAAGCTCAAAAAGTTTTTGATTAGCGAGGTGTTGTTGCCGATCAATGGTGCCCAGATCAACAACAGCAGTGACGATGGGGAAATGGGCAGCAGCAACAGAAAGTATCAAAATGATTTAAATACCATAATCCATTGCTCTGCCGGCTGCGGGCGTACCGGGACATTCATAGCCATCGACATGGTCCTCAGCAGCCTTGAACAGCACCAGAAAAGCAGCAGCACCACCACCGCTGCCAACAACACTACTGATCCGTACAAAAGTGAGAAAAATCTAATCTATAAAACGGTTTCCGAGCTACGCAAACAGCGATTATTCATGGTTCAAAACATCAACCAGTACACAATGTGCTATGATGCGACGCTACAGTATTTCAAGCAGTTGCACTTGAAGCAAATGAGACGGGCAAAGCAGCAGCAAGTTGACAGGATGGCTAAGGGTAGCGCTGGCGTGAATGTTGACAACGTTGAAGCAGGCATCGAGGAGAGCGGTGGCAAGATTGTCGTTGCGGCGGTTGCTGCTGCTAAATCCAAAATCGATAAGATGGGCAAGATTGAAGCAGCGGCAACAGAGGCAAATGAGGAAAGTGGGTCTCCAGCAGAGATTCTGGGAATATATCGCCCCCTCGGCAGCGATATCCAAAGATGAGGAGCTTACTACTATTGGAACTGCCACTACACACGGGACCGGAACGTCATTATCGACGCTGATGTCTGGTGAAGAACAAGGACAAGAACAAGAACAACCACCAAAGAGTCCGATGGTTGCCAGTTCTTGACCATTTGTTTTATCTTTCTTTTTTTCTTTTCTCCGTAACAAAACAACCTGTTTGCTCTAGTTTTTGCTTTTGCTACAGTTACTATTCTAGTTTTTTTTTTTTTTTTATATCTTTCATGTTGTCGTTGCTATCGACAATCCAACCTGCATTTTAGCATTAAACCGTTAATAATAACTGTCTTATTTTTATTCCTTTTGTTTGGTTTTTTATTTTTGTTTCAAGATCCTTCCATCCTATATAATTAGCTAGCTCTCTAGCCACGATTAATGAATAATGAGTAATGATTAACTAACCAACCAATGGCGAATAGGTTTTTCCATTTTGACATACGCTTTTTCACGTCTCTTTAGACGGAAAAAATGCACCGCCACTTCACCGCTTTTACGTTTCTTGGTGGCGATAAGTGGCGCTTTTTGCCCCTATTCTCAGGCATAGGCATTTTTTTTTCTTTTGGCCCTTTTTTTTTTTGTTCTGGTTTACACTGTGTTTGGCTCAAGTATGCTTTTCTTCATATAGAGTAAGCGACTCTTGGCGGAGACAAAGGAGGCAGAGCAGAGCAGCGCAGAGCCACTTGCTAGTGGAGAGAAACGAGAAACGTTGCTTTGTCTGCCGAGGCTGACTCTCGAGTTGCGAAAATCGCTCATTGAATTTGTGGATGGCCTGTCTATAGCAGTAGTGGTATACCACTCACTGTAGGTACTGCTACTAGCCTAGCTATAAGAAAGACGCGAGGACGAAGGGGGTGCAGCACCCCAAGAATACCGTCCGGAGCTTTGCTCGAGTGAGTGCGGCTGGCAAATGCGAGCCTGGCTGTATTCAGCACAGTAATGAAATAGGGAAAAGACAGGCTAGGGCGCAGTGGGGCCACGAGATAGGGGTCCACGGACATGGACTGCCAGTAATTGGCTCAGCCATAACGGTTAAATGGTACATACAGAGCATTTCATCAGTCTGCAAGAGCAAATCTGGAAAGAGGCAAAGCACAAAAGATGCTTCAACTGACTGACTGACTGACTGACTATAGGAGTGTAGCACACGGCGCTCAACAGTGTCGGGCCAGCACGGCCACCAGATACCACGTGAACAGGCATGTGACAAGTTACGGGCGTCAGACGGCGTTGCTCTGCGTGAGATAGCACCGCCAAGCGCAGTACGGAGCAGTTAAGCACAGCTCTATGCATCCGAGCGCAGCGAAGTCAGCGGCAGAAGGAAAAGATAAAAACTGCGCCACCTGGTGGAGCAACGAGCGTCATTGTGCGTGGAAAAATGTGGCTGGTGACAGCTAACGGTCGCTGACACAATCAGAAGTAGTAATGTATATAACCAGCAACCAATCCACTGCTGCTGTTGCTTCTCTTTTGCTGGTGTCAGAAACTACTCATAGTAGAAAATAATATACCATTTTACGCACTATCAATATCAATACCGCTCAAATCACAATGACCTCGGTCTTTTCCCACTCTCAATCATTGCACTCCCGTCTCAACACGTCTCCCTTACTCGCCAAAAAGATGCCTCGCACCACAATCATCCTTTCGGACTTGCCAGCCTCTGTTTTCCAGAAAAGCCAAACCGCCAGTCTATCCCTTGCTGATGAAATCAAAATCTTTGTCTTGAACAGCAACGCCAGTGGCAGCGCCAGTGGCAGCGCCGCCGACGTCGCTTGCCAAATATACTACTTTTCCACCCTAGCCTCCCTCCAGCGTATAGTGATTGTCTTCAATAACGAGTCAATTGCCAGCCATATCTACACGCTTCTCAAGTCTCACCAAACATTCAACAGCTTGGGCAAAATCTCTCTTTCCGAGACGTTGATCAAACCGCCAAAATCAGTCAACAATCGGCACTTGAATATCGACTTGCAAAAATACGCTCCGTTGGATGGGAACTTCACCAACGGCGGGGTGGATAACAATGGCCGAGTTGATGATTTCATTGCCAATTATGAAGAGCCAATGCCGGAACCGGCAGATGACGATAAGGACATTGAAGATGAGATAAATAATGATGCTGGCATCAATAATAACAGC
>JXWR01000639.1_pt1 | contig 12445 bp, 7 predicted proteins | sample 315541 | NCBI WGS metagenome assembly JXWR01 (sample SAMN03273951, study PRJNA271842) | soil metagenome | isolation source: rice field ambient CO2 | place: India: CRRI Experimental farm Cuttack,Odisha-753006 | collected 2013-12-17
ACTTCCCATGAGTTGATGTGCTTTTAATTATTTTTCTTTCTTTTTTTACTTTTCTGTTCTCAATAATTTGAACAGTCTTTGAAGTTTCATTTTTGTCAATGTTTTTACTTTCATTTTGCTCTATAATGTTTCCTTTAAACGTTTATTTCTCAAATTACTATCTTTGGTATTTATAATCTTGTGTTTCATGCTCCATTGTTGCTGGTAGAGGCTTTCATTCTGTTTGCTTTTCATTGCATAACTTTTTTTTTTTGGTTTTTTCCTTTGCTTTTAATTATAAATTTTCTTCATTTGTTCTCAATAATTGTAACAAAAATATTTTTGGGAATACGAATTGCAGATTTGATTAGAATAATTATCAATTATAAAAGTGATTTGACGAATGTAACTATCTTAGATTTGCGTTTTTTTTCTTGTTCTCTGTTTTATTTCTTATTGCTTTATAGCAATGATTTTCGTACACTTGATCATGCAATTAGCTAATAATTTCTTAGTTTTGGACGAAAATAGGAATTAGAACGTAGAACAATAGTACATTAAAAAACGTAAATATGTATGGGTATCAATCAGAAAAGTTATCAAAAGGAGAGCTAAACAAACCAGTATATAAAATCCTGATCCATTTCAACCCATAGACTATCACCAGTAAACCATCCACATTTACTTTATGCCAAATCCCTCACTTTCATTCATTGCAGTAGTTAGTTTATCAATAAACTTTGCTTCCGATTCATATTCGTAAATGCACAACTCATTGAAGCATGTATGGGCCACTGGCAATCTGTTGCTATCACCGCCAAGCCTAGTAATTTTAAAATTCATACTAACAATTCCAGTTGCTGGGATTCTGTCTGTTCCTGTGATGAAAAGCATCAATCTCCTTTGCTGCTTTATCGTCAAAGATTCAAAAAAACCCCAAAACCATTTTACAACTGATACTTCTCCAATATTAGTGTTATCACCAAATCCATTATACCTTGTTACGGATCTCAATGATTCCAAATCAAATTTTCTGTTTCCCTCGTCACTACCACACAAAATCATTTCTATTTCCTCAGCGCCAAATAATGAAAAAGCATTACCGTTGATCACATTCTCAAAGCCACTTTTAAAAGATGTAAATTTGTCTTTAATTCCAATTTTCAAATAGAAATCTGCATATTTCTTTAAAAACTTGTTTTTATTAATTGAGGTTACGGGCATTGCAGAGCCATTAGGAACAAGTTCAACAGTATGGACTTCGTCAAACTGATTTTTGTAGGTAATCTCAAAGTTGGTATCCGCGAAAACTTCAGCAAAATCCGATTTAGTATAATCTGCCATTTTTTTCAAATTTTTCGCGGTTTCAGGATAAATTTGAGAATAATCATCAAAATTAACAGACTTGTTCAAAAGCAACTTGTATAAAGCTGGCGGAAACTTCAAATCTAAAATGGTAGAATTGTAGATTGCCAATCCAAGCACGACACCCACTAGGTAGTATAGTTCTAAGTTTTCGGTAGTATTAGGATTTAATGTAAACCATAGGAAATTAGATTCTTTGACATTATAAAATAAACCATGATTCGGATCAAATAATTTTTTGGTTAAAATTAAAAACCACTCCTTCTTGAGTCCACCAGCATCAATACCCGGCTCCCCAATAAATTCAACCTTCAACGATTTCTTTAAATCTTTGGCCGAGTCTTTGATGCATCTTAAAGAGTCATGTGTAATATATTCTCTTCTTACTCTAACTTTAAAATACACTTCAACAATTGTTTTCTTATTAATTGCATGTAAAAATGCCTCTTCAGCCTTTTTTTCCATTTGGCGCTTAGCTTCATACTCTATAATTGCTATTTTTGCGGCTAGAGATAACAAGAAAGGAAACTGGCAAAATGCAAACAAAGGTTTACTAGCTGCTGAATAACCCGCTGGAGACAAAGGGGCACTAACAGCTGACTGTAAATAATCATTAACCGAAAAAATCATATTATCTACTGTTAGCTCCGTTTTTGTAGTAGATTTTTTACCAGTTAAACTTTGCCAGGCGTCAAAGTCCTGCTTGACGTTTATAAAATCGATTAGTGAGTTGTAAAACATTGAATTATGACAACCAACTTGTGATTTTCCTGAAATTAATGCTTGGTAAAAGTAAGACAACAATTTAGAGCCAGCCTTCAAATGCCAGTCGCTGCCATACTGAGCAATCTTAAGCTTTATCTTATTATTTTTTTTAGATCTTTTTTTATTGTTCGTCCATATTGGTATTCTCGAGGACAGCTGCAAAAACTGCTGTGACAGTGACATTCCGGATGAAGCGGTAGGAGGAGGTGATTCAAAAGCGAATTTATCAAATTGAATTTCAGGTGATGAAGAATTGCCATCTGTGCATGTATTGTTATTTAAATTGATATCAGCTCTATTGGCACAAGAATCTGACAAACTTCTTCTTTGCTGATGCTGTTGATTTTGATGGTTAATACTACGACTTCCTTCATTCAAAGGCAAAAAAGAACTATTGCTAGTGGATCCTTGACCTGTCTCGTATTTGTTAATTATTAGCCTTAAATGAAAAGTAATGAACAGGTTAATAAATTCAATTTTCCTCTTAAATTCGGTATCTGAGTACCTGGCAAACCAATTTGTCAAATAAATGGCGCATTTTTCATCACAGTTTGCCAAAAGACCAACTGTACGCTCTATTATTTTATAACTAACTGCCTTAACTTCTTTAGACTCAAAAAAAAATATGTTGGGAGGGACTCTTGAAGCACTTTGAGTACTGGTTGGAACAGGCCGGCTGAAATGCAATCCATACGGCAAAGTAGGTAATTCAAGCAAAATTAACAACCAGTTAAGGTCTGCAGGTGAATCTAATATAGGTGGCGTATGTAATAAAGTATTTGCTGCAGTGAGCAAAACAAAAAATGGTTTTTTGACGGGAAGAGACAAGAGTAATTTGAAAGTTTCATGAAGCTCTTTGAAGCTGACGTTTGGATGTGTGTGCGACAGTTTAAACTCTTGACTTATTGCAAATGATGAATTTAGACACTCTGCATTACTGAAAGCCCGATACAAATATTCTTCTAATGGTTTAAATTTTTCAAAAGCAGTAGCTCTCGATGTCTCTGTAGCCGCTTGTTTGAATGAATTAAAACATTCATCGGCAACTTTTTTAACAGAATTGAAAGACAATGGAGGAACTTGATTTTGTAGTGCTCTCAACCCATGTGAAGGGGTATAAATATCGTAGTTGCTCGTGACAAAATTAGTTTTGCAAAAAACGCACTTGTACTTCTGCACAGTAGATGGATATTTGATGATATTACCGCAGCACTTGCAAGAATCTATTATCGATTCATTCTCTACCGACTGCAAAGATGTAGAAGACAAAGATGAAGTTGGAGATAGCTGATTTGATTTTGATGATTTTGTATTGCTTAACAATCCAGACAACAAGGACCAAGCGCCATTTGGTTGTTTTTGCAGCTGCTCCTGTTCCTGATGTGAATGCAGACGACGATGAGGTCTTGGAGAGCGAGCAGAAGCTGGCATAGAAGACGAGTTCATTTCTGCCGGTAAGCTCAAAAACTCACTGTCTGTATTGTTTAAGCGTGCCATCTCCTAAAAAAAAAGAGCCCCTGAAGAGTGAGAAACTTGGATTAGGGTGGCGGTTATGATGATGGAATATAAAAACCTGTTGTTAAACTGTTGTGCCAACCACTTTATTCAGAATCAGTGGAAGCACTAATAGAAGCAGCGCTAAGCGCACTGGGGTGGCTAACGGGGCAACAAGGTGTGTGTACAAGCCAGCGAGGCCACTGAACAGCAACAGAGAAGATGGATGTGGCAAGGAGTCTGAAACAGCAAACGAAGGGATGCGAATAAAGCGAACAGAACAAAAAAGTTTTCCGTGGCGAGTTATAGCTGGTATTTATTTGGTGATATGGAGGTTGAGAAGGAAAGGAAGAGGAAGAACAGAAACAAGAACAGAAACAAGGAGAAGAGGAAGAAGGACAGCGGGAAAAAGAGGCGCTCGATCGGTATGTGGCAGTGCGACACTCGAGCAAAGCGCTGCGGCCTTTAGGTGCTCAAGAGTCAATCAACAGTCAAGAATACAATAGAAACACAGATAATAGAAAGCAATACAGTTGACAGTCTAGCTACATATAGCCATTTAATATTATGATTTTTATATACAGGGTGAAGCAGCGCAGATAGTAGTGGCTTTTATGCTACTTCAACAGCAACGACAATACCAAAAAACTCTACTTATACTCGTCCACAATGTCAGCCAAGCCCACTACCTCGTTTCTGAGCTTGCACTTTTGCCAGTCAATCACCAATGGTACATTGAAGTATCCAGGAGAAATCTCTGAGAAGGGTTTGAGGGCAAGCTCCTTGAGGATTTTGCTTTCTGGCAATACTAATTGGTTGTTATTTTTTCTTATCAATTTCGGAAACACCGCCTCGTATGTGGCTGGGTTTTTGGGGTCCTTGTCAAGATAGTCAAATATGAGCTTGAACTGCTGGGCGGTTGGGAACTTGTTCTGTATGTCAATGTAGTAGAGAGCGTTTTTGAAGTCGTTTGACACTTGCAAGTCGTTGCCGCGAGTTAAGATCTCGTCCAATTCCTTGGTGTCTTTTGCAGAGTCGCTGGAAGAAAGGGATAAGAACTTTGAAAGCCACGATTTGTTGCCCGCATCTTGAGCCTTGCTTACTTGATGTTTGTTGAGGATCTTGAGAAGATCGACTGAATTTGTGCTACTTGGAGAGTGGCTAAATTGGCTGGTTAGTATGTTATGGTTGACTGTAATCATTGTGTCCACAGAGTGTGAACGGTAATAAGCGCTAACGAAGCTTCGGCGCTCAATACATACAAGATGGTGATTACACCAGGAATTGACTGAAGGGATTTGAAGAGAGACATGATCAGTGCTATTATATACTGTAATTAATGTCAATAACCAGAATAAACCAGTAAAAACAGGGCCTTCTACTTCTTTGCCATCTCTACCGGGTGTTATACTTGTATAATTATAGTTAATGATGGCAATAATTGCCCATCTCATCGCTTGCGGGGATTGCTAATTGGCACTCGTTGTGCGGTCTATTATACACAAGCTACCCTGCCTCACCTTTGGCAGTCTGCACTTTAATGCCCACCGCTTTTCAACATCGCTTCAATGAACCTCGCGGAAGGCTCTGATGATGGTCTTTGCCATCTTCAAGAGCACACAGCAATAGCCTCAAAAGAGCCCCATGTCATTGTTGCTTTCCGCAATCCAAGAGCCAACCACGGTGGTGCAATCGTTCTATGTTCCCTTCACCTCCAGCAACCCAGATCTCGTGTTGGCAAAACTCAATTCATTAGAAGTCTATTCTATTCAAGAGAATGGCTTGAAATTACAGCACTCGGTGTCTTTGTATGATACCATTATCAGTTGTGCCGTTTATAGACCAGAAGCAAATCATCAATGTCCCGGCGCTTATATCTTGTTGGCTCTTACTAAATCTTTGCAAATATACGCAATGGGATTTAGCGGCAATCGCGGTATTTGTTCGCTTGAAAAAATATCCATTACTTCATCTTTACCAAAGGCATCCAGTATACACATCAAAGTAAACCAACTTTTAAACCTATTGGTACTCCACACACATGCTGGTGTCCTTGAGATTATTAAATTGAGCAGCTCTGTGGCAGCTCAAGCCTTAGAGAAAAACAAAGAATCATTAGCCAAAATTACTAGATCTAGAAATACACACTCCATTTTCCAACAGCGATCAATAATAAACACAAAGATATCCTCAGTTATTCAGCTAGAGACAGTCAATGCCACTCGCAAAAATTTTTACATTGTAATTTTGACCACGTTGTCCATGAACAGCCCAAGCCTTGATTTTTATGAATTTGATAGCTCTTCTTTAAAAGTATTGTCGAATCATTCACTAACTGATCTTCCCAATGTAATTGATTTCCCTAACCGTTTTATTAATTTGGCTTCAAATGCTGATCCGTACTCTTCAGGATTGCTTTTTTGTTCTGGTAAAAATCTGGTTTACTTACCACTTCCCAATAATGCAAAAAAGGCAATAAGGAACCCCGATGCCGGTAGTGGAAATCTGTATGAGCTAGTAACACTAACAAGCAGCAAATATAACATAATGCAAAAGACTCAAACGGCCACAAAATCAACACGACTGATAATTTCTCACCTTATTATAGATTCGCATAACCAAACAAGTGAAGTAAATGGCCTGGTAACGACTTATAGAGTTCTCTCGTTATCATCAGATTGCACTTTATACCTATCTGGTGTATCCATATCCATTCCAGAAACCCTCACAACCACTAGAAATAGTTCCTATGCCTCTGACATTACCATTCACCTGCCCATCGAAATCTCAGAATGGGACGAGGTTGAATTAGGGAGAATAAACTATAGCGACACATTATTACATTTGGACAAAAATTATTTTATGGTTACTTCGCAGGTGAGCAATTCAGTGATTTTTAAAATCAATAACACTGAACCATATATTTCGGTGGTACAATATTTGGGTGAATTTAGTAATGGTCCTATCACAGACTTGGGATTTAGCGGGTCTCATCCACCATTTTTTGAAGAATTATTTACCAGCAGCAATAATAATCCTAGTAACGGTCCGCTCGCTAATAAAAATATTTCCAATGCATTGGCTCTCTTGAAAAAAGATGCAACTAGTCAATTCAAGCTGCTTAGCAACTTCACTCAAACAGCAATTTTCTCTGCCTCGGGAAATTTACACTCTAGCGAATTCAAAAGCTACAGTCGAGGGTTGAACACGGTAGTGGTAAATTGTTTTCCTGCTCATCAAATTGCCAAAAAAGAAGAACAATCACCATTGAGAAATATGTGGTGCTTCAAAGTGGGAAGCACTTCTATATTATTGATAGAGTATTTTCACAACAATCGTGTGCTAGCTACTTTAATCGTGCCCAATGAATCATCGGACACGGAAACGGTAAATGAAAGAAACAAATTTGATAAAAAAGCCCTTGAAATTGACCAAATTTATGAATTTGTGGACTTGTTGGAAGTATCTTATCATGGACTGTATCTTTATTTTGTGACTATGCAAGAAATTATTGCCTTTGAAATTGAGCTATCAAAAAATGAAAATATCTATACCAATACCAATAATAAACTTGTTCTTGTCAAACAAGGCCACAAGCCACTTCAAAATTTGCAAAAATTCGCCATTAAAGAAAACTATAGCTTCTATTGTCTTTGCAAAGCTAAAGAAACTGACCAACTATACGTACGGTTTATAAATTTTGTATCTAACATTGACCAAACCATACCATTGCCCGCAATGACTATCCAACATGAGATTTCGGCATTTAACTGCAAAATAATTAATAACCGTTTATATTTAGTCTTATCAGACTGGGAAGGCAATGTGGCAGTTTTGAGACAAAGCAGTGTCAAAAGTAATAATGATGGTGATTATGAAAGTAATTTAATATTCAAGATAGTACAGTTTAAACTTGCTACATCGGCATTCACGTCGTTGTTTCTAGACACCATGGCACTGTTACAAGACAAAAACAGCGACAGTGTAAATGAACAAAAACTGGCAGAAAATACCGAAGCAAATAGCGTCTTAGTTGGTGCAAACATAAATAGTCAACTAGCAGTCATTAGGCTAAGCACTATTTTCCACAGCAATAATAGCAGCAACAACAAAGGAGACATACTTAATCTCAAGAGGTCAGACTACCTCCTTTACGAATTTGGTAAACTGACCATAGAATTGGAAAAATCAAATTTGATAAGTAATAAAAATAACATTGTGTACTATTTGAAAACCAACAACGATGTGTATTTGCTTAATTTGCAACTATGTTGCTTTAAGTCATTGTCTAAAGCTGATCATATTGTGTATGATTTTGGGAAGCTTAATGTGAGTGGGGCGTCATCCTCGTCATCTTTGATATCTTCCTCATTAAAAGGCTCTAGCGAGTTCGTTTACAATGGGGAGATTTATTTTATCGAAGGGTCAAACCAAAATGGGGAATTTTGTATACACAAAGTGTTAGCAATTCCTCAAAAAGCTCTAAAGGGTACAAAAGACAAAAAAGAGGAACACAAAGAGGAAGATGAAAGTGATGATGATGATGATGGTGATGATAAAGAAATACGCAAATCACATTCAAGTACTAGAAACAAATCTCGCAAAGTTACATCGAGAAGCATTAATGACAAATTCACCACTTTTGACGCCCATTACTCATTAACCAGCGATACTAGCGGCAGCAACAGCCATAGTTATCAACCACTGATAACTTTTAACACTTTTATCAACTCGATACTGGTAGATGGGATAATAAGAAAGTTTCTCATATTTGCTGAATTTGATCTAGCCGTTGTGATAACCAACAAATTCCCATCGTCCAATAATCACAACCAAAGCGCATACAGCAATAATGACAACGATGATGACAACAGCCTGGCAAAAGCCGCAACAGTAGTAAGCAAACTTCATCTTATTAACACCAAATCGTTTAGTTTGCTAGACACGTTCTTCTTACCAGGCTACGAAGCAATCGACATCATTCGCACAAATTATCAACTTCCCAAAACCAGTGAATTAAACACGGCAAAATTTTTTGAATTTGAAGATAAGACGTCAATAGACTTGCAAAAAATGCTACTCAACAAGTTCATGATTTTGACAAAATGCAAAAAGCTTACATTTTTGCGAAACCATGAGGCGTTCTATGGTGATAGGAAACGTAAAAGTAAAATAAGGGTTGAGAATGAAGATTCTAGTGATGGCCAAGAGATAATCATTTCTGAATTTAAGTTATTTGCAGTTGACTTGGACTCTTCTGATGGAAACCATAAGGTACATCATGAAATGTCTTACAAAACCAACAGCAGCAGCGACTATTACTCAATTGCCAATTTCGGATATAGACTCATCCTAGCCACAGGCAACAGAACCGGAATTTTTAGGCTAAACTACAAGCCATCAAGCAAACAATTCTACATTCGCAAATCCTTTGAGCAAAAAATTGCTCTAAATTTCACCTCTCGTGTGACCTCAGCTGACAATGTAGTTTTCTTAAATGACATTTTCCAAGGGTTGTTGAGCTTCAAAATCAGTCTGATCAAGTATTCTAGTAGCCGGAGCTTGGCTAATGAGATTTATACCGTTAGTGATTATGCGGTAGCTAATAGATACGAGGATTACGAGATGCCCGTCGAGATCGGCATTAGTGATTTAGAGCCCATTAGTGGTAATAATAATTATAATAGTGGGGCACCAGGGGTTGATGTTGCAGCGGTGAGTTCTTCAGTTTGTTTCAGTACTGATATTGGGAACAATTTCTATCTAAGTGGGAAAAACGTATTGCTGCAAGATGGCAATGATGTCAATAATAATAATGATGATAAGATGAGAGAATTGAACATTGAAAAAAGATCAATTCGAAGCAGATTTAATTTTCAGGATAATATTAATTTGATGCGTCTGTTACCAATTCGAGCCATCAGCAAAATCAGTGATGTGGTTGGTACAAGTTTAAAAGATGAATCTGCATTGCAACAGCAACAGCAACAGCAGCAACAAGATAACCAAGATGTGTCATCTGATATGACAACTCAGTTAAAGAATGCGCAAATTGATATTAAGGCAAACATGATCCCGTTGACGTTAGCTGGTTCTGCCACTGGAGGAATCTACAATTTGACAATAGTTAGATCCAATGAATTATCGTCAACTTTGCAATTTTTGCAAAACAAAGTATTGAAAATTTTCCAGATTTTGGAAACAAACTCAATAAAGAAGCCAAACATGGCAGAAAATATCAATGATAATGTGGGCCATTTGCTTGGGTTCGATAGCTATAGAAACGTCCATAATGTTGGTACCAGCACGAGTGAGCTTGGCCATTTTAATTTTATTGATGGTACGGTTTTTCAAAAAGTATTGAAGTTGCCGGAGAATATACAGCAGGCATATTTGACTTTTCAGGAGTTAGAATTTTTGCAAAGGGTTGTGTTTTTGAGTTCGCTTGGGTTTGGCTTGTGATTTGTAAATTTAATAGTAAACTTTATAGTAATTGACTGTATATAATAATTAATTTCTACAATAGCTAGACGTGTAATGAAATTGACTGCAGGTAACCTGTCGAAAAAGAGTAACACTAGTAGTAATAATGATAATGGCAATGCAAATATCAATGGTTCCAATCTATTAAAGTACACATCTTAGAAATTTAAACAAATAGCAAATAAAAGCCTTTTTTATATTTTTACACCGCCTTGTAAATGAATTAGAATAAATAACAATGAAAGAAGAGAGAGAAAAATCAACAATTGACAATCAATAATTAATAATTAACAATTAACAGTATATTATCAACTGAGTAACTAAAATACAGATAGATAATTCCACCTACCAAGCACCTCAAGCCACCAAAAAATAAATTTAATAAACAAACTTTTTAGATAACATTCAACAAAAAAAGCTTAGATCAAAAGAGTTTCAATCTTGTCCTTAATGGCAAAGATTTGGTTCTTGATAGAAGAACTATCGTTGGTGGTAACAGAAGCAGCAATAACTGGTCTAGAAACCCCACAAGCTCTACCAAGAGCAGTCTTTGATGGAACAAAAACATAAGGAACGTTTTTATCTTCACACAACAATGGTAAATGCAACAAGATTTCAATAGGTTCAGCATCAGCGGCCATGATAATGAACTCAGAGATACCTCTGTTCAAAGTCTTGGTGGCTTCATTAGCACCTTTTTTCAATTGTCTCAAGTTTTGGGCTTGTTGGATAACGTCCAAGATTTGCTGAGACAAGCCAGAGTCGGCCAATGGGAAAGCTTTTGGGTTTGGAGCAGACATTGTAATGTTAGTAAGTGGTTTTAGTTGATTGAGTGTTTGGTTATAATAAGGGTTCCTTGCAAGAGCTCGCCCAAATATCTTTGATGTTGAAAGATGAATTAAACGAAGTAAGTAACTTGGGAGAGAAAGAGAATCAGAGAGTAGAAGAGATATGAAAAAAAAAAAAAAAAATTTTTTTCTAAAAAGTAAAAAAATTTCTTTTTCGCTCTTCTCATCAATGATTTGGAGCGATGGCGGTTATTTATGCATTAGTATGCATTAATGGCATGACGCATAAATCAACATGCATGATGATTTCCTTGTTGTTAAAAATAAAACAGTCTTTGAAGTTTACTATTACAAGACAAAATCTTTAGAACAAAGAAACCCTATAGTGAGAAGAAGGTGATAGACTATATTATGTATTAAGGGTAAACAGCAAATAAGTATTAAAACAGAAATACGAAAACAGAACAAAAAAAATATGAACAAGCAAGATGAGATAAAGCATTAATCATTTTTCAATTGATGATCCTCACTGACAACGACCTTTTCAGACTTTAAATCAATTGACTCCTTATCAACACTCTCACCAGCTTTCACTCTTTCAAGGAACTCAGGATCGGTTTTAGAATTATACAACACAATCCCATTCTGTCTAGCAAACTTCCTTTCCTGTCTCTTATAAAACCACAACACCACCGGAGTCCACACTGAAAGCGCAAGTGCCGCTGCCGCAGTAAACGAGAACCCTTTCAAGTATCTTGGCTGCTCCACCGTTTTCCAAACCAACACTGATGTCCAAGCAGTTGACGAACTAGCCAAGATATTCATCGTCACCAAGATCACTGCTCTTTTTCTCGCGTCTCTTCTGCATATGTCATTTTGCCAACTGTATAGCACGGGGGCCATTGCCCAGCCAAAATACTGCAAGCAAAAAGCAAACCATTTGGCTCCCTCGGGGACATCCCAAACGGCTAAGATCACATTACCAATAATGTTAAAAACTTGAGACCATAAAATTGCACTCCATCTTGATCTGAATAAATCTGCATATGTACATGTTAAAAGCAACCAGAGCAACCCTAATCCGGGAGTTAATGCCGTCAAATCTTGTAACCTGCCCTGATCGTATCTTTGCACTGTAGCACCCAGACTTGGATCAGTTTTTGTTAAAGATTTGAGCCAAAGTAAATAAGCACCAGAAGTACCGTTGTTGTTATTCCAGCAAAAAATGTTCCATAAGGAAAGCACGTAAATTTCCCATGATGTAAGAATATCTTTCCATAACTTGAGATCGACTAACGATTTGACAGAGTCTCTTGGATTAGCAGCAGTATGGTTTTCCTTTAATCTTTTTCTTAAGAGCCTGATTTCATCGTCCGAAAAGAAGATTGAGTAGCAGTCATTTGGTGTACCTGGTAACATATAGAACCCCAATACTCCAACCACTACACTGATAATACCATCAATGATAAAGATCCATTGCCAGGCGGCTAAACCATTGACCCCACTCAAACTTCTTTCGATGGCACCAGCGAGCAACCCACTAGTCAACACTCCTAAATACTGACCAAAAT
>JXWR01004546.1_pt1 | contig 12444 bp, 4 predicted proteins | sample 315541 | NCBI WGS metagenome assembly JXWR01 (sample SAMN03273951, study PRJNA271842) | soil metagenome | isolation source: rice field ambient CO2 | place: India: CRRI Experimental farm Cuttack,Odisha-753006 | collected 2013-12-17
AAAAACAAAAAAAAAGACAAGAGAAAGCATAATATTTATAGTTTTAAAAGCAGAATACCAACCAGTTGAGGCAGTGATATGGGGCGTTTTGTAAAATAATAAAGTGTTTCTTATTACAAGTCAGCTCAAATTGGATTGAGGCAAGCTTATGCATGATAAGAAATATTGTAGTCAACAGAATATTGTGGTTTCTAAACCCGGGCCCTTTTGATACGTCATTATATTTTTAGATACATTATTATATCACATGAAATATGTGTGTTTTGATATCACTTTTTTTTTATGGCTGCCAAGATGGTTCAATCCAGCAATTTGAATTGTACTAAGTGCTCTCAAATCTCGTTACTCTGTCCGCTGCTAGTGAACGATGCGAGCGTTTGATACGAGGAGGCCCAGCTTGCTGCAATTTAGCTCACTAGTGGCCAAAGCGAAATTGCGGGGGCAAGGCGCAAGAGAAGACGAGTATCACTATTTTGAAAAATTAGACCTATCTGCTCATGAAAATGGACAGCGAATAACTTTCTTTATTCTAAGCATCCTTTTTCATTGTAATCATAACAGAATTTGAGAAAAACTGCCATAAGCACTAATTTCACTAAAAATCACGAGTATCGCAAATCTCAGCCAACGCAAATAAAAAAAAGCTCAGCATTTTCTCGACTAACAGACACAGAGTCCCAAATTCAGCGAGTTAATATTTATAAATTTACAGGTGAATGTCCACAAGAAAAAGAGAAATGTCCCTCTGAGGAGTACAGGATGGAATCTGCCATGGCTTTTTGCGTGGGAAAATCACGAGTCAACGGTCTTTTTATGCAGCATAAAAATATCTCGCTAACCAGATTAAGTCTTATTGATATGGCACTATAGCGGAGGCCAGAGCCAGCTAGCAGGGTTATATCCTTACGCCCAACAAAACCGCTGGAAAAATGTCTTGAACAGCTAACGAATAGCAGGAAGATTGATTGAATTGAAAATAAGTTGATTTTTTCTGAGATGATACAGTAAAACGGTATTTATTGGCTAGCTTTCAGTAGCTTTACAGTCGGTATGTCTCTCTCTCTCTCCGTATCAACTGATATCAGTATCAGTCTCCTCGATTACCTTCTGACATAGGTAAACAGTATACCATACTGTAGACAGTTAACCTTGTAGGCGGAAATAGCGGCCATGTGACTGACTTGCGGATATAGGAGGTGATGAGGAAACGATGAGCCCGTTTCCAATGCTCGGAAACAACCGAGCGGACAGCCATTTTGGGGATATTGCAGCCGACGATTTGTAACTGTCAGGAAACAAGAATCCAAGAACTTTGAGGCCAGTCTACTGAATAGTACACAGAGGTGTTTGTCAAAGGGACTATCTCATCATCCGGGAGCAAAATTATACTCACAAGTAGCAGTGGGCCTCAGTATATTATTGTAGGCAATTCTCGGAAAGCAAGCGTTCCGAGGAGAAAAAAAAATAAAACCAAATACAAGAAAAAAAATAAAAAATAACAAATAAGACAACCGAGGGAAGACGGTAAGCAATAGCCATTTTGAGGAGCCAAGCACACAATTTGCATCATAATCAAGTATCAGCAGCCACTGATTAATCCCTTCTGCTATTTGACTGCTACTAAAAACGTCAAGCTCCGGGTACAGTCAGAGAGTTGTCGTTTTGCAAATATCGGGTTGGGCAGAGCATCGCTGAAAATCTCTAGGCGCTTTCCATCATAAGCCTCTTTTTTCACCATCCGCGGAAACGCCTGCTTTTGAATATTGCATTCGGATAGATTGATTAGCGAATAGATGCAAACCTTGAACTCCATAACCAAGCACTTAGATCACTTCAAAAAACCATAATAATCATGATAATGTCCGACTCTGGTGGCCAAAAACAGAGGAAGCTGGACCAGAACGGTCAAGATGCCCCCAAAAGAAGAAGAATTGCCAAAGCCTGCGACTACTGCCGCAAGAAAAAGATAAAGTGTGATGGTCAAACTCCGTGTACCAATTGCAATACCAACAGTGTTGAGTGTTATTATGCTGCCACCGAGAGCAAAAAACCAATCAGAAGACCAAATTCAAATGCTCGGACTCTCAAGGATGTAGACGCAAAAATCAACCGATTGGAAGCATTAATGTATACCATGCTTGAACGCATCAATAGCGGCAGTGGACCAGCGATAACGTCGAGAAGAAGAAAACATGTTCATAAGCGAATTTCTTCAAAGAAAGCAGAGCGGGAGAAGCAGCCTGGCCATAATACTAGCAATATTACGGATTCTGATACTGATGGGGCTCTCCGGCGGATGACAAACGGTTATGGCAGCAATGCTATTGAGGATAATGACGATATGGACGGAGTGTACGACATGTACGATGTGAATAGCGACGATATTGACGATTATAGTGAAGACCTGCAAAGTGAAGATAACTCTGATACTTTTGAGGATGAAGATTATGATGAGTCAGATGTTTCGCAAGATAACGGAACAGCAAAGGTGGAAAATAGTAATAACGGTAATGATGGTAAAAATAACATTAGCCAAAATCCACAGGAAGAGGGTCAACTACGCAGCAGCTTAGTGCTTGATCAAGTCCAAGAATTTCCTGATTCTTATTATACCCGTATTAGTGCCCACGATTACAGTTCAGTTTTCAGTTCTACTGGTCTTAACTGGATCCAATCCAAACTTGGCAAAAATGGACCAACGGACGTTTACTATTTGAAAAGGTCCATACACAAAGGTCATGTCGAGTTCCGTAATGCATTTCAAAGATTAGTGGAGGCCAAAGAACCCCATGATAAATCATTCATGCCCAATGATGAAGTTTTTGTCTACATTTTTCATTTTTTTTGTCAAACGGAGCTTTTGGACTTTGTCGTTGATGCAGATGACGCAAAAAATCTAATTAACAAGTATCTTGATGCAAGACGCAGAAAAGATTACTCCAAGCTTTTGAACTCAGATTATCTTATTCTTTGCATGGTTTTGGTGATGACATGCGCACTATTTCCAACATCGCCGCATATAGTAGAAATTCAAAAAAAGTTGGGTATGAATCTTGCTGAACTTTATGATTTTGAGAAGAGGTATTTTGCATATGCGCTTTATTTTTTCCACAAGATTGCGTTGATTGGAGAAAACATCAATGCTGTAAAAGGTGGGCTTTTGTTGGCATTTTATGCAGATGCACGCTTGCTATCCAACAATTATATGGTTGTTGCTTCTGCTATTAGATTTGCTCAGGAACTTGGGTTGCACCGAGTAGATTCTTACAGAGGATTACCACCAAAAGAAGCATTGAAAAGACGACTTTTGTGGGCAATTTTGTATATACTTGACAAGGAAAATAACATGAAGCTGGGACAGCCACCAGTGATTCATGAGAAGGAATGCACGACAATGACTCCAAGTGATTTCAAAAGTCAAATGCTCAAGAATTTCCCCGCTCATTTCACAATCAAAGATACTGAACTGAATGAAGCTTTCGTTAAAGCATTAGACGGTTTTGCGAAAAAAGATCACAAAGGCTTTATTTACTTGGTTATTTTTTTGCAATTGGGGCTTGCAGCTATTGGGTCAAAATGTTATGAAGAGCTTTTGTCAGGTACAGCTGTAATGGCGAAGAAATCATTTACGGCAGCCACCGTCCGTAAAGTAGTGAAGAGGATTAGGAAATTGAGTAATGAGCTTGAAAAATGGAAAAGAATAGCCCCGGAATTCATGCATTGTGATGAATTGGAAGGTTTCTTGGTGGCGACTGCTGATTATCCATATAGTCATGAGGCCCAATTTAGAATGAGAAAATGTTTTGTTGTTGCGTTGTATTGCATTTACAATTATGATTTAATGGTGATTCATAGAATTGCATATTCGATTTTGTGGAAATACGGAGGCGGCAATAGCAAACTCAAAGGCGGGCCTTCAGATTATAGCTTGAAAATGAAACTTGCGCGGGATACTTTGACTTCGCGATGCTTGGATTCTGCCGTAACCTTGCTTAAATTGAGTGTCAAATTTGATGAAGCATTCTTGGAAATGCGCAATTCTTTTGCGGTGTTTGTGCTTGCTGCGTTCTTTACACTATTTACTAGCACAGCGGCATATCCAGAGAAGAAGGAAAGTTTAGCTCATATCAGATATATGATTCAAGCATTCGAAAAATTTTTCTGTGGGTTTGATCTTAGTACTGAATTTAACAACATTACCAGGTTTCTTTTTTGCAAGTTGATTTTGATTAGTATCAAGCTACATAAGATTTATAGCCAGGATCCTGATTTTGCTGAAACCGACCCCGTGGTGGCATCATTCTTGGAGAAAAATCTCCAATTCACTGAAGCTTATGCTGATGAACTTGGGCCAAAGAACCAGAAAACAGCAAGTAGAACTTCGGCAGTTGCAGATCCTGCTACTGCCTCAGCAAATGCTAGTAAGCCATTGGGGCTCCGTGGGAAGCCTCTCATTTCCCATACTCGGTCAACATTAAATGTGGCTAATGGTAATAGCAACAACAATAGAAACACAAGACCAATGGGCCCTACGGAGTACGGCCGCGCTGATATAAACGGTGGTCAGACCTTGAGTCACACAAGTTCATCGGCCAACGACAATGGCGGCAATATTAATCTGATCAGCGCTCCCATTTCTGAGGCTATTCAACATGCAAACATTGACAATAAATTTGCTCAATATAATGTTCCTTCATATCCACCAACTGGATTAGAAAATCCAAGTCTTGCCCCATTATTAAGCAATTTCAGCGTGACGCAAAATGGAGAACTAAACCACAACCAAAACCCCAACCCAAATCCTCAGCAACAAGTATCACCTTACTCGAACAATCCATTAACATCGGACGATTTAACCACAGGGCTTGGGAACATATACGGGGATGGATTCAATAATGATAATTCGATCTCTTTAGAGGGCCAGGGAATGTTTTTTGACAATTCGTCGCTTTTAAGTCAAGCAATTTTTAATGCTCCTGCATTTTTGTTTGATGATTCTAATCAGGAGAATTTTTTCAAGTCTGCGGATCCGCAGTGATTCTTTGCATTGGGCAACAATCTGCACATTATAGTGTTTATTGTTTCATTTCTCTTCCACAGGTTTACCTTTCTTTTTCTTTTGTAATTTTTCATCTATCACTCTTCTATTTCTTTTCTTGTATACTCTAAATATTTATATATATTCATTTCAACGCTTCAAAGCACAGTGCGCACGAGCAGACTATCAACAACCTTTGTAGGTTTGGTAAACCAAGCTTAACTCTGCGCTGCAAGTACGCAGAACTTTCTACAGCTCCTGAAATAAGGAGGCTTCACTCTAGCATTTGTGTTTCAATCACCAATAATGGCTTAATTCTCCCAAGTAAAAAGAGCCTCTCGACCAAAGCTACATAAACCCGGCTTAGATTATACTATATGGATGAAATATCCGGGGCACCAGGAAATCAGCTAAACGCACGCAAATGTCAGTGCACATACTTCCCTCAACAAACTCAGCCAACATTGAAATGTCAGGGACATTTGATTGGGGCCCCACTTCGCCAGGGAATAGCGATTCAGAGATAACTCCGCAACTGTTTGACTAAGGTCTGCCAGGGCTCTCTAATATACTGTCTAGGCGATGCTGTACAATCCCGGCAAGTGTTCAGGATGGCAGCTGATGGTTCCGTCTAGCAGCTACCGCAGTAGAGACTAGGCCCTTGACGGCTTAACTCTAGATCAGCACGTGATACATAGTGAAGTTTCTCAGACTGGAATCCTGAAGGCAAAGGGGAATGAGGACCACAGAGAGAGAGAGAGAGAGAGAGAGAAAGAGAGAGAGAGAAAGAGAGAGAGCGCGAGAAACCCAGAGAGCGTGTGAAGGGAGAAAACTTTTATTTTATTCCATTCGTTCCATGCTCTTCTGCCTCGTCAAACCAAATTCACACCGACTATTATAACTCAACTATTGGACACCAGTGCATCGCAAGAAAACATAGGACAGCCAAAGAAAGCTTCTTTTTGGTTTCTGTTTGATATCACTGCACGCTCACTACCTTTATACTCATACGCTGCGTCTATACTCATCCGTCCATCTTTCCGTCTCTTCAGCCTCGAGAGAAGCATCATCCTATCCCGTTCCACTATCGCTCACTGATCTCGTTCTTGTTTGCTTATCTCTTTGCCTCCACTCCTTGTGCTGCAATATACAAGACAAAATAATACACCTTTGCCACTACAAGATCATTAATTAATAAGTTGCCAGTTAGAGGAAAAACATTCTTTTCAAAGAAACATAAGACAAGAATACATTCTAGAAAACACTACATCCAAATTTCCACTCATCGCTAATATTATAACATCCCCTCACGTATGGAGAAATGAGAAACTGATTGGGTTTTTTTTCCTCTTTCCTTCTCCTCGCTTTGCTTTTTGTATCTGATATACACATTACAAACCATGATTTGGAATAAGCTTTCAATTATTCGCTTTGTTCTTCTATCATTGGCGTTAAATTTCCTTGATATTGTCATATCTGCTCAGCTCAATAATGATAATATCCAGTACTACAATAACAATCAAAGACCAAAAGCGTTAAATGCCGCACAAACAGGTGACAATGATTTTTTGAACAAAAATGCAAATGAAAATGTTCAAGCTACTACGAAAAAGAATTTTTACAAAGGCTCCAATAATCAACTACTTTTATCCAGTAACAGAGATATCGATGAGTTGCAATTAACTAACTTGATCATCGTTTCCCAAGTTGACGGAACACTATCCGGCATCAATAGACAAACCGGAAAAGTCATTTGGAACTTGAACTTGGGTCCAGTTATTACTTCAAGCTCATCGCCAATTAACCCAAGAAATACTAATTCTACATCATCATCATCAGCTACTGGTAGTAGCCAGGAATTCTGGGCAGTGGAACCTTATGGTGATGGTGCCTTGTATTTTTTCACGAAAGATTTAGGACTAACTAAAGTTCCGTTATCTGTCAAAGACTTAATCACTGCATCACCATTTTCAATAGACAATGATGACAAGATTTTCACTGGATCAAGAAAGACAGCCATGGTTTATGCCAATGTTAAAACTGGCCAATTGATCAACGATGCCCTGCTGTTGAATAACTCTAGTAAATGTTGCACCGATGATAACAACTTTAACGAAAATTTTATTTGTTTGGATGATTGCTCCAACTATATTGCTATTGGAAGAACCGATTATGAGTTAATTATCACTTCAAAATCAGATAATAGAGCATGGAACATTTCATATTCCAAGTATGGTGAAAACAATTTGAACAATGATTTGAAACTTCAAAATTTAAACTCTAAATCAGTTGATGGCGCTTTGGTTTTCCCATTTCAAGAAAGATCATTGTTGTCAATTGATATCAATTCAAATATTCCAAAGTGGATAACTAGTTTGAATTCTACATGTATCAATGTGTTTGATGTTTACACTGATTATTCCAATGACAAAAGTTCTAACTCCAAAGATTCATCAAACATCAATTACAAGAGCAATTTCTTTTTGGTGTCTCATCCAATAAAGCCAAGTAATGATGATGAATTTGATGACGCTGAAGTGGATCATGGCACCTATTTGGGGGTAATTACTGACGAAAACTGGTTTGCGATGTCTAGTGAAAATTATCCATCGTTGGTCAAATCTTCGTCAATTGCTTCATTTTATGACAAGAAGAGCGAATTGTTTAATACTTCGTATTCCGGGTTTGTTGAATCAGTAGTGGGAGTTCATAAAAAGCCAACGGTTAGTAATAACAACTTTGTCTCAACTACAATGGTCACAAGCAATAAACAATCAAATAACAATAAAGACAACAACAAAAACAACAATAATGAAAGGTTTCCATCTTTGGTCAGTAGCAAACCAAGGGCCACTCCTCTGTTGAACAACGGTGACTCTCAATATAATCATAAAAGATATTATTATTCCTCATTACCAGAAAACCAAAGATCTCGTGAAATTTTGTCCATTGATCCACCTTTAATCAATGATCCAACAACTCAAACTCAAAGAAAAACCTACTCTGTATTTAAATTCATTTTAAGATTGTTTGAGAATTCTGTGTTTACCGTGGTTCTACTATTCATTTTGTATTACTCTTCGAAAGCGGGGTTTATTCCTCCATTGACTACCATAATGTACAAGTTGGGATTCATGAAACGGACTCATTATGCAGTAGAATTTGCAGAGAGGATTTTGGCTGATACGGAGATTAATATCACGAATTTTAGTAATGAAGGTGAAGTTAATAATAATATAAGTGCGAATGGCGCCAAGACGCGGCGTGGTCTGGTTGCTAATGAAGAACAAAAACATAACAACAAAAATAACAAAAACGATATAAAAGATGGTATCAATAATAGCAATACTGGTGAAAAAAGCTTACTGAATGGTGGTATAAGCTCAGATGATGCATATAATAGAAATAACAACAATGATAAAAATAAAAATAATAACGAATTATTGATAAACAAGGTGATGATGAATGAAAAAGACAACAATAATTACTATCAGTTCAACGAAGAAGAAAAAAATCATATTGAAGATTCTATTCGCAAGTTGGGAATTTTGAATAATATAGATATAGATATTGATATTGATATGATTAAGGAGAAGTTATTGAAGGAAATCAGTGATAAGCGTGCTGCGGCAGCTGCTACTTCTGCTATCGGTGCTTCTGCTTCTGGTGCTGCTAATACTGGAAAGTCAATAAGTCAAACAGTGACAAATAGCGGAGATGTAGATGAAACATTGGTAGCGGTGACTCGTCATGGCGATGATTATGTCCATGATGATGATGAGGAAGCTGATAGCACTGATTCAGATTCGAGTGATGTCATTAATGAAAAGGCATCATTGCTTGATGAAAAAGAGGCGTATGCTCATGATAAATTTATTGAAAAACAGCTCAATGCCAATGTTAATGGCAAGGACAATAAAAAAGTTCGCATTGATGAAGCTTCCCTAAAACCAGAACTTGAAGAAGAAAGCCAAAATGAAGGTAAAGATACACAAACTACAAAAACCATGAAAAAACGCAAAAGAGGAAGTCGAGGCGGTAAGAACAAAAAGAAATCACTCAAGCAAACTAGCTCCAGCCTCATCGCCACCATCAATAACAATAGCAACAACAACAACAACAACAACAACAACAACAACAACAACAACAACAACAACATTTCCAATTTGGATGAACAGATAATCAACGGAAATGATATTGAGCTTGTCGTGAAACAAAACAACAGAAATGAGTTGGGAAAATCGAGACTCGTTATATCTGATGACATACTAGGATATGGATCTCACGGCACCGTTGTATATAAAGGAACTTTTGAAAACCGACCAGTAGCGGTTAAAAGAATGTTGATTGATTTTTATGATGTTGCATCTCATGAAGTGACCTTATTACAAGAAAGTGATGATCATCCAAATGTTATTAGATACTTTTGTTCGCGACAAAGTGATAGATTTTTGTATATTGCTTTAGAATTGTGTTCTGCAAATTTGGAGGATTTAGTAGAAAATCGGTCAATAATCGAAGCTTGTCAAAATGGTGATGGAACTACAACCACAACAAGGACAACCACTGTGGCTAAGAATGGGTTAAGCTCGTCAACTACAACAATGGCTAATATCAACAATGACGTTTCTGCCAAGATTGAAGCATTCAAGTATACCATAATTAATGATAATTTACTATTCGAAAATTTTCAAGACATATTGTATCAAATGACGAGTGGATTACATCATTTGCATAAATTGAATATTGTTCACCGGGATATCAAACCACAAAACATCCTCGTAACGCCATCCAAGACTAAAGCTCTAAGAGTTCTAATTTCGGATTTTGGACTTTGCAAGAAATTAGAACCGGATCAATCTTCATTTAGAGGCACGACCGCGTCTGGCACGTCAGGTTGGAGAGCTCCTGAATTATTAACTGAGGGGAACAACTCTCGCGTCAGCAAAGCAGTTGATATTTTTAGCTTGGGATTGGTGTTTTATTATATTTTGTCTAAGGGGAAACATCCATTTGGTGATAAATATAATCGAGAATCCAACATCTTGCAAAATAAATTCAACTTGGATCAACTAGGTTTGACAGTAGCTGCTGCCGAGGAGGAGGCTAAAGATTTGATTTCTATAATGTTGGATTCCAATCCTAGAAAAAGACTAACTACGGAGTTAATCTTGAAGCATCCATTTTTCTGGAACAATGACAAGAAGATTGAATTTTTGTTAAAAATTTCCGATAAGTTGAACATTTTAGCCAGAGACTCACCGATAATTTTGAAATTTGAAAAATTCTCAAACAAAGTATTTGAAGCAAATGATTGGAAGGAACATTTTGATGCTAAATTCTTTGCCAATATCAATAGTTTTCGCAAGTATGATTGTTCCAAGTTGTTGGATTTATTGAGAGTTATTAGAAACAAGTATCATCATATCAATGAGATTCCCGAAGAGTTTCATATCACCGAGGAGAATTTTTACGAGTTTTTTAGTGGATTGTTTCCTTCGTTGTTGATTTACTGTTATTATTTTATTGAAGGTAATATGAAGAATGATTTTGAAAGTTTCTACCATTGAGCATTTGGTTGCTTGATTTGCTTGTTGTTGTTATCTTTGGCTGAAAAAAAGGTTGCTGGTGTGCATGTTTTTATGAAACGAGCGCATACAGGCCCTAAAATATACTGGATAATACAAGGAAACGAATCACACCACAACAAGTCAATGGCTGCTGGTTTACTTAATCGGCCGCTTTGCTTTTTTCAAATCAGGTTTTAACGATCTCCAATTCTAATTGTATATTTTTCTTTTGTCTGTCTACTTAATTTCTGTTTTACTTTTGTTTTTTCTTTTGGTGTGTTTCAGCCTGTTTTACTATACTTTCTATCTCTTTTTTTTTTTTTCTTTTTTTTGGTCATTGAAACTCTTTTTTATTTTGTTCTTTATCCTTCTATCAATCACTGTCATCGTTTAGATTTTTATTTATTGTTACTTTTTTCTTTTTTTTTTCCTTTGTGTGCTTTATTTTTATTTTTATTTTTATATTTATATTTATGTTGTGGGTGTTTCTACGAGTGCTTTTTTTTTATTTTTATTTCTATTTTTCACTTTTTTATTTAATAGTATACCTTTATGCCGTTATATTGTGTATGTGTATATTGTTATTTTCCATTATTTTTCTACCGTGGGTCTAAAATTTTATGTGTCTTTTTGTTTCTTTTTTATCTTTCATTATTCTTATTATTAAGATGTCTCCTACTTATACGTATAGTTATACCATAATTATAATCGTTATAATCATTGTTGTTACCATTATTGTTTTAGCTACTTCCATATTTCTGTCAATTTGAAATTGAAAAAAAAAAGGTGGGCGCAGTTATCTTAACCATGATCTTGAACCTACTAAGCGTACTTTAGAAGTATTGAAACAATTTTTTGGAAACTGTGTTTACTATACGTTATAGGCTAGCACTTTCCAATACTAATTAGACTTCACAGAGCTCAATTCAACATACACAACATCCGTACGTACACTCTCAGGCCATACCTAAATGCATATAAGCTAAAGTATAAAGTGAAGACTTATATATATTTAATTTTTGTGGCAAAAATACTTGCGCTGTCGTGAACTATACGAGTCTCTATTTTGCCTCTTAATATAGTTGATTTTATATCGCAGATATTGAAGAAGATATTTTAGATATTCATTGATAACTTTCCAAGTCAATACAATGTGTACTAGTTTATTAATATTTGGTAGAAAGTTGTAGAAAATCAAGATCTTCATAAGATTAAATTGAAATCGAATCTGGAACTAGAATTAATGTCACTACTCGTATCAATTTAGTATTAAAACAGTTTTTAGCATGGTGAGCTAGGAAACTATATTTATGGCTAACTATGAAATGCCGTATTGATTATCTAAAAGTAAAAATAAAACTACGAGTAATAATGTCTATAGTCAATATTATACACGAATTGCTACCGCAGTTTTCACTGCAGCTATGATTAAAAGTGCTCAAGTACACGTCATCTCAATTCCCCAACTTTAATATCCATTAATGAAACGTTATCCAATAATTTCTTCTTTGACTTACCATCATCTCCGACTCCGCCGTCAGTATTCAAACTAACCTTCGCAATCAAATGAGCCAAATTTTTCATATACAATTGACCCGCCACTGAGGTAACAAAGATCAAATCGCCACAAAGTCCCTTTGTGAAATTATTTACCGTAGCTTCCCAAGCGCGTAAAAAATCTTCATTGTTAACATACTCTTCTATCTTAGCATCTTTTGCAGCAATGTCTTTGAGATAATTGTTCAAAAATTTTATTTGATTCCTGGTAGCTGGCGCATTACGCCGTGATGCATATTTCAAACTGTTTTGGTAATTCAGATATGAAGTGCTTTTGAA
>JXWR01001556.1_pt1 | contig 12433 bp, 10 predicted proteins | sample 315541 | NCBI WGS metagenome assembly JXWR01 (sample SAMN03273951, study PRJNA271842) | soil metagenome | isolation source: rice field ambient CO2 | place: India: CRRI Experimental farm Cuttack,Odisha-753006 | collected 2013-12-17
CCCTTAAAAAAAAAAAAAAAAAAAACAAAAACAAAAACAAAAACAAGAAGACATTAGGCTAGACACCGAAACGTCGCTGTTTTGAAAATACCAAAATCAGAGCAACTAACCTGAACTTTACAACAACGAGAACAAAAGTAGTGAATGGTGTACGCTTCTTACGCACTCACCGAATAAGTGGTATATGAATCATAACCAAAGGGAGAAACTAAAGAGAAAATTCACAGTCTTAACGTATTTGAACCATATCAGTTCTTTGTTCTTTTCCGAGTGCGGCTAGCTGGATGTGACTCTCCTTTTCTCTTATCTCCCGGTTCTTTTTCATCATCATCATCAGCAGCATCATCCTCTTCTTCTTCTTCTGCAAAATTCTCATCACCAAGTTCCTCTTCTTCGTCGTCTTCAAGATCATCATCATTGAAATCTTCATCGTCCTCGTCCTCGTCCTCGTCTTCTTCCACTTCCTCCTCTTCATCGTCATCTGCAACAACTGGTACTTCGTTGAATTGCTTGTTTTCTTGTTTCACCTCATTTTGCTGCTTATTATTCTTTCCTGGAGATTGTGTGGAATCTTGATCCTCTTTCTTTACTTTCTTCAGAGATTTGCTTGAAAGATTGCTGTCTTGTGTATTTACCTCCTTCTTAACACCGCCTTTTTCATTTTGACTTTCATTTTTATTTTCTAGCTTAACATTATCTGGTGCTGCTTCTTCGTCTTTGCGTTGCTTTTTTTCCACACCACTGTCACTATCTTCCTGCTTCGCATCATTTTCCTTTTTGACACTAACCAAAGTATCAATCCCCTTGTTGTTGTTGTTTCCCTTCACTGGCTTAATCAAATGCTCTCCGTCATTACTAGTCTTGTTAACCTCTTGCGAAACCTCCAACCATTCCAAATCATCCCCTTCATATGGCTTCAACACCGCATGCAATTGCTTGTCGTCGAGTTTTGTATGTTTTCCCTCAACGTCCAACCAACAATCCCATTCTGGGCTACCAGGTTCAACCACAATAGGCATCCTTTCATGCAACCAGCTCAATTGTTTGGGAGCTGGGCCAGTAATTACAGTATATGTAAAAATATCCCGTTCTCCTTCTCCCTCGTCTTTGGTTTTAGTATGTGACCAAAGTCCGGCTAAAAATAACAACTCGCTCGGATTTTTGTGTCTAATATAGTATGGAATCTTGGTGGTTTTCTTGCTGCGAGGTAGATTGAGGTCGTTGTCCCTGGTGGAATGCAACCATTCGTAGTAGCCTTGGACTGGAACAATGCAGCGATGGTGTGGAATGCTGGGACTCCAAAGACGGTTGCCTTCTTCGAGGGTCTCTACTTTGGCATTGAATGTCCGGTACGCACTATTTAGATGTTAGTTGACAACCGGAAGGTGGTGTTAATGCGAAGCATTTATACTTGAACAGAGATACTTACTTGAACTTTTTCGGTTCCTTTGCCCAAAATGGCAAGAATCCCCATTTCATATACTGAGCCACAACTTTATTATCGCCAGTCTGCTCCGGTTTACCGTTTTTGCTGCCGTTTTCATTGCTTTCTTTTTTACTTGGCTTTTTGCTATATTCTGGTTTTTCAAGTTGGAAATCGGTAAACACCACGGGAGCAAAATTTGTAGGACCAATGTTGTAGGATTGGTAAGCACGGTCTCTGCCTCGGACCTCATCTATATGGAAATTGTGTTGCTCTTTGAAAGTCAGATCGAGATTTTCTGGGGCCTGATTAGTGTTAGTGAGGAGTTAAAGTGGAAGACTCGTGTGTTCAATAAAGGAGCAAACTTGCATATATTCGCTGAGAAACAACTGGAACCTCGCTACTTACTATTGCAAAAACGTATCTTCCACACATGTTTTCGCTTCAATTAATATGATATTTAAATGAGATAAAAAAGGAAAAAAGTCCAGCCAAAAACACTGGATTATCAATTCTTTTGTTCAGAGACAAGTCCGGAAAGCGAGCAATGCTAGCGATGATTCCGCGATATGTCTTTCCCCGAGAGCGCTTTTGAGGCATGCCATTTAAATTGAAAGGGCTAAATTGCCCTGTCAAACACCAGGGCCACTAACCAGACAATATTTTCCGGGCTCCTGTTCTTTAGAGACGGCAACCAATCTTGTCAGGATTCTTCGTCGCTCGGAACCTGATGTGAGAGAGAAAGAGAGAGAGAGAGAGAGGGGCATGGTTATGGGAAGGGCTGTTTCTGTTAATGCGCAGTGAAGGTGGTGGGGACCAATTTGGCATCGACCGTATTACTTCTGGGGTGCAGCTGGCTCAAACAGCGGATGGAGTGCACGGTTTCAGTATACGGTTTCAGCGAGTACTAACTACAGGAGACTGCGACACAGCAGTGCCAGTTCACGATGGGCAGGTGCGCAAAAAGGTTCTGGCAGTAGCAAGCAGTAGCAGCGACTTCATTCAACTTTGCGTTACAGGGTGAGGTGAGCTTTGCTTGTGCCATTTGCAAACAGCCAAAGCAGCACTGGGCTTGTAGTGCAACGTTGTTGATCGGAAAACGAGTTTGTTCATAGCAGTGTTGTTAGATCAGGAACTATAGCACCAAAACTTTCCTGGAAGAATACAGTCGATACGCTAACCATTGTTAACCATTGATGCGAAGGCCAGCCAGCCAGCTAGCTAGCTAGCTAGTCAGCTATCTGTGGAATCCAGGTTCTGCTTCCAGTAGTACTAGAACAGTACAGGCCATTTACTATGGCCCGCTGGATGGGCGGGGGGCTGCATGCAGCGCAACGGTTTCAAGCGGACGATCCACAGCGCAGGATGGCGTACCGCAACATGGCACAATTACAATTACCAAAAGGTTAAGCACAGATTCCGGGAATCCTGGCAGTGGCTTAAATACGCTCTACTCTGTTGGTGCTCCACCAAGCCCATCCACTACTGTTTAATGGATAGATAGCCGTATTGGCGCGAATCCTGCCACTGGTAAAATGTTTAAACGACTCACTCACACACTGCCCATGTCACAGTGCCAACAACAAGAATGGATGTAAACGGCGGGTGGGTCGTGTTTGATACGGGATGGTGCCTGATACCTGGTCGTCAAGCAAAAGAGTGGTTTTGAGTGTATATATATAGACGTAAGCCCCCCTGGGGTTTGTTTACCATTGCAGAAAGTATCTCAACTCTTACATCAATATCAAGACCAACCAACAACTTTATCTTTATCTTTACTTTACCAATACTCTAACTAAACCTATAATTTACTAAAATGCAATACAACTACTGGTTACCAATTGTCTTAATGGCCACTGCTGCTTCTGCTTTGCCAATCAGCGCCCCGGAAGCCTCAGCAACCACTGGGGTTACTGCTGCTACTGAAGCACCAGAAGCTTCGTCTTCATCCGCCGAACTCGCATCCTCTACAATCAGTTCCTCCGCACAAGCTACAATTACTGCTGCTCCTGACCATGAAGCCGAGGCACACTTTGACAGAATGCTCGAACATTTTGAAAAAAGAGGCAAGTATGACGTCGACGAAAATGATATTCATGAGTACTTTAGCAGCTACAATAACGGCCTCATTAGCACTGCTGCTTCTCAGCCATTCCAAACACATGCAAAACGTAACATTGTCGACCAGCTCAAAGCAGGAATTGCCAGTCAAGCATACGAGCATTACCAAAACAACGCCCCTAGCTCTGTCAATTACAAAGACGCATACCTTTCTTGCGCCAAGGCAGACTTGAAGCAAAAGATTGAAAATGCCAAATGCGCAATCAAGTCAAACTACCAGGCTAAAGTCAGCAGTTTGGCCGACAAAAAGAGTAATTATAAGTCCAACAAGCAGCTCAAGAATGACTGGAAGAATCTCGACAAGGCGTACAAAGATTTTGCAAAGACAGCTGACCCATGGGCTCCAAAGGGATCCAGCAGTAGCAACAAAGGTACTAGCAACAAGATTGGAAAGGGCAAGCGTGAATTGCAGGAACAAGATGCTTGAGTCGGTATCCGTTTGCCATTTTATAGTATAGTTACATTTATTTTTTTTTTTCTTGTCTTTTTTTGTTTGTTTGAAAAACCGATTATATACCTAGAGTCAATAGACATTGTCCGTTAGAACTATCACGAGTAAGTTGTGTGTGTAGTTGAGGATCCGTAGTCCAGGATGCATGCATGCTGGCGGCCAGAGCTGACGAGCCGATGAGCCCACACCACACATAAATGCACCCATAAGTTTGCAACGCATCGCCGAGACCACTAGAGTCGCTAAATGCCCACTAGTACACGTTGGTCTCCTCGGCAAGTACTCGGTGTGGCCGGCAGGTCGTGAGACAGAGAGGTATGCAATTACACTAACGTAGCAGAGCTGATTTGCTTATAAGCAGCTATATATATCATGTATGATATTTACAGCTTTGCAAATATGGTGCACTGGACAGTAATCCTACTACTACTACTACTACTAATAACAATAACAGTAATAATAATAATATTATTATTATTACTTTCTATTCAACTCGGTGTCGATCATCGTCTGCAACAACCTTACATTACCTGGGCAGCAAAATAATAATAATAATATTATTATTATTTACGTCGTCACACAGTTCGTATTGTTAGTCAATAATCAAGTCGCAGTGAAAATGTTGACAATAATAATAATTGCGGTTCTGCAATTTCTTGCTGCTAGTTCTGCGTTTCCAATAACTGTGCCGGCACCATCACTGGCTGCTGAGCTTTCAACATCGCCGTCGCTTTCTGACAGCAGGGCCACGGCCAGCAGCAGCAGCAGCAGCAGCAGCAGCAGCAGCAGCACCATTATTGGATCTTGTTCCTCAAATACCATTTCCACCATTACAGCAGCCCCGGATCCTGCTGTTGAAGCCGAACTAAACAGCATAGCTACACACTTTGCACTACAAGGCATATCCGAAATCTGTGAAGAAGACGTTTACCAATACCTAATAGCGAACCATCAGCAGCAGCAGCTACAGCAGCAGCAGCAGCAGCAGCTAACCCTGGGTTTACAAAGGCAAAAAAGAGGCCTAAATTTGGGGCAATTGGCCAACTTGGTGGGCAAAGCATAGCTGACCAAGTCTACGACAACTTTTTGACCGGACAGCACTTTACTTCGGGCTTGGGAAGGTTTTACCTCCTGGCAGCGAAAAGCGATATTATAAGTCGACTCGGCAACCGCAAGAGCTCGATTTTTGCCCGGGCCAGTCTGCTTTCGGTCAAGCACAACAAGGAAAATCGGCAGTATGTAAAAGATTTGAAGAAAGCTGGCAAAATGTCGAAAAAGGCAAATGCAAAATGGGTGGCTGCACATCCCGAGCTAAACGATTACAAGGACTACTGGTTAGCTAAACCGGGAGCAGAGACGCCAAACTACATTTTGAAAGTCGGCAAAGATAGGCAGTACGTGACGAATAAGGACGGTACGTTGGCCAAGTTTGGCTGGGACGGGTTGCCTATTGATAAGAGTCCGTTGTACCAGAGTTCAATTGCAAAAAAGAGTAGTGATGCTGCTGTTTCAGCTGCTGCCACAAGCGGTGCCGTCAAGGTGGCCGCCGGGAGCAGTGGGAATGCGGCAAAGAGTGGGATTGTGGTGGTGAAGACGAGTCTGGCACAAAGGGCAACTAATACAGACGGTGCGACAAAGGACAGCAGGAGCAGCAGCAGTACTGCCAAAATCGTCAATGCGGTTAAAGAAGATCTGACCAGCAGCATTGGCAGCAGCAGCAGCAGCAGTACTGCCAGTGCCTCACAAACCAAAAGCAAGAGCAAAATCACCAGCGCCATAACCAGTCTGGCAAAGAAACTCGGATCGGTTGCAAGTAAGATAGCCGGCAAGCTCAAAAGCCATTTTGGCTAGACATTGTCCTGAATGAAAAAGCTGCTATATATTTTATGCAATATATATATATATATATCTTGAAAATACCAGACTTGTTGCACTGTGTACATACCGGGGGACGAGAATCGCGGTAAACTGTAATTGCTGCGACTGCGATCGGGCGATCCACAGCGGCGGACCCTCAAAGACCCTCAAAGAAGCCAACGTCCATCCACGATAGCATCAAGTGTAGTAGATCCATCCACGGATCTTTAGGTCCAGCATGCCAAGGTCACACTTGCTGGGGCCAGCTGCCGTAGAGCAGCCACCGAGCGTTTGCTGCTTTTGCTGCTTTTGCTGCTTTTGCCCTGTAGAGATGTTCAGTCTCCCATCCATCCCAGTGGGGAAAAGAGGGTCTGCGCTAGCACTACTAGTGGTTTGCCACGAATGTCGACCAGTAAAGTATATCTTTGCTGGGGCTCTGTGACGTTCTCTTCCACGAAAGAAACCGCTCCAGTAGTCAACCTAAATATATATATATATATATATACATCCAGCACTGCTGTCTCACGGAAAACAGCCACCAAACTCAGTGTCTGTCCAAGTGTCTGTGGCGATGGGGAATGCGGCGCGGCGCTGCTTGTAGGCGATCTGCGCTGTCTTTTCTGCTGCTCGTCCTCGAGATCTTGATTTCCCAGACACTCTCATAGCTGTTTACAGACTAGACTTGTATATACTCAACCCCGTCATTTTGGACAACATACGGCCGTCTTTGACTCAACTGCTGTCTCACTACTATATCCTCGTTTTCCTCCTCTGTCTGCCACTGCTACCGCTACTGCTACTGCTGCCTAATTTTCTTCTCATCCAAACTCTCCTGGTCTCGCCCCTCCCTCCACCCTGAAATTCCATTGGCAATTTTTTTTTTCTCCCTTGCAGTTTCTTCCATTGATCTCAAAGAACAAACAAAAAAAGAAAAAAAAAAAAAAAGACAAAGATTAAAAGGCCATTCTGTAATTTTTCACCTCATACGTGGGAAAACAGTTATTCACCACATATCTCTCCCTTCACACAACACCATCCTGTGCTGTGTATACCGACTGCTAATAGACAACCCAATGATACGATATGAGTTTCCCCATCAACTTCCACGCTCCTTTTTCCCGCAACCTCACTGACTGCCACTGTCTCTGCTCCACTCTTGCCCAAGAGTGCATCTTGTTCGACATCAATGGCGACCACTCTCAATCTTACAAGAAATGGATGAACTTGCACACCTTCCTCTCGGGCTCCATCACCGTGCTAAAAAAGAACTATCCTGGAAAATTCGCCAATGCTGCTGCCGCTATGCCTGCGGAAGAGTATCACAGATTCCAAGACTTATTGCACTTGAACCAGCAGGCTCAAGCTAAAGCTCAGCAGTGTTTTGAAAACCTCATCAAGGTCAAGATGAAGCAGCAGCAGCAGCAGCAGCAGCAGCAGCAGAGGTCTCAAGCGGAAGCTAGTTATGCTTATGATCAAGCGCGTTCACCGGTTCAGCAGCAGCAGCAGCAGCCGCATAGAAGTAATACTATCAAAAACGCTCTTGGTATCGGTGGCCATAGCCACAAGAATAGGCATACCGCCAACAAGTCCAACAGCAGTAATTACCATATCCACCAGCAACAGACACTGAACAGCTCAAAACTGTCATCTTCATACAATCGTCATCATTCTAGAAAAAATACCGGTTCCAGCAGCAACCATCATTATCGCTACTTGCACAAACAACAATCGTCTATTCCCTTTAGCGACAGGTACATGTCGCCTCCATCCTCTACCGACTCCAAGTATTCCAACGGCAAGTACAAGTATCGGTCTGATCTTGATCATGTTAGCAGCTTTGACGAAGAAGAAGAAGAAGATGATGATGATGTGGACAACGATAACGATAATGACGACTTGTATAGCATAAGTTCGCACACCTCGCACAGCTCACATAGCCTGGATCCTTATGGTGCTGATGCTGACTTGGATGGCAGTGCCCAGGATATGTCGCCAATTCATTCATATGCGGAATCAGTGGAACCAGATAAATTATACCGCCGCGAGCAGAGCCATAAGCAAAGACAGACCCAAAAAGATACCGTTAACCTTGAGCAGCAGCCTAGCCGCTGCCGTGACGTGGATGACAAGTTTGCCAAACCAAACCGTCGCCACCCTCCCAACATCAACACAAATATCAAATACTACAACCCTGGCGTCCAGCTCAAGCCAAGCACTAACACAAGCAGCAACAACAACAATTTGGGAGAACCACTGCCTGCTGGCGCCACCCACAATTTTTCTAAAAAACTAGTCGCAAAGAATCTTTTCTCACCAACCGCCAAAATCGTTACGGTTCCATCACTGCTGATCACCCAAGACAGCAGCAGCAGCAGCGCTGGTTATGACTTGGCGCCGCCGCCAATGGCCAAATCTTCAGCCGCCGCTTCGTTCTTTACAAGTTCCACTACTACATTGACATCTATAGCCTCAGCTGCTGCCGCGAATAGTAATAGTAATAATAATAATAACACCAACATCGGCAATGGGAATAACAACAGTAATGGCAAAATAGCACAAACCAACATTCGCGAATTTGATCCGTTGGGCCTCGGCGCGGATGCAGTTGAGGTCATTGAGGATAACAACCTTCCAAGAACCCCGATGGCTGAGATCAGTAGTCACTTCAATAATTCTCCTTACTACAAAAACAATGGAGCAGAGGCCAAAACCAATGGCAATGGCAATGGCAATGGGATTCAACTTCGCCATTCCAGGACTACTCCGGGAAGCCTCCATGCTCTTTTCAAAGCAACTGGCGGCGATGAGTTTGCTCCTTATTATATCAAAAACTTTAACCATATTAACAATCAAAGCACCAGTAGTACTAATAACTTACTCACTAGATCGCCCTCAGAAGGTCATTTGCCGCATGCTAGCCGACTTTCTTCTACCGGCGCGCCTTCTTCGCCATCAATTTCAATTTCAATCTCAATCTCATCAATAAGTACAAACAGTACCAATTTCGGCCATAACAAGCTCGATGGCGGCGGCGGCGGCGGCGGCGGGATTTTTTCAAGCTTGACTAATGCAAATACAAGCAATTTGAATGCCAATAATGGTAATGCGTTGTTCACACCGCCAATGCTAACTAGGGATGCATTCACTGGTGGAAACCAGCCAACCTCAAACAATAAATTCAAGGCGTTTTCGGAAGAACTAAAGAAAGAAAGAGAGCAAAAAGTCAACTCGGAATTGTGGGCTTTGAAAGCAGCGATCCAGGCTGACGAAAAAGAAATTGAGAAGGAAGATGCGACTAGGACTAATCTTGATATTTGCAACAGCAAAACCATAACTGATGATATCCGTGAAGGCCCAAATGACAGCAGTAAGAAACACTGCGACGCTGAGGATATGTTTGCTGCAGATGATGATACTGAAAGCCCCCACAAGAACAAAAATAACAGCAAGCTTCAAGCTAGATCTCCTCAGCATTTGGGATTGCTGGGCCAAGAGCTTTTTGTACCGAGTCCCGGCCCAACCAGCCCGGTCTATGATGACAACACCATCAACAGCGAAACCAACGACAACAGCAACTTTAGCCACCCTGACCATGAGAATTTCATGCCGCCGTCGGCTAGTAAACACTTTCATAATAATTCAGACAGTACTAGTGAATATTCGGGGAAAAGCCATTACACTTTACCGGTTAAATACGATGGCGGGTTTGTTGATGCTAGTAAAGTGCCATTGCCTCAAGGAGCTCACACTTTGAATGGCGGACAACAACAACAGCAGCAGCAGCAGCAGCAGCAAAATAAAACATTGACCGGCAAACCAGAGCCGGCGCAGGTGCATCATCAAAAGAGTCAAAATACATCGCGACAACTGGCTACAGGGCAACCTCACAAGCACATGCTGCAGAAATACAACGACCATCAACAACAGCCGCTGCACTCAGCTTCTCAGAAAACTACAAAACTTTCAATCAGCGAACAAACGCTTGCTAAAGAACAACAACGCCAGGCCCAACAATTGCAACGCAAAATGTCTGGCAAGAAACAAAAAAAAATCGCTGAACTAAAATCCACCATTAAAGTCACCAACCAAGCCGCACCGCTGATGAAAATCATTCACCACAATGATGAAAACGCCAAATTTAATTTCCCAAACGGTATAAATACCGCTCAAACATCACTGAAAACCGTGGTCAACTCATCAGTGACCTCGCCTACGGTTTCCGCTGCTGCTGGCGCAACATCGCCCACTTTAGCTTTCAATTTTGCTAATAGAGTAACATCGCCAGCGGCTTCTTACTTTGCGTGCAACCCATTTTCACCTTCAGCATTGACACCTACTGGCGGATCTATGCAGCAGCAGCAGCAGCAGCACATGTCACAGAGCCCGTACCCTCCAGATCAACCACTGCAACTGATGCATAGACTGAACACACGATCAAGACGCGGCCATGCTGCCAGCCGTGGCAGTCGAAGCAACAGCACTACTAACGCCAACAATGCTGGAGCAAATGGAAGCAGCGGCAGCAGCCAGCACGGCAACTACTATGCAGCTATTTCTTACAATACCGGTGGTGACGGCAATGCCAAAACCAATGCCACAAGCACAGGTGCTGCTCCTCGCAGTCGCAGTCGCAGTCGCAGTCACAGCGGTAGCCGCAGCCATAGCAATTCGCCAACCAGCCCATATGCGTATGCCAGCGACCACAATAAAAACAAGCGTTCAAGCAGCAGCAGCAATAGCAAAAAGAGGCTCAAGGATAGGATTGAGCGTGTTGTTAAAAACCATCCTCGGGATGTTGATGAAAGAGCATGTCGAGAAATTTTAACGCTTGCATTACACCGCAATTTGAACACCAACTGGCAGGATATCTCTGGGTTGAATGCCATTAAAAAGTCGCTAAAGGAATCAATAATCTACCCGTGCTTGAGACCTGATTTGTTTGGCGGACTAATTGAACCAACTCAAAGCATGTTGCTATACGGACCTACGGGAAATGGTAAACTGATGATTGCCAAGGCCATAGCTAAAGAATCTAAATGCTTATCATTGATTTTAAGTGCCCAATCGTTGCTTACTTTTCAGGATTCTAGTTCTTCTACTTCTGGCTCCAGTTTTGATAAAAACTACGGGGAAAAACTAATCAGGGCACTTTTCTATTTAGCCAAGCAGTTGGCCCCAGCTGTTGTTTTCATTGATGATATCGATTTGATATTTGCAAAAAATGCTGGCACCCTGAGATTGAAAGCAACGTTTTTAAGAGAATGGTCCCAATTGGAAGCGTCAGCAGCGTCAGCAGCGTCAGCAGCAGTAGACTCCCCACTGGTGGCAGGCACGCCAGCTTCAACGGCAACAAACACCCCTATTAGTGAGGATTTCAATGTTTGTGGGTCTGCTGGTTTGGGCAGCACTTCAGCAGCGACAAGCCCACGGGTCCTCTTGCTTGCGGCTACCAGCAGGCCATGGGTAATTATGGACGAACCATGTTTGAGGATTTTCAGCAATAAGCAGTACGTTCCACTTCCAGATTTCGAAACAAGAAGAGCGCTCATTAAAAAACTTGTCATGATACATCATACTAAAAACGGAGCTAATCAGCAGCAGCAGCAGCAGCAGCAACTGTCCAACCAAGATCAACAAGAGCAAAGCCAACAGCTTGCAAAATGCAAAGTCACTGACATTGATTTGAGAATCCTAAGTACCATGACTAATGGGTTCAGTAGCGCTGATTTGACCAAATTAGCAAAAGAAGCAGCATTACTGCCGATTAGAGAGTTGGGCGATGAATTGATGAAAGTGCCAAAAGGTCAACAATTAAGAGGCTTGGAAATGGCAGATTTCAAAAAAGCATTGACAGTGGTGCTGAAAAGTATTGACATTGCTACGATTCAAAGATTTGAAAATTGGAGTTCCAAGTTTGCCAAATGATGGGGATGTTTGCGTTGAGTAGTATTTTATAGAAGTTATTAGATTTCTGTTATTGTTATTACTAAATATATATGCTAAAGACTTTTTTTTTTTCTGTTCTCTTCTAGTTTTCAAAAAAACTGAGAACACAAGTAGTGACGGCTCTTTCTATTTAGTTTTTTGTTAAATCAGCAGTGCTGGACCTATCTATTCGCAGTCGTCTTCTACAATTACCCCATACTTGAGCATGATGCAGGGTCCGGTACCCCAAATCTGCTGCTTTTGTAAAGAGGGTGTGTGACCCTCCTGTGTGTGCTTTGCAGTTTGTTTGGCTCGCCTTGTGCTATTCGTGCTACAGCTATTATAGGAATACGGTTCCTGTTGGTGTTCAATGCCATTTATGAAAAAGAGCAGCCATAAAGAGAGTGTGTGTTGACTTATACTTGTAGCATGCTCTGCGTGGTTACGCTTACTGAAAATAGACAACATCGACAGGCTGACAGGGTGACAGCACAGAGTGGAGTGGAATGGCCGATATCGGAGAATAGATTACGACCGGTGTGGAGAGGAACTTCCGCTAGTGCGGTACGGGCATATATATAGTATAATGTATATATATAATATAATATATATATATATATATATGGATTCTCAGTGGTGCTCTATACTCAATCTCA
>JXWR01002392.1_pt1 | contig 12424 bp, 5 predicted proteins | sample 315541 | NCBI WGS metagenome assembly JXWR01 (sample SAMN03273951, study PRJNA271842) | soil metagenome | isolation source: rice field ambient CO2 | place: India: CRRI Experimental farm Cuttack,Odisha-753006 | collected 2013-12-17
TTTTTTTTTTTTTTTTTGTTCTATTGTTATTGTTATTGTTGTTGTTGTGGGTACGAAATAACTCAAATAGAACGGCCTAGAGAACAACTACAAGCCAGATAAGTTCATAATAAAGTTTAAAAGCTGTCAAAGGGCCCTTGAAATAATTATTTTGGCTCAAAATGATAATAATTTTTTATTATACGCAATTGCAAAAGACAATGGAGCTACGACAATAGGTGACGTTCGGCAAGCTCTTCCGCATCCTATTCAAAGTACGCAAACTAATAAGCAAAAAACCCATTAGTCAACCATTAGTTAAATGTCTAGCAACAGAATCTAGTCATTTGAGAATTGCGGCAATGAAAGATGAATATTGTAGAACTTTAATATAAGATACGAATACTGGTTGACCCGATTACTAACGATACGCGTCTAAGCCTTCGATATTCTTGCGGTTTTACAGAAGGATGTATGTTTACCAAGAATGAAAGTTTTGGTTTTGGAGGAGATACTATTTTAGTGGCTTGCGCGAGCATATATGGTGCTTGTACCTTTTGTGTGGGTTGTACCGCAGATCAGTCGCTTAAAGGGAAAAACAGCTATCGGTGTTTGAGTTCATATTCTGATACCACAATACGCTCACTTTGAAGAAGAGGCATGCGAAGATTTGTTAGATGTGCAGAACAACGAAGCTAAATAGTATTATAAACCTTGAACTCAATTGAGATGATGGATGGTAGGGCTGGTGTTATCATTCTGGAAATATTGACAGACTGGTATTGGCTTTTGCGACGAAGTTTCGTTTCGGTGATTAACTGCTTTGGCGCTTACGAAGTATAACGAAAAAGTAACAAGACGGATAGAAAAAGTGCCTCAATCATATCCATCACAAGGCACCAAGACTAATCCATAAAGTCAATTGCAGAGCCAGTGTAGAGGGAAAGGCTTGGTGTTATGCTGACTCGTTATGACTGAGTGAAATTCATCACCATCTCTAGCTCTAGGCTAACTCCACTAGTGCAGGTCCACCCAAGCATGAGAAAGAGGTAAGTACGCCACATACAGCCAAAAGCCAAAAGTATTCAAAGGTGGATAAAAACTAGCTCATACGATCATTATCAAGTATGCCTATAAAGAGCTTTATTGGTCCTTGCTGCATGGTAATGGAAGCGGGCTTATAAGTTGATGGTGGTGATGAACCGAGTTGGATATGCATACATCACTAAAAGGCGGTCCTCCAGCACGGGTCGACATGCAGCTTACAAACTCCCACCATCCAGGCGATTGATCAGCTTTCCGCCGCATTACCTCGACAAGGGCCTGAAGAGCAAACCTATGATATATATGTATAAGGACTCCTTTCTTGGCTAGAAAATATTTGGCTTGTTTTTGATAATTTTTCTTGTTTTTCATAATCCTTGCAAAGATTAAAAAAGGTCAGATTCACTGCATCCAAAAAGCAGATCGAGAAAACATTTAAAAGTGCCAAAATGAAGATCTTATATTTGATTCTATTCTTTTACGCCTCATTGATATCCAATGTCCACTCTCTTCCAATCTCTACAACTATGCAAACCGACGTTGTCCAGAACAAAGGACTTGGAAGTTTGATTGGAAAGCTAGGCAGTAAGGTTGGTAGTCTTATTAAAGGTGGAAAATCAAGCACAAAAAGCAGTTCTAGCAAAAGTAGTTCCAGCAAAAGCAGTAAGAGCAGCAAAAGTAACAAGGGAGTTGATAATGACAGTTCAAGCAAAGATACCAGCGAAAAAGCAACTACCAAAGCTGAAAACACATCCAAAACGCATTCTACTGCAACTCATGCTCCAACAACCCATGCTCCAACAACTCATAGTACTTCTCACACTTCTTCCCATACTTCTTCACACAAATCCAGCTCTGATAGTGACCGTGATGTGAATGTCCCTGTAACTACTAAAAATTCTGCCACAACTACATCTTCTGCATCCCACACAACTAACACTCATTCTCACTCCACCATCACTTCAAGTCCACAAACTCATGAAACTAAAAGCAGCCAGGAAGATGCATCCACCACCAGCAAAGGAAAATTAGATAAGGTCAAAGGTGTAGCTAAAATGGCTGGGGAAGTCGCTGCAGGTGGATTCGTCCTTGATCAACTTGGAGTTATCGAAATTGTTACTGAAATTGGTGGAAAGTTAGTTACTCAAGAAAGTACTGAGTATGCAACTTACACCAACACCGAAACGGATGGTACTGGTACTGCATCTGTTGTCACTTATACTGATGATGCCACGGGTGTTCTTAGCACTGATGATGCTTATGCTACTGACGATTCTGCCTATGCAACTGATTCCGCTTATGATACTTATGAATCTTATGCTACTGGCAGTGCCAGTGCAACAGATTATGGTAGTAATGCATCTGAAGATTCTAGCACTGCTACTGCCTTTGCTTCAGAAGATTTAGATGGTTTATTTGGCTACTCCAGCACATCTAGTACCGCTGGTGCTGATGCTGCTTTTGCTTCCGCCTCCAGCGCAAACGAGGCAGCTGAATCGACAAATGTTGCTGCTTTTACCACTGCCACTGGTGCTCTTTACTCTACTGAATCTACTTACGCCACTGAAGCTACAGCTATCGCCGATATTTCTGTTGCCGCTGCCTCTGTCGCCTCTGAAGCTACAGCTTCTTCTGATGCTGCATTAACTACGAATAATGCTGTCAATACTGCTGCTGCTGCTGCTGCTTCAATTGTATCATCTGTATCTGCTCCACCACCACCACCGCCACCATCAACATCCATTTTGCCATCTTATGATAGTGCGGCTGCTCCTGCTGCTCCAACTGCTCCTGCTGCTCCTGCTGCTACTGCTGCTACTGCTGCTACTGCTGCTACAGATGCTACTGCTGCTACAGATGCCACTGCTGCTACTGCTGCTACAGATGCTACTGCTGCTACTGCTGCTACAGATGCCACTGCTGCTACTGCTGCTACAGATGCTACTGCTGCTGCTTCTGTTACATACAGTGGATATTGAGCATTGATTATCTCTGCAATGATTGCCGGGATGCCGAAGCTGGCCTTCGCAGACTTGCAAACCACTAATCCTATTTTGTTTTTATTATTAGCACGCACAGTTATTTTTTTTCATTATATATCATCTTTTATTTGAATCATATATAATGAACTTTACAGCTAGAAACATTAGAATCTATTACATTTACGTTTATATTTATTAAGTATGCTTACAACCACACTTGCAGATCTTATTGATATTATTAAAAAACATGAAAACCTTTTCTTGAATACCATAGCAGATAATATGGTTTTGGTAAGAAGTTGAACTTGCGGCTTGATTCCAGCTTTTATTTACATGGGCCATGAAAACCAGGGGCTACATAGATATTCAACTGTGTTATAATTTAATCCAGCAGTATTTTCTAATACATGGATATCGTTTTTTTTCTTTCTTAGAAACAAAAAAAGAGTTAAAGAGAAAATATAGAGTAAAAAAAAAAAAAAAAAAAATAAATGCTTTGTTATATATATATTACAATATTATACTACATCGTAAACTATTGAACGTAACACTCGACTCCATTTGATCTAAGTTGATCTGAGTCGGTGTTCTCTAAAAACACCTTATTATTCTTTCTGCTTGTTTCCAATAGTAATGATCAACGTCCCTTATAATTAATGCATAATTTATGTAGCCGCAGTTTTTGTACAGCCTTATACAAGTGGTTATTGAGTTTAATCCTTTTATGCTAGACAACTGGAACTAGCCGCTTTAAGGAGAAGCGGCGGTTCTTAAATGAAGGTGCCGTATTCAAAAATATGCCGCAATTTAAAGCTTCACAAAACTTCAAATGAAAGTATTGGTTAAGCAGAGATTTGCGGACGCAGATTTTACCTGGTTATTTAATGTTATTTTCCATCATACTTGAATTGATTTTGAACTCGTACCTAGGAGTTCATCCTTGCGTTTTAACATTTTCGCGAAGAAACAGTGCTAGTTCGATGATCTCGATTATGGTATGTTTAGGACCTCTGGTAATAGACCGATCACGATCTGTAAGCAGATAACGCAAAATAAAAGAAAGGTTTATATACAAGATAAGGCAATCCGGAGAATCTTTTATAATTGATTAAACATTGCCGAAACTTGTAACATCGCCCAATCACTCAAAAAGACTATTCAAACTGCCATCTGTACCATATCCGCCATTTTGACCAGGATCATCCTCATCATCAAGCTCAGGATTATTATTATTATTACTATTATTATTATCATTCTTGCTACTATCACTACTGTATTGGGTATGTGATGATACTTGTTGCCTCTGTTTGCTCAACATGTGCTCTTTTAAAAGATTTGCGCGAGAAAAAATGGCCCCAAATGTTGAAAATTCATCATCATTGCTATCTTCTTCATCTTCATTAACGACATACACTTTCCTGCCGGATGCGCTTTCTGCAGATTCCTCCTCATTACCTTTATCAACTTTGCCATCTTTCTGTTGCTGCTGTTTATTTGCATTATCTTTTTTCATATTGCCGGAGAACCCATGAGCAAGATTCGACTCTGCATTTCTAGCTGATTGCCTCTTCAGAAGAGACCTTTCTGACATGTCGTTGAATTTACAATCACTGTTGTTCTCATGTTTTTGGCTCACTTGTGAGTTTGTCCTCACATTGGGCTTTTTTTGTATTGAATATTCATCACCTTCTTCGTTTTCGTCTTTGTCTTGATCATTACTATCACTATCCTGTGCTTCAGAACCAGAATCAATGATGATTACATCTTCTGGTTTATTCGCATTGTTTCTAGCTTTATTCTTGAAACTCTTATTTTTCTTGTTAGTAGTTATTGTTACTTTTGGGGTTGACTCGGTATTCGTTCTCTTTTTACCTCTTGTAGATTTTGATGATGTATGGTTGAGCTTTTTCGCAGCCTCAACTCGTTTTTGGTTCTCTAGATAGTCAGTGTCCAAGTTATCAACTATCTGTTGGAAATTCTTAAAACTGCTACCACTTTTTGTAATATACCAATACAAGTTTTGCAATTCTGTGAAATTGAGCTTGCGGAGCAAAACTGCCGGTGGATCCGGATACTTTATCTTGGATTCAATCACACGCTTTTCAAACGAGAAGTACCGGAGGACGATTGATCGATGAAAGTCTTTCTCTTTGCAACTTTGCACCCACTTGTCGAACATGTCTGTTTCTTTGTTATTCAAAGAACGATACTTTTTCAACAAGAGCATATTTTTCAATACTTTTTGAAGTTTTAAGTCATCTTTGGTTTTCGTTTTTTTGCTGTTGATCCTTTCATTGCGCTTCTCGACTATATCAAAGAGCTCTTTGCTGTTATAAATCTGATCAAGATCAAACGCGGCTTCAAGACTCTCGATGTCCCTAGTGGCTTGTCTGTCCATTTAGTGAGCATAATAGTGGAATAATTGAGTTGCCGCTATGTGCTTTATCGCTGGCTTGCTGAATGGCTAGAAGGTGAGTGTGCTTAGGCGATGATATGTTTTTGTAGCTGTTTTATACCGAAGCGTTACTCTTTTTTTTTTTTTTATTTTTTTTTTTCTTCAATTTTCTTCCCGACAACAGGATAACGTGACATACACATGTTTTTGCCCTCGGAAATGAAGACCGTGGCCGTGGTGGCCGCGGCCGCGGCAGCTTAATAGCCATAATAGCCATAAAACCTTTTGGCAGTAATACTATATATAGACTTCTGCTGCAATTGTCAATTGGCAAGCGGCCGTTTATCTTTTGTTTGTGTATATTCCAATGCTTATGTCGCAAGTTAGCAGTTTGATTTGCGTAGTATGCTTTGAGGATGTCTTTTTGAATCTGCTGCACTATGACTATATACGGCTAAAGCCACAGCTCATCAACGCAAAAATCTACATCAGAAAATAAAGTAGACGCAAAATAGAATATTAAGATTAAAATTGTTATCACATAATAACAGTTGATAATGGTGGAAAATGAACCATGGCTAACTTTATTAGCAGCCAGCAGAATGCCTTGAGAGAGAGGATAGTATATAAAATGAATGGATGGATACGTATATGCAAACCCAATTGTAAAACAGAAAAGTAGTAACACAATGCTTTACCTTTGGTTAGTAAATGAAAACAAAACAGACAGACAAAAAAAAAAAAAAAAAGTTTTTGTATCAAAAAACATGCTAAGAATGATTTAAAAAATTAACTAGCAGAATAGTAATTTCATTGTAACCACTAACACGAAAGCTAAAGAAGGTAAATAATGCAAAGGTGCTAATCAATGTGTCAATGCAACCACTTATCGGAGAAAGAAAATGGATAAAAATTAAATCGTAAATAACTGAATATGTACATGAAATAGACATGATGTAATTACCCAAAAGTGCTACCAGCAAGCTCGTCTTATTTAGTGTCATTTGTCATTGTCCAATAAGAGATCCTCCTTATTAGCGTCCTGTTCGGCAACTTTTTTAGTTTCTTTCATAAGTTCATATAGCTATTGACAACTGTTAGTATTTGAAAATCAAATAAAAAAATAAAAAAGAAAAAAAGAAAAATAGCAATGTTTTATTATTAACATAATTCAAAAACCTACCTGGCCTACTTGCTGAGGTGACATCTTGTCCAAATCCTGCTGGGTCAACCCTGCTTCTCTCCAACTATTGCCACTGATGGCATTCAAGTAGTCTTGCCAACTGGTCAAGAACCCAACGATGTGAAGTGGATTGTCTATGTCCTTATGTGCGTGGAACTCTGCCTTCACGTACTGATCCCCCAAAGAGCGCTGCAACTCTGGTAAATACTTGCGATGGCCGCGGAGGATTCTTCTGTAAAGCTGGAGTGGCGGCAATAGCGGAGGCACTTTTCTCACCGGTCTTCTTGGTTTCACCATCAAGGGTATTGTTGCTCTCATTATTTTTGAGTTTCTCAAATAATCTGTTTTGCGGCTTGCGTAGTTATACAGTGTCAAAAAGGGCTCCTGAAGATCTATATTTCAGGTTTTGTATATTTCTTAATTTCCATCGCTGAGCAAAAAGAAAAAAGAAAAAAATCAATAGTTATTAAGGGCCGTGATTGCAGCGTCCAGGGGCATGAATATGCGTCAATAGTTTAAGAAGATTGCAGGATACTCATCCTCTGCACAATGTTTAATACGGATTTGGTCTTCTGTCAACAGTGAGCTCAGATTAAACCTTTTTTCTATGATGTATACGGCTGACTGACAACTGTAAGAATTTTTCTAAACAAGCCATAGAGTCATAAAAACTCAAATGGTTATCAACCGAAGTGCTGCATGCAAAAGCGTCCAAATTCATAATATACAGTCACATCAACATATGTGCTAGATACAAGGAGCAGTAATGGGCTATTCGGCAATTTTGCTAGGCTCACTAATTATTTATGGGTCCGTATTTGTGAGGCCCCTGACACAATAGCAGAGAAACTAGGTCTAGTGCCAGCATGGGGTGTATACACCCCCACCCATCAACCAGTGTGCAAGTAGACTTTGACTAAACTTCAAACACTTCTCAAAGCTATAGTCCCCGGTAAAGCACCTACAACATAATGTGCACATTGTCTGGGGCCCCTGTTCCAAACAGGACCATAGCAGATCCATTGAAATAGCGCTCCCCTTACCCCTGGGAGTTTAGTTAGTATGGCTTTGTTGCTTCATACCCATAGTCTGCAGTTTTGGAGCTGCACATGGCTATAAGTAGCTAATAACCTGCACTTCTACTTGCCAAAGACAAAATAATATTTTTAAGCCGACATATAATACCGCTCTGTTCAAATATACCAAGCCAGTTGTTCCGAATATCGAACGCCAAATAGAGACACCGATAATCATTAATAACCCTGAAAAAAAATATTTTAATAAAAAACAGAAAAGAAAAGAAAATATGCAATTTTCAGTTATAACTGCTCTCACATTCGCCATGGCTGCCCAACAGGCAACCGTAGCAGTGCCACTTTTTGGTAAATCAGGTAAATCATCCAGCACAGCATCAGTATCAACAGAAAGTGAGACAACAAATAGCAGTACAAGCAAAGCTGGAAAGGTTGGTGGGGCAATCGGTTCTTTATTCAGTTTAGCAACTACAGCATTATTTGGTTATAGTCAGTATAAAAGTTTGAAAGGCAGTAGCACGGACACCAACTCTACTTTGTCATCCTCAATCTCTTCTGCTTCTGGAACCACAAGCGTCAGTCTGTAGGCTACAGAGAAACCAGCTTATTTTTACTTTTGTTTTAATTTTTTTTATATGAAACTTTTAATTTTGCTTTTTGTTGACAGATAAATTTTAATTGTGTTAGTTTACTTTTAGTGGCCGCTTCAGTTTTTATATTAGCTTTTGTGTTATATTTTTATGATTTTTAGAGATTTGCTTACAATATACAGGCTGTGATTAAATTGAGAACAGATATCGAATAGCTTATACAAGTAAGATTTATTGTCGAGTCAGCGTTTAAGTAAATATAGTAATAGCGAATTAAATTATTCCCGCTTGGCTTTTAATGTTAAAACATGGAGAAAGTCAAAGTTGGGCTTCAATTGATGCTGAGATATCTGTCAAAATTGAGAAATCGCCAACAAGGCATATATATATATGTATGATTAAGCACTAGTATGCACACCTTATGTGATATGTGCATAACCACTTTCCAGTAGTTTTCGGGGCAATTAAGCGAATTCTGACTGACTGCATCATTATTATCACAAGAGATCTCTGCTTTTTTTTTGTTGTGTCTACCAAATTACACCCAGCGTTTATCCTGCAAAAATATTGTATTTTGTATAAACAAAGCAGTCACCAACATAATTTCATAAAACTTACTGCAATGACTGTGGTTGCAGTGACGACAACGAAGCGTTCCCCACCATCATCACCTTTGCACTCTCAATTGTTTCAAGCGTCATCACAAAGCATGCGCATCAAAAGACAGAAACTCAATCATCGTAACACTTCTTTGTTATCTTTGCCAAACGAGGTGCTACTGCTTATTTTTGCATTAGTGTCCAAGCAAGATATTATCTCGGTATCTATGGCAAACAAGCTTCATAGAGATGCCATGCTACCTTTTGTATTAAACCGCCTTTATGTTTCGTGGGACAATCTTGAGAAGTTTATTACTCAGTTTGATCTTCAGCTGACAATTAAGACGGAACGCGCTTGCTCTGAGGATAATGAACATCAAATACACTGCAAAACCTTGTGCCGCATGGTAAAAGAGCTTATCATATACAAATCAAATAACCGCTTAGAGTGGCAGTCTGTTAAGGAACTGAATCTTTTAATCTCGTCATTGCCTCACTTAGATCACATTAAGATCAATTTGTCTTCTGCATCCTTTTGCTTAAGGTACTACAAGTTCAAAGAATCTATCAAAACACTACACATTAAGACTGATAAACAGGATGCGGTTTTTAGCCTTGAACACTTGCATCAGTTTCAAAACATTGGCACATTGGTTTTGGAGAACTTTTCTTTTGCTAGCTTCAACAACTCAGGTCCCAAGTCAGACACAAACAAATACAGTCAATTTGTAACGATTAATACAGGGCACGAGGCAATGGATAACGAAAATAACCCAAGTATACCAATCATTACAAATTTGAAATTAATAAACTGCTCATGGTTATATCCATTTCATTTGGATGAGTTCATCAAACATAATAGCTGTCACCAGTGTTTACAGTCTATCGTAATAGTGTACAATAATAACAACAATTTTCTTTTGAGTGAGCGATTGAAATTCTTTTTGGCACATCCTATCATCGCTCCAAGTCTTAAAAGTCTAGTATTTGATGTCATGGGGTCGTCTCGGTTGGTGAAATTCGCTAATATTGAGTCATACATGAATATCGAGCAGCTAAGGAAGCTTCAACAGGTGTTTTTGTATGGTGTTCCTATGCATAACTGTGATATTATCAGTCAGCTATTGGAAAGTAACAATACTGTGCGTGCCCTTGGGTTATCTTTTGTAGATGAATGCTTTCATGATGAAGCTGAAAAGACAAAGATAGTGCGACAGGTCAAGGAATACCTTGAGCAATTCCAGAATCAACGCGGAGAAGTCTTCAAATTCAGTGTCAGGCTTAACAAGGAGCAGCCAATGTAATTGTTTTAATTTCAACGCTTTCCGCTTTACTATACTTCGTTGTACTATATTACACTATACTATATCTATCCCTTTTATAATCCAGTTAATAAAAGCGGATTGCTTACATGCCATGGCTTTGCGTAATGGCTTTGCGTAATGGCTTTTGCTAATTAAAATCATCGGCAGCGGATATTAGCCGCATCGGGAAGAAGCGGGTGCGCAATAAAAAGAAATCCAGAGAAAAAGCAGAGGAAGGTGTGGAATAGCCAATGTGGCTTATCGCGAAACCCTTTTTTTGCTTTTTAGAAGCTGACCCCGTATGGGAAATATATATATTGGCCGTAGGTAGCGAGAAGTTGGTAAGGATTAAGGCAAGATGGCTACCGAAAATAACCTGTTTCTTATTTCTTTCTTTCTCTCTTTCTTTCTGCTGGCATCCTGTGTGCGCACACCGCAATTCAACTTTTCAAGTCCAGAGATCTGACTTTTATCCCTACAGAGTAAATACAGAAAGAGAAAAGATGAAAGGGCTTCCATACAACGAACCCCATCATCTGCATCGCTTTTCGTCGCCCTTGCGATGGGATGTCTTTGCAAAATATGGCTTTCTTGCAGGCTGTTTAATCAACTGCCTTGTTTTCTTATATTTTTCCGCCAATGACCACCATCAAAAATCACCACCACTCTTTCGTGCCCACAATCTGCCCTATTCTAGCAAGAAATGCCGTTCAAAGGATCATGGTCGCCATCACCTCAAAGACCGTCATCATAAAGATAAAGATCATCACCTGTCACCGCGTAACTTCGATGCATATGCAAAGAATCTTGGTTTTGATGTGACACAGTATTCCAATATCACTATTGATACCTACTTCCAGCATCTCAAACCAATAGACAGGCTTAATGCTACTGCGATCTTCAACTCTATCAACAGCGTTCTCGATGGGCCAGCAGGCGATATTCAGCCCAACGGAGTGTCAGTTTTTACTGGATATATTCCTGAAGGCACTTTGTTTTATCACGCAGGATTTGGTGGGGAGAGTGGCATGCCTTCATCTCCTGAATGGGCTGCTTTTCATTATGAATACTCATATGATTTTGGTGCTATGAGAGGCACAGTTCGTCGCCCAGGAAGTGATAAAGATGATGGGCCCTCGCACGGCCCACCACATGGACCACCACATGGACCACCACATGGACCACCAGCCGACCATGGCTTTCCGCTAAAAAATGATGGTGAGTTTCTTTTTGAAAGAGATTACGTGCGCCAAATGATGAAAGCTGACACACCATTACCAAAAGAATATGAAAATCCACCTAAAAGACCAGGTAAGCCACATTTCCCTGCCAATCCTGATTTTCGTCACCGTTTATTGACATTTAGAAATGTTAAGCCTTTCAACAAACTAATTGTTATGGAAGGGGCAAGTGCAAAGAAAGCTGATGACGGAAGTATGGATGTTCACAATGTTCTTGCAAGAGAGAACTATACCAATTTTTTCGGAAGCGGAGAGCGCACACTTGCAAAAAAAATTTGTGAATGGGGTGACAAAGAGTTTGGCGGCTTAGATGGTATCGTCAGATTAGAAACTGGGTTTGAAATTATTATCTGCAATTTTGAAAGTAATAAGTTACAACTAGTTGCCAACGACACTTTTTTCAATGAGTATGAGTTACTCGAATTCCCTACTCCTTTACCATTGAATGAATCATTGGACAATGATCAAGTCGCAAATGCACTTAATCTAACTTACGAGGAAAAATTACAAGATTATGCTCGTTTCAAGGTGATGCAGCATGTTGTGCATTCAAGAAGCTGGGAAAATTTTCTCCGCCATTATGAGACAGAGCCTCGTATCAAAATTGATTACAGAGGCTACATTACCGGGTTGAACAAATCTTACTTGGATCCAGACACTTATACTAGAAGATTAATTAGTTTGCCGGAAAGTGCCCAAGAACAATTTGTCAATGATTTGACTAAGATTTTCAAACTAAATGATAATCATATTAATTTCTGGGATGGTAATGACTGGCAACAATACACACGACACATTGTGAACAAGTTCAACCATATACTTTTAGGGGTTAATAAAACTTATGAATTATATTTACAAGATCCCTCTAAGTTGAGCGAGTTAGGCAGGAACCTTACGTTTTTGACTTACCATCACTACAAAAGATACCAGCAGTTCAATATTTCTGATTTGCAAAAAAGAGAGCTTCATGGATTACAACATGCTGTTTACGAGTACACATTTCCAAAAAGACCACTCCAATCTGATTCTGATGTGTTAATATGGTCGGCAATATCTGAGGTTGTGAAGTTTCT
>JXWR01000189.1_pt1 | contig 12412 bp, 6 predicted proteins | sample 315541 | NCBI WGS metagenome assembly JXWR01 (sample SAMN03273951, study PRJNA271842) | soil metagenome | isolation source: rice field ambient CO2 | place: India: CRRI Experimental farm Cuttack,Odisha-753006 | collected 2013-12-17
ATCCCCTCGAAAGACGCAAAAGGACAATATTAATCAATGCTGATAACTCGCCCCATTAATGCCACCACAATCAATCTCATTAACCACTCGGTTAAAGCATTGCAGGCGTCAATAGTCAAGCTTCTTGAAGTAACGCCTAGTGAAAAAGCATTGCTCGATACCAAAAAATCGCCCAAGACTGATCCTTTAATCAAATCGTTGCTTGATAATCCAAAGGTTTTACTTGCTGCTAAACTCAAAGACCTCTACGATGACGGACGTTTGCAACTTTTTGATGACTTGAAAAACTTCAATCCAATAAGAACCGAAGGGTCTGTTGATTTGGCGGACATTGGTGCGGAACTTGGTATCAAGAATGACAACGATGGCAATGGCGACAATGAAAAAGAAGAAAACAAGCAAAAAAAGAGCAAGACTTCGAAAAAGAGTAAAAAGCAGCAACTGCAAAGTTTAACTAGTGATGCGTACTTTGAAGATGCCAGATTTGGACAAAAGGTGCAAGAATTTGTCATGACATACTCGCAGAATTTCCCTCCTCCATTGCCAGAAATCAACAGCACTCAAATTTTGACTAAAGTGTTCATGCACAAATCCATGCTTCCATCAGATGCTACAAAAGTCGAAAGAATAACCTCAAGTAACGAGAGACTAGAATTTCTAGGAGATGCGTTTCTTAACACATTGATTACAGCTATACTCTATGAATGGTTTTCTAATTTGGATGAGGGGACAATGACGACATTAAGAAGCAAACTCGTTTGTAATGCGCGTTTAGTCGAATGGTCAAACTTGTACCAGTTTCCTGCAAAATTGAACACGCATAACATTGATGAAGAGTATGTTCTCAAGAGTAAAAACAAGATTTACGCCGATGTCTTTGAAGCGTATATTGGTGGGTTGGTGCTTGAGGCGGGGGCAAATTTTAACCCAATCAAGAATTGGTTACGCGTGCTTGCGGTGCCAGTAGTGAAGAAATTCCTTGATTCAGATGAGTTCCAGCAAAGCAACTTCCAGAATTCGCAAACATTCATTGAGAGCTTGAAGAGCAATAATTATGTGAATGAGTTGTATTCTTTGATTGGATATGGACTGAACCCGCCAGTTTATCAAAAGATAAAAGAGGGAAATGCACATATTGGTCAGGAGTTTGAGTTTACGGTATCTATGGACGGCGAAGAATTGGGCCGCGGGTTGGGAAGAAACATGAAAGAAGCCAAGAAAATGGCCGCGAAGGATGCGTTGCAGAATCACCATGATTTGGTGGAGAAATATTATTTAAAAAGAATGGCGGTGCCTAGGGAAGTAAGCCAGGCTTCCTACAGGCAAAAAGAAGACGAGACAGATACTAATTTAGCAGTACCGGTGGCAAATTTGGAAGATAAGGTGGGAGGTTTAAGTAGACAGTCAACCAAGAGACCTAGAAATTTGCTTGAGTCTGACGATACAAAAATTTCTGAAGAGGAAAGCTCCGCTGGAAGTAACGAGGAGAAGAGTAGTAAAAAAAAGGAGAAAAGCCCTAAATTGGAGGGAGTGGTGGTGGTTCCACCGGAAATTAATTCCAAGATTGATAAGTCTGCTAGAAATAGAGTAGATACATTGTTTTTTAAAAAAGTGCTACAGATTCCTACTTATAGATCTGTGTCTGAGGGACCAGGGAGATTCAAAGTAACATTGGAAGTTAAGGGCGTTGACGTTGCTTACTGTTTAGCCGAGTCCGAGGAAGCTGGTATTCTAAGTATTTGCATGTGGGTGGAGAGTAACAGTAAGAAGTTTTTCAAGCGTTTGAGTAAAAGATTGGGGAAGCAATGAGGCGATGTTTATGCTGTGATGCTGAAATTTTATTGGTTTGATTGATTTTAGTCATGTACCTTTTATGCTATGCATTTTTCTCAGTTAATGCGTTACTGGTTGCAGTCGAAAGTTGTATTATACTATTCACATATACGGAGTCTTTTTTTTTTTTCTTCTTCTTCTTTTACCGTTGGTGTAGACAAATTAGTAGCCGCAAACTCACTGATGTTGTAGTGTAGTATGACATATACTTCTAGCGCCACTTAGGGCAGATCATGTTGGGCAGTATTTGCATACTACTTTCACTGCGTGCGTAGCACGCAGTGAAAATAAAAATAGACAACATGGGGCAAATAGCGAAGAAACTATCCATCACCAAGATTCAAACACAATGGCATACGGCGTATCATCAGAGATGTACCAGATAACAAGCGATGGCTAAGTATACTCAAGAACGAATCAGCGGATCAAAGAATCAAACCGCGAGCAGGACCGCCCAAAACTTAAGCAGCAAGGATGCTGAAGATACTGCATGAGGATGGCCATATCAACATCTTTGACGAAGTTCTCAAAGTTGGTAGCATTGATGTCAATGAGGACACAGACACCGAGAAAATACCTCAACAGTACTGAATATCATCAGTATTGGAAATTTTGAAAATGCTAAAGAGTGCATAAAGCAACAAAGCAGTATGTTTGGAGTATTTTCCGAAATTTGAGGAACTAAGCTTATACTGATGTGTTTGTTTCTTATATGGATGCTGTGGTTAAAGAATCTACCTGCGACTCTTCGTTGATCAAAGAATGGTTAATTTTTCTTGTTGATCCTCTTAGTGAAGGTATGAATATTTCAATTGAACATTGAACGATAGCGGCAAATCATTAGTCAATAATATATTAGTAGCAGCACCACATTGGGCACTGGGCCGTACTGAATGGTGGTGCAAATGGTGTGCTTCTTAGTGATGGCTCTAGCAATGCGACAATATATATCTAGCTGGGCCAGCGTACTATAATGCGATGGAATCAACTTTATATTAGGTTAGTGTATAGAATACGAAGGACGCTAGTCAAAGAATTGCAATGTAGATGGTAAGTAATAATAAAGTGTAAAGTGTTGCAGGAATTCAGAGCGTGGGGTTTCTTTGATTGGGCTTTGAGAATGGCAATAGTATGTATTTGTATGCGATTGCTTTACGTACATTTTTACTAATTTGATACAAAAAGTTTACAGTAGCAGTATAGATTAAAAAGATAAAGATCGAAACAGGGGAAACTTTTATGGAAAAGAAAGAAGAAGAAAGAACAAAGTACTGTAAGGCAATCGGATAACTGCAAGCCTATAAATCGCGGGATTTTTATTTTAATATAAAATATAAGGGCAATTCTTTTGGCAGCAAAAGCCATGGGAGGCTATAGCATTCTTGAAAGAGAAGAAGAAAGAAGAAAGAGAAATAAAAATATATCATGTTGAGAAAGTTGCCATTTTATCTTTTTTAACTTGGAACACCATTAGTCACTTCACCCACTGTATAATTTCCATGGCAGCTTTCTTCAAATTCTGCCTCTTTGTATAGTGTGTCCAAATATTCAACAAACGTATCAAATTCACACCATCCATCTGCTCTTGGCTCGCAGACAGGAATGGACTGCTGATCAAGTGGTAATGTACGATCATTAAGAAGAGCATGAATGTACTTTGTCTTGCCATTCCCAACGCTCTCGGTATTATTACCTGCCCATCTATCAGCTGGCACTTCTTTATCGCATTCAATAACTTCAAAAACCAAGTGTGCAGCAAATGGCACAATATGACTAGTCTGCCAATCTTTAGTATTATTCAGCTCAATAGTGGCTCCATTGTCTTTGATTTGAAATTCAGTTTTAAAGATGTTAATCCCTAAAGCGGTCAAAATGTTGACAATGACAGTATCGTGGGTGAAATCAAAATATAGGGATTGATCCAATGGGAACAATTCAGGATTGGCATTAACTGTTGAATTTTGCGTAGATTGCGGGATTTCTGATGGCGTTGAGTTGGTTAATCTTGCTTGAAATTCGTTTAGCCAGCCAATACCGCGGGCTCTAGCGGTAGGATTACCAAATGAGTTTTTATAGTAGTACTTGTAATTGATCAGAATGGCAAAATTTTCCCAGTCTTTTTGACTGAAAAGATGGCAGAAACGGGAGTATCCCAAAGTGTTTGTCTCGAACGCACAAAGACGTTGCATTGCGTAAACATGTTTAGTCTTTAATTCGAAAGGCTCGCTACTGTTTTTCAAAGTCCCTGTAATCATCTTGTTGAGCTTTTTCTTTGTATCGTGCAAATATTCATGCTGGAAATTATCCAATGCGTCGTCTGCTTCAGTGATCAGTTTTTCTTTGTTAGGGCAAACTGCACTAGGATACAACGTAGTGTTGAAATTATCAGCTTCAACCAATAACTCCAAATTAACATACTGTTGCCAGTTTAATCCAAAAAATCCCGCAAGGAAGTATTCCGCCAGCATTGTCATTCTTTCTTGAGTAGTTGTTCTTGCTACGAGTTTTTTGCTATTATCGTTATATAACCCACCATAACGGAAAAATGTACGGACACCTTTGTCAAACAACTGTTGGTTGCCGTACGTTCCTAAAGCAGCTTGTCCGGCATTAGGCACCCAATCATTCAAAAATTGCAATTCGCCAGAAGCGGTGAAATTTTCAACTTCACCGGTGAGCCATTCTGCCAACTTCAGCTCCTTAGTATCGTATCGCGAACCATGTCTAGAAAGTGAATGGACCTGCTTGATTTGACATTGTGGGGCTTGTGAGTCTCCCTGAGGCAAACCGTATTCAAATACATTGCTGCCCCATGTGCGTGGCGCTGGATGGTAAGGAGAATATGTGCCCATCAAGTTGAAAATATTTTCATCTTTATCGCTATCTTGTTGCAGTTGCAGCTGTTGCTTGTTCTGGTCTGAAGATTGATTACTAGTTTCTAAAGGCTGTGGTAACGTGTATGATTTGGTTGGGGTGCCGCTGACTTGAGCCATGTTGTCGGTTTGGGCAAGAAAAGGTGCTGCACCGGTGGTGAAGTCGCCTTCATAGCCGATACTGGTGGGGAAAGCAGCAGAAATGACATTATTAGTGTTGGTGCCTGAGGTACTGCTGGTGTCGGGGAGAGGCAGGGAAGCAGCTAGAGAAAGAAGCAAAGGCAAGAGTGCAGCCAGTGGGAGAAACATGTTGGGGCAGGACCTATGTGATAATATTATCCTTATATTATTGCCTTATGCTTATATACAAACTAGAAGAACTAATAGTAACCGTGGATATGATGAATATAAATATATATATTATCGCTCTGAGCGAAGCTTTTTGAGAGAGCATTCATTGGAAGAGAAGCTTGGCGATTGTGCATACAATGAAGGAGAACAGCGAAAGAATGCATTACCGTTTCAAACAGAGAAATTTCAAAGGCGCACGTTGTCTGTCTTATTGTCTCTTTTTGGTCATGACGGTCAATCGTTCAGATTGCAGAAAATCTTCGCTGACAAAGCAGAAATCTCTACTGATACCTATGCGATAAGATATCCTACTACTTGTCTATATTTGCCTTGCCTGACTGTATGTAGTATGATACTGCCCGTGTTCTACTTGGTCTGACGGAGACAGCACTCTTTCATTCCAGTAGTCGGAGAAAATCATTGGCGATGTTGGAAATCAATCTGCATATGCTGCATATTCTGCATGCTGTGCATCGAATGCCTCTTCAGCGCATTTCATTCATTCTCTTTGACTTGATCTGGTGGAACGGGTTGAGTTGCAGTTTATGAAGCAATAGGGTGCGCTTTGCCAACAATACTCGACGCAGATGATTGATCAGCAGAATGAGGTTTGCACATAAACCATTAAATGCTTGTTTGCCAGAATTTGCGCCAGTCTTTGTGCACCTTTGATTGTAATATGTGTAACCCATTCCAAAAAGACATAACCCATCTGAGCACTCAAAGCAACTTCATTTGTATCATCGGGTTTCAACATTGGAGCTTGTGTTTTTTCAAGTTGTTCAAGTAAATTTTCAGCAGAAGTATTCATGATTCCATCGCTCTCGATAAACTCATTCAATTTGTCAATTGTAGTAGCAAAATCAATTCTCAAACAGAATGCTTCAGGTCCATTTACGAAGTAACTTATACGTTGTCTACAAACACATACTGATATTTCTTGACAATTGGTTGTGTTCAATACTTATAAGCGTTGATGTTTCACCGTTGTGAACAAAGCATTAGGAAAAAAGGAAAAAAAGGAAAAAAAATGAATCACACACACAACATGTTTGCAACACTTGACAACATGAATCTGTATATAATGCAACATATTGCATTGTACACTACATCATTGTAAGGGGGTGTACTCCTATAATTAGTTAAACAAACATAGTTCCATGCTTTCTGATTCGTTGGACCAGAAAAACTCCATTTTTTTTTGTGGTTATGGCATGAGGCAGGAGGCATGACGCATTCTGGCCAAATACATTCACACTGGTTGGAGGCATTTTAGAAAAAAAAAAAAAAACAGTTCCAACCTCAGCTTTAGGTCAAAAGGTTACCATTTATGCGCTTTATGCGTGCCTAAGACGATCCTCGACAGTCCACATGTGACCATAGTCAAAGGTATCTTTCATTAATACTCAAATTTCTACTTTTGGTTTTTTTTTTTTTTTTTATCCAGGATCACAATTACCGGTGCTTTATTATAAATTGCTATGCGGCCCGGTAAGCTTATTATAACAAAACTGTACATTATCACATAATAGACCCTATATACAAAACACTAGACTCTCGCACCAGTGGAAGTAACGCTTTGGCCCATAAGCGGTTCACCAGGTTTCAATTTTTTCTTTTTTTTTTTCTTGATTTTCTGTAATAATATCACCCGCCATCAAATTACTCTATGGGTTCCTTCTCATCAATTTCTCTAACCCAACACTCAAACACTCATTTTAAACTATAGTACACTACCACCTTGTTGATATTCAAAATTGAAATATGAAAAAAACAAAACAAAACAAAACAAAAAAAAAACGTTTTTTTTTTGTTTTTAAAAAAAAAAATGAATTAATCACTGTTTCAAAATGTTGCAACTTTTCATCACCTGAGCCATTATCCCATCACTGCTACTACTACAACTATTACTAGGCGTCATTGTAGAAAAGCCTCTTCTAGCAATTCTATTCAATTTCTTGGCAGTTTGAGCATTATTTCTAGTATTTTGACCGTGTACAGGCAATCCCATAGCATGTCTCATACCGCTATAAGCACCAATTTTTCTCTTGAAGGCAATATTGGCTCTAACGTTATTTCTGGCAGCATTATCAATAGTCAATTCGGAAAGTTCTTTAGTAATGAGCATAATATGTTGTTCAGTGAGCTGGAATACTTTCATTTGTGGGAAAAGGCCAATTTTGGCAGATATTTTGGCAGCTTGCTGGCTTCCGAGACCATAAAAGGTTCTTGTTAAGCCATCCTGGAGAAAAAAAAGAAAGTCAGTAATTCAAGTTTAATAAAAACGAGCATCCCTTTACTGTGTGTGTGCTATGGAGTGTTGTGTACTTATTCAATGAAAATAAGATAATCTGCTCGCAGCGGTCGGATCAAAGTAACAAATCATACGTACAATGACGGAAAGCTTGGATTTTATACGTTTACCGAGTACGTGAATAGCCATATTGTCAAGTACAGGAAACGAAATGGGATGAAGTTTGTCTTCTATTGTATGACAGTCACCAACACAATCAAATACTCACTGCTTAACCATCAATCATGTTTTCAAAAATTAGACCGTTTGGTCGAAATTTTTCAATGTTAGTGAGCGATCTAGCGATCAAGCTGAGATCCCGGGTACCCGGCTCATATTGAAGACTAGTACTGCGGGTCACATTCAAACTGATATGTGCATATCATTGCATAATATATGACCTTGCAACCGCAAACACTTTGCAGTGTATATCTATCTAAGTAAGTTACTTCTTTTTGATCAAACAGTGCTATGTAATGGGCTTAACTAATTTCAGCCCACGTTGACGTGCACCGAAGACTCATTGGTGTCTAATGGAGGTCCCATATTTAGTATGTGGTATGCAGAGTTACAACGCAGAAATAACAACCTTATTCATTATTAAAGCACCATTAAGCTGAAGTATATTAAATTTTAATAAAAAAAATAAATAAATAAAATGACGGACAGAACAAATGAGCAAAACAGAACAAAATGAACAAACAAATAACAATTGGAGTTTGAATGATGACTAGAAAAGAAAAAGAGAAAGAAAAAAAGGGTTGAAATAAACGAGCTAGAAGGAATTTAGAAAATGACAACAGTTAAAAGAAAATAAATACACAATAGACAGAAAAATTTAGAAGTAAATGACAAAGTTTGCAAGAAGAAAAAGAAAATTATGGAGATAGTGGAGAAAAACAAACAGTAATGACAGGGAAATGATTAAGTTTGAAATAACAAAAGTAAAAGTTATGAAAGGAGTAATAAAATCAACAAAAAGGTAAAAAAGTATGAATAGAGGAAATATAATAAAAGAAATGGAGAAAATAATTCGTAACTATCATCAAAAGAACGCGGATTTGGAAAATAGGTAGCTTAGAGAATGCCTAAAGCGATTGTTTGCTAAAGTAAAGTAAGTTCTTGGATCTTAGCTTGTATTGAATTTAATCAAAAAGCTCGCTGATATGTCTTTATGATGTTGAAACGTTTGCGAGATTTCTTGCACCGGCAAAATTCATCCACCATAAATGCAACTAACGTAGCCTCATGACACTCAATCAGATCGTTGCATTCACCGACTTCATTGCTTGCTGCGCTCGCTCGGCAGTTCATTCATTCAATTCAAAGACAAAACTGCTAATTCCAAAGTCCAAACTCGTCTAATATGAATCTTCACCTTCACTTTCCCCGTACTACTACCACTACTACCCAATTTTCCAGCCAATTCCGGTACTTTAACTTCCAATACTTCATTAGACCACCAACATTTTCTAGCAGGTTTTTTCCAAAACAATAACAATTTGGAATTCAGATCAGCAGCAGCACTGTTCTGAGATTCTGCAAGTGACGATCTTGGCGAGCCGGGGCCGCTAAAGTCTTTGCTATTGCTATTGTTATCCCTATCGACTTTAAGTTGCACTAATGCTAATGAACTTATCACAGACTTGTTTGGTTCAATATCACGATGACCCCAAGTATCTGAGGTGCTATACCCAGCATTACACAACATATCTAACAAGTGCTGCTCTGCAGGGCCTAGCTGTTTACTATTATTTTGACCTGGCTTGTAACCTAATCCTTCAAAGATTTGTTGATGGTTGACTAATTCACGAGCTACTGCGATTTTTATACGTTTCATTTGCTGAGAGCTGAGTCCCGTTGTTGGCGGTATGCAATAGAAGTCCAAATCTTCTCTTAGAACAATGATGGAAGGTTTGGTTCTGAGAATACTAGCATCTAGTGGTCTATTGCTGTAATCATCATCATAGTACAGGTCGGGATAGTCATTATTGATTTCGTTATGATTATTGTTATTAATATTCTGCATGGATTCTGAAGCTTTACTAAATGAATCGATAATATATTTGAAACATTCTGGAGAAAAATCAACATATACTACTGCATCTTCAGTCAAATTAGTGATGACCATGCCATGTTGGTCAAGAAATACGCCGTTTGGGAATAAGCATAACAAGATGCTTTCCGGCAAGCTCATGAGCTCGTCACGGGTAATTTGGAACGCACTACCACGAACGTTGAGGTTGATGATGGCATTGAAATCGTCTTCCTGGTGAGTTGGAGGTATAGCAGCGCCGCCGTCCTCTGAGACCTGGGTGATGATGTTGGCCATGGTACTTGATGATGGGTTAGATGACGTGAAACGGGATGCCGGTGAACAGTTGGTAGACAGCTGGCAGTTTGTTGGTGGTGGTTTGAGGTGTAAGAGTGGTAAGAACTAGCCGGTATCTTATTTATATAGAATCTTGTGTGTTGTCTGCTGTACTTTGTGTTGCTGAGTGTCGTATTGTTGTTCTTGTTGTTGCACTGTATCTGTTGTTGTTTCTGTTTCTGTCTCCGTTTCTGCTTCTGTTTCTTGTTTTGTTTGCTGTTGTGTAATTTTTGTCTTCGGCGGGTCACCCGGCGTTCGTGATACTGAGCAAAAACTTACCTTCTGCTACTATAGTATACCACTACGATACTAAGATCAGATACTACTACTACTACTAATACTAACACTACCGCCGCCACCACCACCAGTAATAACACTGCGCTACAACAATACACTCACCATGACAGACTGTCTGTGCGGAAGCAAAACGCCTTGCAACAAACAAGACCAGAACCCACTTTCAGTGCCCGCTGTGCCCACGCTGCCTGCCGCCATACACGACACCCACTCCGACAACAGCGGCAGCGACGACGACTCAGTATGGGCCAGTGACAGCGACGACGGCCCGCAAAATCAGCAAGTGGAGTCTGACATAGCGGCAGTGCGTCGCAAATTTGCCAAACGTGGTTACATTGATGGAAAGACAGAATGGCAGGAGAAAGGGCTCCAAATGGGGTTTGACACCGGATACACAGTAGGGGCCACTCTTGCCCTCGAGGCCGGCGAAGTACTTGCAGTGTTGCAACTTAAGGGAAACGGTGAGTTGGTTGAGAAAGCAGGGCTGGAACTCAATATTACGCGGCTCTTGAGCAGTGAGTACTTTGACGATGAAGCAGAGCTCAAGGGAGGTAAACACCCTGTGCTCGAGCAGTGGAAGGATGTGGTGAAGGATTTATAGCATTTATAAATGGTATAGGACTGCAAGTTGTGTATTATAGCGATGATTATTAGTGTGCCTTTAGCATAAAATGTAGTTTTTATTTGTAACTAATTATGTAATCATACGACCGCCCTCGAACTCAATATATCCCTCGACTTCTATCCCCGGAAGTCGGAACATCAATTTCACTCAATTACCAAATACTCAAATACTCAAAATACTCAAAATATTCAGATAGTCAGATCCCGATAGACTCTTGTTCTATACAAGGACCATATACACACAAACACACAAACACACGCTCCTTTAACGAGAACTCCAATGACATCCGCTACACACTCCTGTTTCAGCGCTCCCGGTAAAGCCCTTCTTGCTGGTGGCTACTTGGTGCTCGACCCGCAGTACAAGGCCTATGCCGTTGCCCTTTCCACTAGAATGCACTCTGTTGTCTCTGGTCGCCTTGTTGCTGATGACGAGCTTTCTTCCACTATCACCGTTCTCAGTCCACAGTTCAAAGATGGAACTTGGAAGTACCAATGGAATGGCAACATAAACGACAGTTTTACCGTTGAGGATCGTTCTCTGTCCAAAAATCCTTTTTTGCTCGCCACTATCGATACCATCATTAGCTACTTGGCCCCAGACCACCATGCTGATATATCCATATCCATTTTTTCTGATCCGCCATATCATTCACAACACGGCGCTACCCCACGGCAAGGTGCCAATGGCAACAAACAATTCTTGTTCCATGATAATGCCATCAAAGATGTGCCAAAAACTGGGTTGGGATCCAGTGCTGGTCTTGTCACCGTGCTAACTGCCGCATTGCTAGCTTTTTACAAACCACAAATTGACTTGGTCTCCAATGATGGGTTACAGCTAGTGCACAATTTGGCCCAAATTTCCCATTGCACCGCACAGGGGAAAATTGGTTCTGGATTTGATGTTGGTGCTGCTACTTATGGTAGCATCATTTATCAACGATTTGATCCTAAAATCATTGCTGATTTGATCAAATTCAAAGAAAACGCTAAAACACACAAAGAATACTGCATTGAGTTGCAAAAAATTGTCAATTCAAAATGGGACATGGCGGCTCAAAAATGCGACTTGCCTCCACAAATCAGGATCCTTATGGGGGATGTCAATAATGGCTCTGAGACTCCAAAACTTGTTTCTAAAGTAAATGCATGGAAAGCTGCTAATCCTGAACAGGGACAAAAATTGTTTGAAACCTTGAATTTTTACAATACAAAACTTGTGTCTGATTTGCTCAATATGACGAAGATTTCCGTGGCTCAACCAAATTTATACAAAGAGTTGATTTCGTTTGTTGACGACTATAGTCTTATCCAACTTAAGCAGTTGATTAAAATTTCTGATGCCTCATTTGTTTCCAAATTTGAACCCTTGCTTGATATTATCGAATCAATTTCTGCTATTCGCCACAATTTGAGGATTTTGAGCAAAGAAGCAGAAGCAGATATTGAACCGTCAGATCAAACTATCTTGCTTGATAACTGTTTCACCTTACCAGGGGTGCTTGGTGGCGTGGTTCCTGGAGCTGGTGGTTACGACGCAATTTGTTTGCTATGTTCAGAAATTGCAGCCCAAAAAATTATCAAATTGACTGATGTGGCAAAACTGAAAGATACTAAACTGTTGAAGGAAGAGTTGGCCAAATTATCAAAGCATGACCAAGAAGAATTTGACAACGTTGATTTGGATAGTATTGATACTAAATTGTTTAAAAATGTGACATGGTTGGATTTGCACGAAGAGAATAGAGGATTGGTGAAGGAAAATAT
>JXWR01003648.1_pt1 | contig 12397 bp, 5 predicted proteins | sample 315541 | NCBI WGS metagenome assembly JXWR01 (sample SAMN03273951, study PRJNA271842) | soil metagenome | isolation source: rice field ambient CO2 | place: India: CRRI Experimental farm Cuttack,Odisha-753006 | collected 2013-12-17
GATTCGAATGAGTGACTCGTTGCTAGTGACTCTGACCTGTTTTTTATTCCAGCAAGAGGAAAGTTATATAGAGTAGTTTATGAAGAGAAGACACTTCTAAAGTTGAATAACGCTCCTAGCCTCAAGGTTGATGATTTAACTTGCAGCAAGCGCAGGTGAGAGCCAACACACATCAATAATCTTTCCAAAAGCTATGGCCAGAATTGTCGTATTAATTTCGGGCTCAGGTTCCAACTTGCAAGCCTTGATCGATGCCCAAAAGCAGGGCCAATTAGGCGAGGATGCTCATATTGTCTCTGTCATATCTTCCAGCAAGAAGGCATACGGGTTAACTAGGGCAGCGGACAATAATATCCCCACAAAGGTTTGTTCGCTATACCCATATACAAAGGGTATTGCGAAGGAGGACAAAGCCGCAAGGGCCAAGGCAAGATCCCAGTTTGAGAACGACCTCGCAAAACTAGTGCTCGAGGAAAAGCCTGACGTTATCATCTGCGCGGGCTGGTTATTGATCCTTGGATCTACTTTCTTGAGCCAACTGCAATCTGTGCCGATATTAAATCTGCATCCAGCGCTACCAGGTTGTTTCGATGGTACCACACACGCAATTGAAATGGCATGGCGCAAATGTCAGGACGAAAACAAGCCTCTGACGGCCGGATGCATGGTGCACTATGTCATCGAGGAGGTCGACAAGGGTGAGCCATTGGTGGTAAAAAAGCTAGAAATCATACCTGGCGAAGAAACACTAGAGCAGTACGAGCAAAGGGTACACGATGCTGAGCACGTCGCGATTGTAGAAGCTACATATAAGGTTTTACAGCAGCTTCACAAATAAGAATAGTTCCCATATTTATACTTTTATATTTGGCATTCTTCAAAGTGAGGCGCGAAACATCTCGCGTCGTAAATCATGATCATGGATTGTGACAAAACGATCTTAAAGGTTTCGAATAAAATGTATGTAAATACGTATACTTATATATGAATGTGCATGTGTAAACGCTTAATCGTGTTATTGCAAAACTAAAATCAGGCCAGATTGTAGTTTAAACGGTTCTAGTATAACTGGTTTAAGGTGCGGCTCACAACCTGTTACAGGGAGACAAAAACCATGAATATTCTTAAGCATTTCCCAAGCTATGTTGGCCCATCTAAGATTAGGACCTTAGTGATACCAATTGGCCATTGGACGCGAAAAGAGTTTAATGATGCGGTACAGAAACTTTCTGAATTCAACGAAATTCATCTGTCTGATGTAACCCCCATTGACAGCCCTATCTTCACACCGCAAGGCTTTCCACATGGGAAGTTATTTTTCGACTTCTTGACCATAGATCATGACGATGCATTGGAGTTGTTTCTGTATGATTTTGAGCCATTTCGGAAAACATTTGTCATTATTGGGCTGGTAAACGATTACAGTGACCCCTTGACCAATTTGAATTTCATGAAGGAGAAGTATCCAACTTTGATTTCACCGAATTTGGTGTACGCTTCATCTACACCCATTAAAGAGCTTGAGCAAACCATAGATACGATGGAAAATGTATTCGCATCTTCTCCAGATATGCAGAAAAACATAGAAACGATTATGTGCGACATAGCAAGGAACTTTTTAACCGCATTGAACAGCTATTACTCTTCCTATAAACATGTTACTTTGAGGTCGCCGGGTGCGATTGGTGGGAATGCGGTATTGAAAACAACTCTAATAAGACAGAACAGTTACACATCTTCGTCATCCAGTACACCCATGTCAGCGGTACAATCTTCCGTCTCAAGTTCATCGAAGGCAGGCTCAGTTACTACTGCTTCTAAGAGGTTATCTTCCTTTGAGATGACTACCAATAGTTTAAAGAGATCCGCTTCTCTAAAGCTAGCTACCACGCTTTCCACATCTGAGAATAGGTCTCAACAAAAATCATTGGGCAGACAAATGAAAATTTTGGGCAATTTCCAATTGCTGGCAGGAAGGTACGTTGATGCGTTGAACAGCTTTGTTGATGCGATCACAACTTTGTACAAAGTGCGTGACTACTTATGGTTGGGTTCTGCTCTTGACGGTATTTCGATCTGCTTTTTACTTCTATCTTATCTCGGCTTGTCATACCAGATTCCACAAATTGTGAGTCTCATCTGTCCTGTGGAGAAGCTCAATTTTGAATCTAGCTCAACGGGGATTTCGCCTGTAGATTCCAATAGTAAAGCCACAGCAAGCACGACGGCGTCAAGCACACCAAGGAACAGCATATCTATAGCTGCTATGCAGTCACCTAGAAATTCTATTATGTCTTTATCTGCCCCAGCATTAAATATTGATGTAGAAAACATCAACCTCCCGTTATTAATTAAATGCATATCTGACAAAGTCTTGTATTATTATGATTTAAGTTTGATGCACAATAGTGAATATGCTCCGCAAGTGGTTTATTGCGAGTTTTTACTGAAGACTTTGACTTTCATGACATCGTGTTATAAGAGTTCAGAGTTTTCAAAGGACGTTCTGGACAATATTGTGAAAAACCAACACAGGGCCTTGTCAGATATCCCTAATAGTCCGATGTTCCCAAGGTTTGAAGTTTATTTCTATAGCAATAAATTGTTCGAATTACAATTGAAGGAAATGCAAGTTGAGGCTCAAATTAAAATATACTCTACTATGGCGGAAGTTTATCGCCTTTTGGGATACAAAAGAAAGCAATTATTCGTGTTAAGATTGCTGATGGTTGCTCTTTTGGCGACTCCGAATAAGATAGCATGGCATCCTGACTACAGGACCTTGATAGATACCATCATAGAACTCCTCAACATCAATGAAAGAGAGGCCAAAATCAATGTAGATGATCCGTCTCAATCTACTTGGTTGATCCTACAGAAAAAGATTCTACAACTATGCATTAAAGTTTCAAGAAAAATCAATGACTTCGAATATGTCGCTAAATTTAGCTCGATACTAATTACGAAATATACGCATCTGTTAAATCAGTCGGAACAAGATGCCTTGTTTAAAGAATATATTCAACCATCAATTACCAACGAGTCTATCACAAGTTATTGGGATCCCTTCATTCTGAGGGAAGTTGTTATAAATAGAATATTGGATAGTGACCCCACTTCAAACGAAATCCCATTAGAGTCAGATGTTAGCAGCCTTGAAAGCCTAGAAAATAGGCAAAAGACGCAGGATATTAATCCGCAGGAAGTTTTCAACCCTTTCAAACGGGTTCAACCAACTTCTTTTGTTTCTAATAACAGCACTAAAGTTCCTATTTTAGTATTTTTAGTTGGCGATAAGGCAGAATTCACCTGCAGGGTTCAAAATCCTTTCAAATTTGATTTTACGATCAATGATATTCAACTAGATGAGGAAATATCTGAATTTTGTGAGATTGATAGAAAAGCTGTAAGTTATTCAGGGCCATATAATGTTAAAGCCGAGTCAATAAGATCCATCACATTGCCTTTGATTATTAAAAAGCCAACATACAAAAAAATCTACGAGATTTCATGCCTAAAAATCTCTATCCTAAAACTACCGCTTCAGAAATTCGATATTATAAACGATTCTAGAAGATCGAATCCTGTTGAAGAAGAGGCAGAATACAGTAAATGTATATACGGAAAATTAAAAATCAAAATCCTGCCTGAACAACCACAATTAGAACTATTGAGTACTTCCAAGATGACAAGAAACTCATGGATGATGCTGGATGGTACCAAAACTGATTTTCATATAACGGTGAGAAATAAATCACTGAGCTGTGCAATAAATCATATTAAGATCATACCAATGAATAATATTGAGCAAATGTTGAAACCTGATTATTGGAAAAAAATGCCACCAGATGACTTGTACATCATGGAAAAACAGCTAGATTGGCTCTCTAAGTCTTGTGTACGTATTATTAAAGTACCAACGGTAATCAAGCCAAATGAAACCATCACGTTTGATTTGGAATTAGATAATACTGCTGTTCCATTTAATTTCACCGGATTTGACTTATTGATCGAATATGGTATGAGCGCTACTGATGAATCCTGCATTTATTTAAAAAAGTTATCAATACCATATGAAGTAACATTGAGAAGAACAATTGAAGTACCAAGTATGGACATCATACCACTAAATGAACTCTTCAGCTCGCAAGTTGAAAATGTTGATTGGATTGAGTATGTAATGAGCAAAATACGTGCAGAATCTAACCTCCACTCTAGAGATTTTATATTGTTATTATTAGACTTCAGAAATTCTTGGATTGACGGAATAAAATTGAATGTTCAATTTGAAGATTTCACTAGTAATGAGTATCATGTAGAGGCAAGCCATACCTCGAGAATTATTGTTCCTATTAAAAAAATTGATTACAAAAAGTATAATTTTGAGAATACACCTATACCAAGAATCTATCCAGGCCGACAATTTATTCAAAGTGGTTTAAACGAAGAACAGACTATAGAAATGAGACAAAAATTTTGGTGTCGCGAACATATCATTTCAAAGCTTAAATGTAACTGGAAATTAACCACAGACCAATCTGTAACAGGTTCGGTGGATTTCAATAAGTTCATAGAAAAGTTTGATCACAAGATGGTCTACACGATATACCCCGGGAGATTATTTTACGGAGTGCAGCTATTGCTTGATGAGCCAAAAGTCAAAGTAGGGGAAATAATAAACTTGAAGATAATAACAGAGCCGACTAGTACATGTAGAAGAAAACAAAATTCTACTGTAAATTTTTTGGACATCGTGATTTTCGACAGCAAGACATCAAAAATATTACCAAGATCGAACAGACGAATTTTGTATAATGGTTCGTTAACTAAACCAATCAGTACAACCAAAGTTTCTGAAATTAACTTAGAAATTATTCCAATTGAAAAAGGCCGGTACGAGTTTAGCGTTTGCATCTCCAAATCAAACAACCAAGATGGAATTATCCAGTTCGACTCTGAAAACGTTATCTTGTCTGTTATTTAGTGTTAAATGCATTTCTATAAACTACTATATAGAATATAGATAATATAAAACGAAAAGAGCCTGATGTTGAAAGTTATGTTTCCTCGAAAAGTAAACAATGATATGTTTAGCGTTCCTAAACTTTAGCTTAAAGAAATGGTGGTTAAAGTGAAAGTATTAAACAGTCGGTATTATTTTAATATAAATGAAAATTAAGTAATTTCTCCCCAGTAGAGAGAATAGAATATAATAAAAAGATAATATAACTAAAAAAAAGGAAAATAACGTCATCACTTCTTGGGTTTTTCGGAAATCTTACCGTTATTCTTGGGTACCCTGGATAACCAATACAAGAATGTTGCAGCGATATAATCAAAAGCAATATAGCAGATAAAAATACCGTAATTTCTCCATCTTCTGTAATAATGAGAACTGAAAGTGGCCAAAAAGGCATTGGTGGTGGATACCGCACAGAAACTACATATATCTGTTGCAGACGGGTCACTCAAGTAGCCTGTTCCGGCCAACTTGATATATGATGCCATATAATCACCGCAGGTGGTTCCAGATGGTGGAGTAAATTTTACCATTTCATAATTTGAACACTTAACGTCCACATTAGCCACACCAAGGGCTAATAATGCATCGATCATATAAGTTAGGGGTGACACTCTATACATAAAGATCCAAAATCTTGGCATAGCCTTAGGGGTAGCCATAACACCACAGAAAGATAATGCCATCGTGAACAATAGCGTTCCCATATGTGCCGCTGTTTCAGCAACTTCATTGAAAGAAATCATTAACAAACCCATCGAACCAATGTAGACGTAGAAGGCAATAGAAAATAACCAAAACAAAGCACCTCTCTCATGGAGTTGACCAGCAGCTGAGGCGTTCGCATAAAATCCAACCGCGTAATAGTAAATACAATAAGCAATCGTACCCGCTAAAATATTCCATGGGATTTCAACAACGATTTGAGAGAGGAAAAACGCAAGCCACGAAAATGTTCTTGAAGGACGTTCTCTTGCCTCATACAAATCCCTTTGCTGCACGAAAGATGGTAGATACTGTTGTAGTATAGGATTGAAAATAACCGTATACATGAATATTGATAACATTTGGTTTTGTAGTCCCTGTAAACTTCTGTCAGCCTTGAAAAAAGTGAACCCAATAAAAACTTGGTTGAAAATAGTCAAAATAAATTTCGACCATAAATAATCTGGTGATCTCCAGTATTGTTGGAACAAACGAATGGTAACCATTTTAAATTGGTAGTATAAAGATGCAGCAAAAGGTTTATGTTCTTCTGCAGTTGGCTCTTTTGACCTGCCTGGTAAATTCTTTTCCATCCAATCCAATTCTTCCTGAACAGCTTTGTATTCATCTGAGTTTCTCCAGACTTCATTATAATCTTGCGTAGCGTGAGAACCAGGAGCGGCACCTACAACCTCTAACATCCATTCGGCAGGGTTTGCATCAGGTGGACATTTGTGAGCTCCTTTACTTTCAAAATAATCGATCATAGTTTTGCACCCTTCACCTAAATCGCCGAAATATACAGTTTGGCCCCCTTTCTGTAAAAATAATAATCTATCAAACTGCTGCATTAATATAGCAGAAGGTTGATGGATAGTACACAAAATTGCTTGACCGTGGGTAGTTAGTTTCCTCATAAGTTGGCAAGTGTCCCAAGCAGTTTGTGAATCCAGGCCTGAAGTTGGTTCATCCAAAAAAACCAAAAGTTTAGGCCTTGCCGCTAGTTCAACACCAATAGTAAGTCTTTTTCTTTGTTCGACATTTAGACCTTCACCTGCAACACCAACAACAGCATCTGAATATTTTTGCATTTCCAAAATTTTGATAACTTCTTCCACGTACCTATTTTTTTCTTCAATAGAAACTGACGAAGGCTGACGTAAATAAGCTGAAAATCTCAAAGATTCTCTTACTGTAGCCGTTTTCAAATGTAAATCCTGTTGTTGACAATAACCAATAGATCTAGGGAATGATTCGTCACGGAGACGACCATCGACAAAAATATTACCAGTAATAACACCCATGGTGACTCTTTCAGCCAAACAATCCAGTAAAGTTGTTTTACCTGCACCTGACGCCCCCATTAAGGCAGTCAAAGTGCCTGGTTTTACCCAACCATCTACGTTATTTAAGATACGTCTTTGACCTCCTTTTATAGGAACATCATAGCATAAATCACGCCAGTGGAAAATTGCTTCAGATTTGGAAAGTCCTAATCCGGCATTATCTGAAGAGCTATCCGATCCCTCAGAACTATCATCTAGTTTTTTTTTTTCTGTTGTAGCGGAATCTGGAGAACTGCCTGCATTATTTTCAATATCTCCAGGCCTATGCTTTTCTTGTAATTTACCTTCCTTTTTCAATTGCTTGATCTTAGATCTTAGGAACACAACCATTTCACCCTTTTGTTTAGCACCTTCATTATACTCACAAAGAATTAGATAAACAAAGAAAAAGAAAACAACATATGCCATACCAATACCGAACCCACGCCACTTATGTTTGTGCTCATAATCGTAACTTTCCTTCAAGAAGTCATCACCCAACACATAGTCGTTACCTGGATAAGCACCAACTGCGGAACAGACGCGTTGAGTACCTGTGATGTTCTGATAAGCAGGGCCAGCAGGGATGTATTGGGCACAAGGGAATCTACGGTCATGGAATTCATTGATCATTAAAGATTCAAACAGGTAGGCTAGCGGGTTGATATACCAAATCCAAATGGACCAACCTAAAATCTTCGTTTTAGGGATGGCAAACCCTGTATACATAGAAATTGCCAATAATAACATTGAAGCGGGGACCATGGCCTCCTGTAATGTTTTGGTCAAGGAGCCCACGCATCTAAATAAATGGGATAAAGTGAATGTGGCAATGACATTAATTAAAAAATAAAAGAAAAAGACACCACCGTTTCTCCTGAAATCAACTAGGAAATAAAAGATGATGTTGAAGCAGACAGCAGTGATCAATTTTGGCGGCATTTCTGACAAAACAGACGCAAATGCGTCAGCGCTTGGATGATACAAGGAATAAGTTCTGTGTTTTTCAGTTATAGGTCTTGTTTCATACAAACTAAAGATTTCCAAAAGACACGAAAATGCATTAAATAAAATAGCAAAAAACATTGCAGCACCACGGAAATAGAAAGTGGAAGTATCGTTTTTCTTCATCACTTTATAAAACATAGAACCCAAGATGAAAGCCATGACAGAGTTACCGATGACTTGCCACAAAGTAACACTAGCACTTTGCTTCATTCTCCAGAAATTTCTAATCAACAAGTATTTGACTTGCATTCCGTAGTTGACAACGTATGGAGAGGAAGGTGGTGCCCTTTTTGCCTGTTTAGCGTGGTGAGCATCCCTGATAATATTGCGTGCTTCATCTGTGTTTTTCTCTAATGTAGAGTCTATATCCTTAATTAAATTTTTGTAGTTTTCTGATTGTAGCCAATATTCGGCCATATCCTTTGGCGTTTGAGGCACTCTAGTACCTTTTTCGATAAATTCTTTGCTAATAATTCTTTCAGTAGGACTTGTAATTGAAGTTAAAAAATCTGCAGTGGTCTGTCTGGGAGGACAATAGTAGCCCATGTCTTGGAAATATTTCTTTGCATCCTTAGCGGGCCCAAAATAAAGCTGGTAACCATCATCCAGGACACAGACCTTATCAAAAAGATCATAAGCATCCTGAGAACATTGATAGATGGCCACAGTAGCCGCGGTCTTTCCAATGTCAGCCTGGGTTTTTAAAGCACGGATGAATTCTAAAGCAGTAGCAGAGTCCAAACCTCTGGTGGCATTATCCCAACATTGAAATCTGGCGCCGCAGATTGCGACTTCCGCAATGGATACACGCTTTCTTTCACCACCAGAAACACCTCTGACTAGATCGTTTCCGACCTTGGTGTCCCTTGTATGCGAAAGACCATATGTGGCCATTGCAACTTCTGTCACGTGATTGGCGTACGCTTCTCTATCAACACCCTTGATACGATTTTGCGGCGTTTTCATCCTTGCCACGGTGAAAAGCGTCTGGTACACGGTAAGATGCGGTAAATGAATATCTGATTCCGCATTGTAAACGACTTCACCACGGTAATGTTTCCTGATATCCGAGCTTGACAAACCGTTGTAAGAGACAATGGAGTCTTTTGCGATCTTGAACCCGTGCGAATTAGAAGATATGGATTTTAGCAGCGTAGTACAACCTGACCCTGGTCTCCCAAGAACAACCAACAGTTCACCGGGATTAAGACAACCATCCATGGGTTTCAGGATCTGAAAAGTGTCCTCTTCTTTACTGGGCTTCAGTAATCTGAGCCCTTTCGTAAGCAGCTTTGGTACGATGTTAGCGAAAGTCGACTGGTATGACACATCGGCGGAGTCTCCGGAGGCGCTTAGATTCTTCCATACACAACCGAGTGAGTATGGTTTATAGAAATCCGGGTCCGAAGTACAAATATTTGCCATGTTCTGTACCCACGCCGTACTGGAGAATTGATCACTGTTAGGGTCCAATTTGGGATTGTATCCCGGGGTGTCCGGGTTAGTGAACACCGGGTTCACACCTTCCATGTCCGTAGAAAATACGGATCTCGAGTCCGCATTGTGCGCATTATGGTTGCTGGAAGAGCTATTGTTTGAGTTAGTAGTGTATAGTAAACTCTGCGATGTGAGTGTTCTAGCCAACTCATGCACCCTTTCCGCGGCTTCGCTGTCGAAACCGCGGTATGGATGCTGTCCAATGGATTGGGCGGCAGAGTTCGAGCTCGAGCTTGAGCTCGAGCTCCGCGAATTTCGTTCCTCTACGTCTCTGATATCTGATGACATAGGTTTTTGATAATTATAAGTGTGTTTGCTGTGTGTGTGTGTGTTTATATATTCGTATAGTAACTGTTATACGCTAATAGTATTAGTGATGTGATGTTCTTAACAGTAGTATACTTGAATACTGCATATGACGTATCTACAACAAGACTAGCAAATCTCTTTACAGCAACATAAGAAGGCAATTTGGTCCAGGTAGAGAGCTCCTGCTTATATATTCCTCAGATGTACATGCTCTCTTTCCGATCCCTACTAACAAAGTCTCGCACAGCAGTAGCAGTATTCTTTTCCCTCATCGTCTTACCATCGTGCCATACCTTAACCCCGGCACCGTGCGTTGCAGATTCGCCCCTCGCGGACCCGCTCGAGACTCTCCGCGGAACGAGCATGCGGACGGCTCCGCGCCACTGTCTCCGCAGGCATCCGTGCATGGCATCCCGCGGAAGCGACCCTGAAAATAATAAGTAAAGCAACCAATGTTCTTGCTCTTTGCGCGAACAAAAATAAAAAAAGAACAGAAATGCAGGCCACCTCCCAGGGCAGGGGAAGGGGATGCCATCATCATTCTTTTCTTCCGTAAGGCATGTTCTACAGCCACGTCATATATTTTTGCGTTTGTTGCTCGGAAAAAGTAATGTTCTTAATTTTCTTTCTTTTTTTTTTTTTTCTGTTTAGAGATTATGTAGTTTGCTCCGTATATACAAGTGTGAGGGGTGCAAGATGCTTATCTGCGTATTTGCGTGTGGGTTAACGAAGGGGTGGAATGGGAAACCTTCTAATGTAGATCTTCTATGTACCTGTTCAGGGCAATTAGTTTATCTGCGCGCTGCAGTTCGGCGGCGTGACGCTCTCGCTTATTGTCTATCTCTCGTTTTAAGAAGCGAGGTATAAAAGGCTGGGCCACCCGTTCGTAAGGCCCCACGACTCCGTCGAATGCTGTGCCGGGTTTGTTGGCGTCTGAGCCCAAGCAGTTAAGTCTTTCTTCACGGTACTTTTCCATGTTGTCAGGCGTGGTGCTGTCCCAGAAGGAGTTTTCGTCCGGACGGGGTTCTTCGGGCCAAATGAAGGGTTCTTCCATCTCGATAGTCATTTTCTTGATCTGCGGTTCTCTAAACCGCGTCGTCTGTAGGTTCATACGGTTAAACTTCCCATGAAGCAGCTGCGTCGTAATGTTCATTGCTCTTAAGCCGTAGATATGATAAAGATAGTCTCTGAGATCCAGTTTGTTGAACGATTTTGGGACGATGAATTTTGCTTGATACGGTGTGTGCTTCGCGTTGGGCCTCAAGAGGATGATCCTGGCCTTGGGAAAGTAGACTTTGTTACCTCCAACTTTGAAATGCTCCTTTCCCTGCTCTATGCCCGCCTTTGTCCACTTATAAATCTTCTCGCTTACGTTTATATCTACTTCGCGATCGCTGCCGCTTTTGTCGAGTATTTTGGAGGAACTCTCCACCACTGAGGCTAGTGATCTTATTGGAACCTGCTCTGGCTTGCAACTTCCTACTGCAAGTGTTTTTTGCAAAGGATACAACATATTCTTCGTTCCAACCGTCAATCGTGGCATATTCTGTGTTGGTGTTGCGTACTTTTTATTTTTATTTTATTTTTTTTTTCTGTTGGAGCCTGCTAATCAAAGCACATTATTTGTTAGTAGCGTTACGTTCTCCACAAGAAATGTGTGTACATTTCAAGTTCTAATACCATCGTTTTCCCTTTTTCATCGAGAAAATTCGTATAGCGCGATTACGTATTAAGTGATCTTTTGTGGGTTTCAACGGCTATTTTGAAAAATACAAGGAAAATAAATGCGGTATTCCTATATCCCAGTGAAAAAGCCAATAACGTAGACAAGCTCACTTCGTCGATTTATTCTCTAACATTGGGTCGATCAGGTCTGTCCACCTATTTCTTCTCCCAGAATATCATAGACTTTCTTTTTCCGTTTCTCCTCCTACACCATTCTCCTTTGCGATTAGACATTGGGAAAGTCCAAGAATAGATTCACATTTCAACCACTGTATAATAACTCAATTTCTGAGAATGTTTTTTATTAAAGACCTTTCGCTTAATATTACCCTTCATCCGTCCTTTTTCGGTCCTCGAATGAAGCAATATCTAAAGACAAAACTATTGGAAGAGGTTGAAGGTTCGTGTACGGGTAAATTCGGATATATTCTTTGTGTCCTAGACTATGATAATATAGATATTCAACGTGGGAGAATATTGCCCACAGATGGGTCCGCTGAGTTCAACGTGAAATATAGAGCTGTAGTTTTCAAACCATTTAAAGGGGAAGTAGTGGACGGCACAGTCGTTTCATGTTCTCAGCACGGGTTCGAAGTGCAAGTAGGTCCAATGAAAGTATTTGTGACAAAGCATCTGATGCCTCAAGATTTAACCTTTAATGCGGGTTCAAACCCACCATCATACCAAAGTTCCGAGGATGTCATCACCATAAAAAGTAGAATTAGAGTTAAAATTGAAGGTTGTATCAGTCAAGTGAGTTCTATTCACGCAATCGGTAGTATCAAAGAAGATTATTTGGGTGCTATTT
>JXWR01007652.1_pt1 | contig 12382 bp, 5 predicted proteins | sample 315541 | NCBI WGS metagenome assembly JXWR01 (sample SAMN03273951, study PRJNA271842) | soil metagenome | isolation source: rice field ambient CO2 | place: India: CRRI Experimental farm Cuttack,Odisha-753006 | collected 2013-12-17
AATTGACAAATTTTCATCTGCATCAGGCCTTGTTCTCGCCGCTGAATTGCAGATGAAAATTTGTCAATTATATAATCTAGCAACAATCAGTTGTCATTTTGCATATAAGAAAACAAATGCCAATGCTAATCACTCTGAATCTGTAGTACCTGCCATCAGCCTGCCAACAAAGATTTCATAGTTATGTACGGAGATCTGATAGTTTTTTTTTTTTTTTTTTTTTTGACAAATTGCACAGTGACCTTATCCTTTTGCAAGTCTAATTTTGCCGTTGGTTAAACGCTTGAGAAAGCAGGTGGCGCAAAAATTATTTCATACAAATTATTTCACAATCGCAAAATGGCTATATGAGAGTCGTAACCTACAAAGTATCTATCATTGTTACGGAATTTGCCAATCCGTGGCCGTACATTCGTATAACAAAGCAGGTTTGGGTGATATTTGCGTAGAATATGGACAATAACCCCCAAGCAGATATTGCATCTTCGAAACTGGTTGATTTTCTGTAGGCTTTAAAAAGGCTGTAATAACTACTAGGTATTGCCATCCTACAGTCACAGCCACAGTGGCTAGCCACAGATATTGGCACAAGCCACTTTTATAATTCGAAGCAGTCAACAAAACGGCCGACAGTTGACATTTATCGAAGATACCGGACTTAGATCAATGTGTTCTAACAATAGATAACGAAATCATTTTGAAATTGACCTGCAAAAAAGAATATGATTGCATCACATCGGGACGTTGAACTTAAATAGCCTAAACGATTTTCTTCTCTTCTTCCCTAATCTGTCAAATCTGAAACATGCTCACATATATTCATTGAGAAAACGAAAAACGCCTGTAATTTAAAATAATTTGCAAAGAGAGCAAAAATATTGGAATCAGTGTTTACAATCTGCACAATGTTGCACCGCAGTAGAAGCAATAACTTGCACTTGTGTCGTTTCATGTCATTTCAAATTTCATCTTGGTTGATGACGCTTAGGTTTTGTTTATTTTTTTTCTCTGTGCTTTATTTTTTGGTCGCTTCCGATGCGAACTTTTTGAGATGCGTTTATCCTGTTTCATGTGGCGTATTACGCATTTTTTTACAACACTCGCTATTAATAATGCGTCAACTTCCTGCTGTGCTCCGTGTGGACATTGTGATCTGATTAGTCAGGGTTTTATGTATACATGCATTCGGTAACCGATGAAATTCCGCACGTGGTCTGTCAGAGAGGAAGACCGTTTTGAGCGGGCGAACAATATTGTAAACAAGAAGATGAACATAACATTGAGACAAAAATTATATATTGCTTGTATTGAAAGAATAACAAATCGCTAAAAAAAATAAAAAAATACACCCAGTGAAAAACAATGTAACATGAAAAAGAATGTTGAGATTAGACCTAGTGTCTCTTTTGGATACTGGAGTAATCTCTTGGACTAGTAACCAAACCTTTACCCTTTCTAGCACCTCTGTAGATCACTTCAATTATATCAATTAGTTCCTGTTGTTCATCAAGCAAAAAATTTAACTTATTGTTATTTCCCGTACCGAAGTCACACATCATATGTTTGTTTCTAAAGAAGAACATTATCGTCATAGGGTCATAAAGCTCATACATTTGGTTAAAGTCGGGAACTTCATCGATGTCACAAAGATAAATCGCAGCAAAGTTTTTCACTTTCTCTGCCACTTTGTAAAGAAGCTCATCCATGAATCGACAATCGCGATCGGCATCGCGTCCGAATCTAATAATTACTAGTCTTTCATCCTCAGAGAGAATAGCTTGGTCAACATGCCTGACTCAGTTAGTATTCCATAGAATATCGACAAAAGAAACGTACCCACGTATTCACAACTGTCTGGTTGCTCTTAACATATTATCAAGCCTAGCTTTTGCTTTGTTAGTTTTGCTTTGACTAATATGTATAATGACAATTATGCCATTGACCTGACACATGAAAGAGAACAGATTAGTTAAAAATAAAAACAAAAATCATTAAAAAAAAAAAAAAGAAACTTACCATCCTGTATGTAAATGCGGAAGAAAGACGCTACCCATGCTTCAAAATTTCTAAAACTATCAGCGTTAAGTATATTAAGCCGTTATCTATTGGCCCTTTGGATGGCGGTGATGGTTTGAGAATACTTTACTCTTCTCTTTTTCTATGCACTTTTTCAGTAATCCGATTTTCTAATGTTAGAAATTATTAAGGTTATGTGCCCATGTACAGATGGACCATCGCTGTGGCTTGGTGCCCTAGCTTATTTTAAGGAGATGCCAAACCTCCCTATACGGAGATATATTTATAATTCACTATCCTTCCGGCTTGACCTACTCATAGTTGGTCGAGCTTCACTTGGTGCTACTCAAGAAAACACATTTCTACTCTTGTTTAGACAATGTTTAAATTTTTTTTCGTGCAGATATCTCTTTTATTTTTTCTATTTGCTGCAGTGCATGCTCAGCTCAATGGTCTACAAACTCCATTGATCCCGTCTTCCGATATTGACAGTGGCAGCTCTAATCATAATCGAACTAAGTTTCCAATCAAAATTGCGATAGTAGGTGCTGGTCCAGGTGGTTCTACCGCTGCCTATTATCTTCAAAAATATACCAACCATTCTGGACTTTTCAATGTCACTGTGTTTGAGAAAGCCGATCGGATAGGCGGTCGCACGACTACTGTTAATGCATATAACGATTCAGCTTATCCAGTCGAGCTTGGAGCATCAATTTTTGTGCCAGCTAACAAGATTCTCGTCAATGCTGCAGATTTATTCCATTTGCCAATAAGCCCAGGAAATAAGACCGAAGACAAGGATCAAGCAGTCAAAATTCAAGAAAAGGAAAAAGAAGAAGAAGAAGAAGAAGAAGAAGAAGAAGAAGAAGAAGAAGAAGAAGAAGAAGAAGAAGAAGAAGAAGAAGAAGTTGACAAAACTATAGCAATATGGAATGGCGAGGAAATCATTTTCCAGTTTGATATTGAAGGCACATCAGCTTGGAGGACTGGATTGAAATTTTTGTACCGTTATGGTGTTGCTCCCATTAAGGTTTATTACATTACTAAACGGTTTGTGACTGATTTTGTCAAGTTTTATTATAAGGATTATTTCCCATTTACAAACTTAGCTATAGTTTCGAAAAAATCTGGATTTCTCTCAGTAACTAATGTTACGGGACAAGAGTATTTGCAGTCTCGTAAAGTGTCAGAAAAGTATTCCAATGAGATTATCCAATCATTAACGAGAGTTAATTATGCTCAAAATTTGTTTGAACTCCATGGTGTTGAGGCATTAGTTAGTCTTGCTGCTGAAGATACGTATCGCATTGAAGGTGGTAATTGGAAAATTTTTGAAGCGTTTGTCAATAGCTCCAAAGCAAATGTTAAGTTCCGGCATGCAGTTACAGAAATTCAACCGAATGGAGACAAACGATGGAAGCTAAGCTATAATGACCATAGTTTGCCAGGTAATGCCACTTTTGGTCAAAATGATGTGTTTGACCATGTTATTATTGCGGCACCATACCATCAAACAAGCATTGATGGTTCTACCGGTGCGCAGAATTTGAGTACTTTGATCCCTGAGGTGGAGTATGTGACTCTTCACGTAACTTTGTTTGCTACTAGCAGAAACCTTTCAGCAGACTATTTCCAAGTTACCCCAGACAATAAAATTCCAACATCGATTCTCACTACACTAAAATCTCATTCTGAGATTTCCAAAAGTCCCTTTTTTTCTGTTTCAGTAGTGGAATATTTCCAAGCAAAGAAAGAATTTGTATACAAAATCTTTTCGCCTCAGGAAATTGGCATTGAGTTTATTGAGAATCAGCTACTCAGTGATTACAACGCCGACCATGACAAAGATAAAGACAAAGACAAAAAGGAAAAAGTAGACAAAAAAGTTAGCTGGCTATATAAAAAGGTCTGGAAATCTTATCCTAAGCTCAAACCACTTGACCATTTTCTACCGTTTGAATTAGCTGATGGTTTATGGTATTTGAACACTATTGAAACTTTTATCAGCACCATGGAAACTGCAGCGTTGGCCGGTGCTAACACAGCTGCGTTAATATCCAGTGGACATAACTTAACTGAGTTGGTTGTCCCTTGAGAAATTGTTCATATAGGATTACATTTGTATTAGGATTATAACAGAATAAAACAATTGTTTTTACATTAGTGGAAGTAAAAGTTTAAAAGATACGCGATGTTTTTCTAGAGGTACAGTTTATGTGTGCGGCTTTGTAGCGCTTAAAGCAAAACTTGCACACATTTAAGCATGTGACGGACACAAAAAATTCTTGTACTAAAGTAAACATACATGCAAGATCAGAATGTATCAAACCTTGTAGTGATGATAATAAGCAGCAAAGACAATCTAACAATAACATTCTTTTCTATAATATATAGAGAAGTACGTCTAAAACTTCTTTAACAGGAAAAAGTACCTCCAATATAATACAGAGAATTACAACGAATAGGGCCAAAAGAGACAGCAATTGCACCATGGTTCAAGCAAACTCAAATGGAACGCCGTCTACGTAAGTGAAAAAAAACGATAAATGCAACAAGACACTGAAATAATAATTCAACATCTGACCAGAAACTGGTAATACTAATAAAATACTCATATAGAATATACATACGAAACCTTAATGAAAGAGCTGGTATTAATACCCTTAAAAGAGAATTAACATCATTCTTTGACACTACGGGCTGGGGTCCAGTGCTAGGAATAACCGCCCATCGGAATTTGAGGATGAGGGGTCAGGCCTTCGTGACGCTAGAAAATAGAAAGAAATGCGAAGATTGCGTAAAACATTTTCAAAAAGACGTGAAGGGGAATCCAGTCAAGATACTAGGCAAAGTGCCAGAATTACAACTAGCCAAGACAGAATCCGACGTGGCGGTAGAGAAAAAGTTAAAGAAGGAAGAGTATGAAAAATATTTGGAGCAACGTAAAGCTAAGAAGAAGCAAAGAGAAGATGAGAAAATTATGACTACAACAGCTAACGATACTAAGGCAGAGGCAGGAGCCGATGATGGTGAAAAAACAGGCCAGAAACGTTCTGCAACAGCAGAAGATCAAGACGACAGTGCAGTAAAGGCTGAGCATCAGGCTAAGAAACCAAAAGTGGACTTGTCAACGCTACCCCCAAACAAAGTTCTTTTGGTTCAGAACTTACCTGCGGATATCACTGATGCTGAGCTTATTGATATTTTCAGCAAGTTTAGCGGATTTGTGGAAGTCAGATTGGTGAAGATTCGTAAAGTTGCATTTATTGAGTACGAGGCGGAGGAAGGCGCCACTGCTGCTAAAGAGGCTAACAAGGCGTTGAACATCAGGGGAACGCTAGTAATTGTGAACTACGCGAAGAAATAGTTTTGTGAAGTTGACGGAAGGATTATTAGTTAAAAGTTGATTTGGGTAAAGCTCGAGTGTATAATATATGTGCATCTTACTTTTTATTTTTATTTTCTTTTCTTTCACTATTGAAAGTTATTTTTGTACAAAGGCTGCATTTGTAAGCTACATAAAAAGTCACAGACCTTTACATTAGTAAATAATACTACCTCTATCAATAGCTGTTCTTTTCTAGCAACCGCTGTATCAATGTTCTACCATACATTATCGATGTCGATGGCGGCGGACTGGTTGGAGTGACTGAACGTCAAACGTCATGGGCGGAAACATTTACCCGGCCTTTCAAGGTCTTTTTTAGCAAATCCAAAAGGAAGCTGAAATTGAATTGAGATAATCTCGCAGTCATATAATCAACTGCGCTGTCTGTTGCACCCGTCTCTGCTACGACTACTGCTTGGCTGGTACTTGTTGTTAGTTACTTACCGCTTTATTCTCCACGTTCTTCCCTTCAACTGCTAAGTTCTGTTTAGCCGGTTGCTTGCAATTCATATACTTGGCTTTGATCAGACACATTCTCTCTTTCTTTCATCAGAGTACACGCAGCATAGATTTCGAAAATGTCCGCCGCCACGTTATCAGCCAAAGAACTTTGTAAGTATTGACAGCTATTAAGAATGGACTTCAAAGCGAAAACAAACAAACAAACGAAAAAGCAAATTGAGAATGCATTCAATGACAATGTGAAAGTAATAAAAATTTAGACAGATAAAGGAATATACTAACAATAAATAGATGACTTAAACAAGAAAGCTCTTGTTGATAGTTTCAAAATAAAACCACGTATTAATTATAATACTGTTGGCGGGGTTAATGGTCCTTTAGTTATTTTGGAAAATGTTAAATTTCCACGTTATAATGAAATTGTGAAGTTGACTTTGCCAGATGGCACTAACAGAGCAGGTCAAGTTTTAGAAGTTAGGGGCAACAAAGCTATTGTCCAAGTCTTCGAAGGTACTTCCGGTATTGATGTCAAGAAAACCACAGTGGAGTTCACTGGCCAAAACTTTAAGTTGCCAGTTTCTGAAGATATGTTGGGGAGAATCTTTGATGGTTCTGGTAGGCCAATTGATAATGGCCCAAAAGTTTTTGCTGAAGATTATTTGGATATTAATGGTTCTCCAATTAATCCATATGCCAGAATCTATCCAGAAGAAATGATTTCTACTGGTATCTCCGCAATTGACACGATGAACTCCATTGCTAGAGGTCAAAAGATTCCAATTTTCTCTGCTTCTGGTTTGCCACACAATGAGATTGCAGCCCAAATTTGTAGACAAGCTGGTTTGGTTCGTCCTACCAAAGATGTGCATGATGGTCATGAAGAGAATTTCTCTATTGTGTTTGCCGCTATGGGTGTTAACTTGGAAACTTCTAGATTTTTCAAGCAAGATTTTGAAGAAAACGGCTCTTTGGAAAGAACTGCCTTGTTTTTGAATTTGGCCAACGATCCAACTATTGAAAGAATTATTACTCCTCGTTTGGCTTTGACTACTGCTGAATACTTGGCTTACCAAACTGAACGTCACGTTTTGACTATTTTGACCGATATGTCCTCTTATGCTGATGCTTTAAGAGAAGTTTCTGCTGCTAGAGAAGAAGTGCCAGGTAGAAGAGGTTATCCAGGTTATATGTATACCGATTTGTCCACCATTTACGAAAGAGCCGGTAGAGTTGAAGGCAGAAACGGATCCATTACCCAAGTTCCAATCTTGACTATGCCTAATGATGATATTACTCATCCAATTCCAGATTTGACTGGTTATATTACTGAAGGTCAAATTTCTATTGACAGACAATTACACAATAAGGGTGTTTATCCACCAATCAACGTATTGCCATCATTGTCCAGATTGATGAAGAGTGCCATTGGCGAAGGTATGACTCGTAAGGATCATGGTGATGTTTCTAACCAGTTGTATGCTAAATATGCTATTGGCAGAGATGCTGCTGCCATGAAAGCAGTGGTTGGTGAAGAAGCTTTGTCTACTGAAGATAAATTATCTTTAGAGTTCTTGGAAAAATTTGAAAAGACTTTTATTTCTCAAGGTGCTTATGAAAACAGAAGTATTTTTGAATCCTTGGATCAAGCATGGTCGTTGTTGAGAATTTATCCAAAAGAATTGTTGAACAGAATCTCACCAAAGATCTTGGACGAGTTTTACGACAGAGACAGAAATGCTGGTGCTGAAGAACAAGAGGAGGACAAAGTTGATGAAAACTTGATTGATGCTTGAGGTTTCTGTTGTGTTTTTGAATTGTTTTAATTTTTTTTTGTTTTTCTCTTTTTTACATTTAATATTTTTTTTTTTTTTTTACTTTTTGTGCCTTTTTTTCTATAATTTTTCACTAGTTTCAGTAATTTCTTCTCCACTGTTCAAAGCATATACATAAAAAATAAAAATGTCAATAAAAAATTTCGTATTTCTTAAACCCCATTTTGTATAGTTGCATTTTAGGCTGTATTATAATAAAGGCCACTTCTTGAAAACTGCTATTATACTTGAAAGATTTAAGTGAATCGCAAGACAATTTATAGCTTAGAGAAACAATCTTGCATGTTCATTGGGAAACTTTAATAGGTCTGTTTCGAAATAGACGCTCTGTATAGCTTACGATGTGAATAAAGATACAAATAAAAACAAACAACTAACAAAAACAAACCATAAATCAGCAAAAGACGCTATTTGTAGCTTTAGTGTTACCCAAAAACACCGTTCTTGTTTTCCATATTGTACAACACAAGCGAAAGTTGCAAGGGTAAAGACGCACTTTATAAACCCCAACATTTTTTTGCCTTTTTCCTTTTTCCCAGCACAGCACAGCACAGCAACAAATTGACTGCCGAACGACAAAGCCGATTAAGTGATTGATCGAAGCTTCGCCATTTTCCTCCTTCTCTTCTCCTTAACCAATTGTATTCCACTAAGCCTTCTCCCTCACTAATTCACAACTTCTTGCTTCCTATTTACTAGCGCATCATAGTTCTCCTGTCAAGCATATTATTATAATTGCACTAGTCTGGGGTTCTGTCGTTCCTGTTGTTCTCCAGCGCTTATCAACTGGCTTGTCTGTCTGTCCCGGTTGCAGTGGAGTCCGCTCTGTTGTTTTTTTTATTTTTTTTTAATTTTTCTTAAATTTTTCTGTTTTACTTCTGTTTAAGTGGGTTTTTATCTATAGAAAGAACACTCCATTACTCGTCTATCCGAGTGTGGCGCTTCCCCATATTATAAGTTTGGATACTTTTAAAGCTTATATTTATCAAGTTGAAAAGTTCAAATTTCATTTTCGATTGGATAGAGTAACATTAACACTGTTTCTTTCCTTCGACAAGTCCATCTAAAGTTGTCGCAATATCCGCAACACCACGCGCCCTCATATATAACACATCGATCATACAATACAATAAAATAGAATATAACCTTATTGCACATCATGGGTCAATTACTTTCGCAGCCAGTTACTGATAAGACTACCACCCTTTGCGAATCAGAAGTACTTTCCTATGTCATTGGAAGCTGCCAGGGGTGGCGGTTATCAATGGAAGATGCTCATTGTGCAGTTGAGGAAACTTTTAGAGTCAGAAAAAACATCCCCATAATTACTAATAATTTGAATTTCGGTAAAGAACCAAACTTGAGGCTCGAGGAAAATGATGAAGTTGTTAATTTGAAGATTTTTGGTGTATTCGATGGTCACGGAGGTGCCCAGTCGGCTAAATATATTGCTCTGGCGCTTCCTCGATGCTTGATCGAGGAATTTAAGACAAATTATTTGCCTAACGATAAGCCGCATAAAAATGATATTATCAAACTTGTCAAAAATGCATTTATGAAATGTGATTACGAACTATTTCACAAAAGTTTCCAAAGTGGTTCAACTGCCATTATTTTGCTTATATTAAATGATAAGGAAATGTTTGTTTGTAATACTGGTGATTCTAGATGTATATTGAGTACAAAGCACGGTGCAGTGAAAAATCTATCATTTGATCATAAACCAAACAATATTGGTGAGCTAATCAGAATTCAAGATGCCGGCGGTTCAGTCAACATGAATCGGGTTAATGGCTCATTAGCCTTATCGCGAGCTTTTGGGGATTTCAATTTCAAAAAGAAAACCATATACATAACAAGCAACAATGAAATATATCAAAACCCAATATATCATCACGTTAATAATGGCCGCAAATTACTCAATAATTCGTTATTCAATAAAAATAAAAGACATGATTATAACAATAACAATAACAGTAACAGAAACAATAATTTGTACACTGAGATGCTTTTGCCAAGCGAAGAAACACAAGTGACGGTGGAACCAGAAGTTATACAGCTAAAAGTTGACTATGTAAATGACGAATTTTTAGTACTTGCATGTGATGGTATTTGGGATACGTTTAGAAATGTGTCATTGGTGGAATTGATTAGACACGAACTTAGTCTTGGTTTTAAACTAGATAAGATTTGCGAAGATATAATTGATAAAGTATTGAAAAGTACCGATTCAAACACTGGGATTGGTTTTGATAACATGACTATACTTATTGTGGCGGTGCATAATGAAAAAACTGGTAATAGTCTTGACCAATGGTACGAAGCAATAAAGAGAAAAGTTGAGGTGGAAAAAGGATTAATCTAGGGTTTTATTTTGTAATTCTATCATGGTTATTTTGTCTTATAGTTTTATTCTTTATGTTTTTTAGGTTTTGTTTGTTTATTATATTTTTCTATTTTATGTTTTTCTTCTAGATGGGTTCAAATTTTCATTAATCATACTCTCCACTTTCATGCTGATGCAATTGCATAGGCGATTTCTTTATTATTATTATTATTTTTTTTTTTATTTATATATATATATATTACGTGTAACGCCTGTTTATGAATTTTACATTTTCTTGTACTAAGTTTTTGTTAATTTCATTTTTTTATCTTAATACAAATTTCCGTTTAAAGTTGTTTCGTTTTTTTAATAATTTTTATCACGTATTGCTACTTTCTTACTCTATAGTCTATAAATTGAGAGCACGCAGTACATCATTATGATCCTATTTTTTAGTTAAATAAAGAGTGATATAACATAAGTCGACAATTAGTCCACCCAATTCTCTTTCCTTTGTTATTTCGGGTGCCCACCGCGTAGTATCTCAACTGTAAGTGGTGACCATTGTCTTCCAGTATACAAAATGTATCATCATCTATCAAGACACTTCTTGATACTTTGCTACTTAACCAAGAGTGTTCGCCTTTTTCTATTCAGTTGTATAGTCCCACTAGAAGTGAAGAGTACAGTACTTTAATAATAATTTGTTTGAATCCGCAGTTTCCACAGTACGTGACGATGTACTACAATAACATATAATTTCGGATATTCTAAAGAATACCTATCTGCCCTTTTATATATTGACGACGTTATATTTAATATGATAATATTATGTTGTGGCCAAGGCTTCTATAAAGCTTGCATGTAAAAAGAATTTGACTCGTGCTGATGGTATGCATGACATGCGTTGAACTTTTTGTCACCCCCGTTTGAGTATACTACCGTAGTTGACTCCTACTTGAAATCAAATAATTGCATCTTAGTTAGTTGATTATTTATACAACTCTATTTCCTCCAATAATTGATTCGTCTTCCTGTCTTTCTTAGCACTTTTGGATAAACGTACTATTGATGAAACAGAGCTAAAACTTAGCTGCTTTCATTGTATGTATGATTGATGATGGTTATTACCCCATAGTTTGATTATAGTTGAAGATTAGAAATATTCGCACATCATTTATGAAAAAATACATTTTACGTCAATATTAGAACTAAAATCAAATTACAAAAGTATATTATAAAGAATAATAAAACAAGAAAACATAGAAATCAAAAATCAAAATGGGAAGAAAACAAAAAAGTTAACCAGCCCAAGAACTAAAGGCCGCTAAAAAACTTATAATTTGGATTGTTGTCTATTAAGTATTTGAACTTTTTGATCAAATAATTTTTTAGCCTTTTTCCAAACACTAGCAGTGTCTCTATTTGGCAATTCCAACAAACTAGGAAGCAAGTCACTACTGAAAAATTCAGAGGCTTCTCTAGGCAACAAAGAAGGCAAATGATCTATACTGATAACTGAGGCCTTTGGGCCCTTAGAAGTCTTAACCGGCACCGTTGGCTTTGGGAAAACAGTGGCAATGTTGTAGATTGGAATTGGGTTGTGTGGGTTAGTAGTGTCGGCGGAAACATCCACTACGGTTCTCAATTTTCTAGCATCATCATTAAGAGCATCCACATTAACGAACGGTGGGATTGGTTTGGAAAGATAAATACAGTTAACAAAGATATCAGACTGCACAATTTCCTTAAATGGTCCACCTGGGGCAGTTTCTTTCATATCCCATTTCTTAATGTTTGCATCTGGGATTCCCACAGATTTCAAGAAAGTTACAGCACCGGAACCACATCTACCTAAAGCACCAATAACAAGCACCGTTGGTAATCTGCCATTAGTCTTGGCGGTAGCTTTAGCAAGATCTTTCTTGACATCTTCAATGAGTTCGCTTTCATTTGGGTATGGAGTCACACCAGGCAAATCTTTGGAATCATCATTAAGTTGCTTAAATGCCCAGTCTTTGACACCCAACGCTGCGCCGGCAAAACCAGCATAAAAGCCAAAAGCAGCAACTCTGCGACCTTGGTCATTTTCCAAAAATTCCAAGTCATACAAAGTTCCTTTACCACGCACAAATCTGCCCAAAACATTTTGCCAGCCACCTTGGTTTTTGTAACAGTGAGCAAATTGAATATGTGTATGAATCAATGGAAAAGTATCGTTTTCTTCCAATTCTTTCAATCCAATGATAATTCTTTCCTTTGGAGCACTTTTCCATGATCCTTTTGGTACAATTATAGCACCAACTTTTCTATATTCTTCAGTGTCAAAGATCGATTGGTCGCTTTCTTCAACATAAA
>JXWR01000085.1_pt1 | contig 12381 bp, 14 predicted proteins | sample 315541 | NCBI WGS metagenome assembly JXWR01 (sample SAMN03273951, study PRJNA271842) | soil metagenome | isolation source: rice field ambient CO2 | place: India: CRRI Experimental farm Cuttack,Odisha-753006 | collected 2013-12-17
CCTTTACGAGAACCGATTAATGTCTTTAATTCTACCGACATCGCAGTATAGCTTTTGCCCTCTGCTCGTAATCTTGAAGCAAGTGATTGCGATATTTCAGCAGTTGACTTAGAATACTGCTCCATTTGATGTAAACCAGTAGAATACTTACGCTGTTCTTCACGAGCCTTAGCATAGGCTTCACGAGCCTTCGATACAACAGCAGATTGCTTATTAATGTCAACGTTAGAAGAACTAGCACTGGCTTTTAATGCCCTAAGCGCTTTTTCTTCACGACCAAGTTCATCTTTTAATGAAGATGTTTTAGCCACTAAGAGTTCTTTGTGCTTGGCGTTTGCTTGTACTTCTTTACCCTCTGCTGATAGAGCCTTTTCACTGGCTTCGATCGCACTAGTGTAGGCTCTGTGCGACTTTTGCGCTCTATCAATACCAGTTGAATATCTGATTTCAGCGGCACGTGCACTATCTAATTCACTTTGACGCCGTTTTAGTGCCGCATTACTTCTTGTTAATTCATTCGTCCAGCGCATAACCGCAAGCTTTTCCTTGTCGGTTGTTGCGTTAGCATTCTTTAATGCGTCCGCTAAGCGCTTATTATAATCAGTTTGTAACTCAATTTCTTTATTAAGCCCTGTTATCTTAGCTTCCAGAGCACTTGCGCTATCACCGGCGGCTTGCATTGCAGAAGCGTTAGAACGCCATTCGTGGCCTGTGGAGCGGATAGCTCCTTTTAACGTACGTAAACTCGATTGAGCTTTAGTATCGTTAATGTTAACATTATATGTTAAACTACCGTATGCGGCCTGTTTCATTTAAAACCCTCCTTGCAAAAAACAAGCCCGCCAAAGCGAACTTAACCAACAAAAATAAGTAAAACGATAACATTACCCTTCGGAAATGTTATCTTCTAACCAGTAACCTAGAGGCACCACTTTATCGTCAGATCCAGAATCACTCCCGTCATCGTCAACAGATAGTGTTTCTAGTAAATCAAAATAATTAGTTTTCTCTAAGTTGTTGAACGTATCTTGCTTTTGAGCAATTAATGTTTTTTCGAGACGATTAATCTCGTCCAGCGTCTCCTGAAACGTCTGTGGTTCTGCTGGGCGTACCATCGTCTTCGTCACCGTCAACAATCTGGTCAATGTGCATAATCTTTTGAACGATTTGAGCGAACAACTCATCAGTTTTGCCTGATTCTAAGTCCTCTAACTTATCGACTTGTGATTCTGATAAGCGTAGAAGGTCAGCAATGTATTCAGTAGTTGCTTCGTTTGCTTCATATTGGTTCTTAATGAACGCACTGTATGCTTCTTCATCGGTCATGTTTTCAGCGTCAATGTTACCCAACGCTTCCAACTTCATTTGCACCTTTAATGTTTTCTTAATATTCTTGTTAGTCTCGTTTACTTCAACGGGCTTGCGAATTCCTAAATCTTTTGCATTGATTTTGACAGTCATGTGAATCTCCTCGTCTTTCATCTAAATATTTTATTTTTGAATATGTAGACACACCCCCATTTAGGGGTGTATAAAAGATTACTTTGCTACGATTGTAGCACCGTTTACATTTGGAGTAACAATGGTACTATGCGGGGTTTGTGCTACTCGCAACGGAGCCGGGAAAGACGAATGAAGTCCAATCTGCAATCTTGAACGATTGGTTAGCTTCGTCACCCTTAGCATAAGCGGCTTTATCAGACTGACGGTTAACACCAGTAAACGTCAATGAGTCTGGTGCTAAGTTTTCTGATTCAGTGTTCGTTTGCATGTTGTGTTCTTCAAGACCGAAAGTACCTTTCAGCAAAGCAAAATGCAAAATGTTATTCATACGGCCGTGCGTAATGAATTCAATAACTGAATATGGAGCACGAGTGTCTGACGTAACAACAGAAAATCCTTTAGTGTTATCAACACCAGTGATGGCGTCAATAACGTCTTCTGGAATATCGTTAGCGCCAACAGTCGCTTGAACAGATCCAACGCCTTTACCAGAAGTTTCAACAACCATATCAGAACCGTAAATCTTAGTCATCGTTGGTGTAAGTCCAGTAATGTTACCGACTGTCATACCTTGTGCAGTCTTTTCATCTAACTTATAGATACCCGTTGTCCCGATTGTCTTGTTAGATGTGTCAATCGTTTCTTCGTCTTGCTTAAAGATAGCAAGTCGGGCACTATCAATACCTTTGGTTTTTGCCATTAGTAATTACCTCTTTCTTTAATAAATGGTTTTCTTAAAATGATAAGTTGAATAAAGTTGTGAAGTGTTTGGTTCACGGTCAATCCCGCCACCAATTGTTTGATACCAACCGTTGTCACGCAACATATTACGTACAGGGTGCTCATACAGTGCTGTGACGTCTCCTCCAATACTTGATGGATAAAAGAACTGAACTTGAACTGTACCATCATCAGCGATAATTTCATCGCTCCCAAACTTGCTAGGGATCCGAGAAATATCGTTAACTAAAATCACTATTTTATTCTGAACCGCCGCTTTAATATTATCCGGAAGAGCATACGCAAAAACGTATTTTGGATCAATTCCATCAATATTAGCGTTTCTAATCAATTGTTTAACGTCATTTGAAATCAAATCCTACAACCCCTTTGCCTTTAAAATAGCCTTAGCTGTTTGAGTTTGAGCGGCAAAGATTTGATCATATGGCATAGTTTCGACAGACTTCTCAAACCAAAATTGTGCTGGTTGACGATACGTACCCCAATCGGTCCAAACGGCAATCGGATAAGCCTTTTGCTCGAAACCTAATTCAGTACCACCGTCAATAAACTGGTTTGGCTTGTGTGTAATATGATCTCTCAAGTGACCAATCGATTTTCCATACAATTTTTTATTACGAACATCTTCAAATTCATCATAAGGTGTGTTATCATATAGGTGCTTTTCGGCAATTGGAATAGCGGCTTCAACGATAGCTGAACGTTCCTTACGAGATAATTTGAATTTGTCTAATTGTCTAAGTAACTCGTCTTCACCAGTTACCTCAATTGATCCTAAACCATTAGTGACTAGTGTCTTATTAGTCTCCATATGAGTCACCCCCACCGAAGCTTGAATTACCAGATGAGCCACCGTTCTTAACAACTGATTTAAGTGATAATAAGTCATATGATACGATTGCGGCAGTATCTGGTACAATATAGGTTACGATAAAGTATTTCTTTCTGAATCTTGCTCGGTAACTGTCGTAGTCAAAGTTTGGCCTGTGTTTAACGGCAACTACGATTGTGTTTTCATCATCCATTCCGTTAACACTCGTAATATTCCTGTCTGATACTCGATATTGCGCGCAATGAAAAGTATACTTAACATTAAATGTATCGTCATTAATATCAGCTCCAGAGTTAATAATATTACCGTTATCTAGCTCTTTCCATGATTCGTTTGTGCCAAGCTCTAACTTTTCTTTGTAACGCCATAGGTCAACCTTATTAGCCATCTTCTCACCTCACTAACTAAATGGAAAAATTCCTACCATAATTAATAATGGTTTCTAGCGAGGAGGAATTAACAGTGCCACTGACGGGCGCACCATCACGTTTCAAATACAAAGTTGTAGCCACTTCCAGTATGGCCCTGTCTACAATAGAATTAAATTGTTTTTCGCGATCTCCTTCAAATTGACCAGATATTTTTGATACATAAAAATTAACGTAATCGACAGCGTGATTAAAATATAATTCAACATCTTCATCTGAGTCTGCGTTAATTTGATTCTTAAATTCATCAACTGTCACCGACATCTATTACACCTCCTATGTATACCCCAAAAATGGGGTAAGATTATTAAACTTGTTTTGTAGAGTTCCATAAAACTCTCATTAAGATGGGTTAGTTGTAGATGAGCTAGATGGAGTTGTTTGGGCTGGGGCGACTGGAGTGCCCTTTGCTTCATCTGATTTTTCAGAATCGCCAGCGGCATTTGTACATACACCTTGCAATGTATATTCTGTACCATTCGTTAAATTATCAACCGAGCCGGTTAATGACGTACCAAAATCGGTAGTACCGTTATGCCCATCTGCTGTCTTCCAATAGACAGTACGCTTAGTAACTGCTGTACCGATATTTTGGCCGTCAGAGAAAGTGACATTCAGCTTACCGTCACCAGCATTAATCGTTAATGATGGTTTGCCGGGTACTTGATTAGTAGTCGTAAAATCATCAATCGTTGTTTTTTCGTCTTTGCCAGCGTAAGCAATCTTATAACCAGAATACTTAGTGACTGGATTAAGTCCTGAAATTGATACTGGAGATGGTTGATTGGTTGCAACTTTTTCATCTTTATCATTATAAACATCAAAGTTTTGTGCCAATAGTATTTCCCTCCTATCATATAGATATGTATACCTCCTCAAACGAGGAGGTTAATAATCGGATTTATTACTTAGCTACCACCGTAGCGCTATTCACGTTAGGGGTAACGCTAGTGACCGTGGGAGCCGGGTTACTTACTCGCCGCAGGCTTAGCAACTACAAATGCGTCAGGGTTGGTAACGCCACCGTCCATGTAACCATCAAGAACGATTAAGTGACCACCAGCAAGTGCTTGTTGCGTATCAGCCGTAACGTGAGTTAACCGTAAGCCTTGCTTAGTCATGATAGTGTAACCAGCATTGAAGTTACCTAATACGATTTGACCGTTAGCGTTGCCGTTAAGTTGGTCAGATACGAACACAGGAATTCCTTGGAATGAATATCCGGGACGAACGCCAACGGCACCTGCAATAGCAGTTTGCATTTGTGGCTTAAAGATTAAGTGTTCGTTGTCATCGTCCTTCAACTTAGATACGGCGTTGAAAGCGTCACGAGACATAACGAATACTGCTTGTTCCAAGTATGCAGGATTAAGTGCAGTCGTTAAACCAATCAATTCTTCTAACGTAGGAGTTGCGCCAGCCAAAGTAATCGTTTGAACACCGTCACCACCAACAACTGGCTTGAAGGTCTTCGTAGCGTCTTCGCCAGTCTTAGCACCAACTAATACGGCACGTTCGATAGCCTTAGCTAATGAACGACCCAAACGGCCAACAGCGTAAGAAACAATGTCAGGAGCACCGTCATTAATCATCATGTTAGATAATTGCATTGAGGCACCGACACGCTTTTGCGTTAATTCAACGTATTTCAGCGTTGGCGTTTGCGCCTTAACTTCTTCAAGCTCACCAACGAAACCATCGTCAGAGTTGTCAGTTTCGCGAGCTACCCGTAAGTTACCAGTTACTGAACCGATCTTGTTAGCCAATGCAAATACTGGAGAAGTTTCTTGTAACTTTTCAATGATAGTATCGGCAACAGTGGTGGGAACAACAACACCACCATCGGAAGCAGTACCGTTTACAGCATTGCCCCATGATAAACCGTTATCTTGTAATGCACGGTCTTCTACGTCAACGTCCTTGTCGTGTTCCTTCGCAACTTCAAGGTAGTCACGAACTGCTTTGCTGTCCCGTAACTTGTTACGGAATAGGTCAGCGGCCGCACGTTTTTCCAACTTATTCAAATCTTTTTCCATTTTTTCAGCACCCCTAGTTTCATCTTTTGTAGGTACGGCACTATGCCGTTGTTCATCTAAATTTGCGATTTCATCGTTAACTGATACAATATCTGATTTAATGGAACGCATTTCTTCCAATTGTTCGTCAGTAATAGTTCCGTCTTCGATAGCAGGCTCAATAGCGTCTAGCTTACCTTTTAATGCAGAACGCTTTTCAAGCAAACCTTTCTTTGTCTTCATTAATTAGACCTCCAAATCGTTAATCTGTTTTAATAATTCACGTGCTTCCATACTACGTTTTTCAGCACCCTTAGATTTTTTATTACTAGTCTTAGAATCAGTGTCCGACTTACTATCTGATTCGTCACTAGAATCACCATCATCTGGTTCACCATCACGTTTGGCTGGTTTTACAATAACTTCATTTGCTGGAAGTTTTGACGCACGCTTATCTGATTTTGCGCAATTTCCTGATTTCATTGAATCAGTTTGTGTGTCATCGTCTGTCGCCATGCCGGAACCATCTGGTTCAGGAACGTCCCCTTCTCCATCATCATCATCACGTTGAGCTAATGCGGTTTGAATACCGGCCAAAACAGAAGCAACAATTTGCTTAGATAACTCATCAACATCAATTTGTCCTGATGGAGATAAAGTGTCAACAGTTCCAGCTACACTGGAATCCCCCTGTGGTTCGGTGGTATCTGGTTCATCATCTCGTTTAGCGGGCTTTACAATAACTTCGTTCGCAGGAAGTTTTGCGCGCCGTTCTAATTCAGTAAATAATTCTTTAGTTTCTACATCTCGTAGTTCCAATTCGTTTCCCTCCTTAATATTAACAACTTCCGATACGCTATTAATACCCCTGTGTTCAAGTTGTTTTAACTCATTAATACCACGAGCCTCAATGCTTGAACTTAGATAAGCAGGAAAACGTACCGCAGATACTTCTTTTAGAATAATTTCTTTGACAGTTCTTAGTGGAATTCCATCATCAAAGTTACCGCCAGTCATATCCCAATCGTCATCAAGAACAATAAATCCAAAACTCATGCTCGTGATAACCCCGCTCTTAATAAGTTCATAGGTATCACGACCGTCATTCGTGTCTAAGATTTGTGCTTCCATATACAGGCCATTATCGTCTGCGCGTAACGTTAACGAACGATTGACAGTTGTTGCAAGTAATTTTTGATCATCATGTTCTGCATAAAAATCAATTGGATCTTCTGTTGCGACAGCTTCGACAAATGCTTGTGGCAAAATAGTTTCACGAAACGGCATACCGTCAGCAGACATTACTTGACTATAAGAGCCAGATTTGTTAACATATCCAGATACTTTTAGAGATTTATCATCAAAAGATAGATCTCGTGTTTCAAAACTAAGTGTCCGTAATTCTTTTTTCTTAATTATCATTACCTCCTAACATATTGTTATCAGCCTTTGTTTGATGGCTGTCATCTTGATTCTTTTGGTTAGGAGCTTTCTGGATGCCTTGCTTTTCTCCCGGCTTCTTGTTTGGCGTAATAGTACCAATTGGTTGATTCTTAGGGGTGACCTGTGTAGGATCTCCTGAATCTTGCCCGGAAACGTCAGCACCACCAGCAACACCCAAGTTAGGAATCTTCATTTCACCAGTCTTAGGATAATAAAGAACAGACCCAAGATTTAGATTAATAAAGTCGTCCCCTTCAATATTGCTAAAGCCAAACTTGTTACGAAATTCATCGTAACTGATGAGTCCTTGCTTGTATAAAGCACCATACGAAGCGACCTTTTCTTTGAAGGTATTTTGCATAATGGTATCTGTATCAAATTTGAAGAAATAGCCTTCATCTTTTTCGGACTCTAATAATAGTTCCTTATTAATTGCGGCTTCAAAGCTTGATAGAATTGGCTTTAGACAATATTGGAAGAATTGTAAGTTGTTTTGCTCGTTAGAATTATACTTATTGGCACTAGCGTTGATAAGCGTTTCCGGTAAGTTAAACATACGGGCAATTTCGCCTAACATACTCTTTTTGCTAGAGTCTAGTTGCATATTATCTGGGTTCGTACTAATCTGTTGGTAAGATAAGCCACCTTCTAGGAATAACGTTTTACCAGAGTTGCCTGCACCAGAATAAGATTTAGCAAACTGTTCCTTCAATTTATCAAGGATTTCTGGCGCCACTGCTCTATCAGAACGTACAGCACCAACTGGAACTGCCCCATTAGATAATAGGTTCTTTTCGTAATCACGTTGCGCCAGTGCTAATTGAAGCGTTCCAGTGTAGTTTGCCATAATACCATCTGCTGTAATACCATCTTGTGAGTCCGAGATTACGTTCATTAAGTCTTCTTCATCATATTCAAATGAACCAGCTTCTGAATTATAAGTATAAACACCGTAGTATTTATAACCACCATAGGTATAAACTTCGGTAGTCATATAACGAGAGGCCAAAGGATAAATGGCATTGACTTTATTATCCCCAGTTCGCTCGATATAAGTTAGAGAACGACCGTATAACAACAAGTCTTTAACAACTGAACGCTTGTACGTAAAAGCGGACATTTCTTCATTAGCCTGTTTATTAAGCATTGATACACGTTCGTCATCTTTAACAGGAAGTGGGACGCCCTGATCGCTCGTCTTCATCAACAGAATATCAAGAGAAGCTACCGTATCAGCAACCAACGCTAACGCCGCACTGAATGCCGGAATCTCCATGACTGTATCTTCTGTGATAGGTCTATCGTTACCAGTGAAAGATAACGGCCCTGTACCAGTCTGTGAACGAACAAAAGTACCGCCACGACTGTCTTGCCCCGGCTGTTGCTGGCTAAATGGAATTTTAAAAATATTCTTTAAAGACCATTTATTATTGTTATTAGCGATTTTAACTCACCCCTTTTTAAAGTAATGTGATGTTGCTTGCGCCGCCCATAATATTTGAAAATTCTTCAATTTCCCATAGCGACATGGCGTCAACAACTGCGGCGGCCATATCAATCTTGCCGCTTGATTTTTTCTTGTTTAAGAAGTATGATAAGTTACTGTCAGTGACCATCTTAGCATTTAAGAAGTTCTGACGTAACATATCGTTTTTATCGTACGCAAAGTTTCCATTCTGCAAGGCTTCACGTAAAAGCTTTGTCCCCGGATATAACCCGCGTGGATTTTGTAGAATTTCAACACCATCATAGCCGCTAGTAATAAACTTAGCAACCGTAGAACGTGCATTCCACTTATCATAACCAAATCCTTTAATCTTAACACCATACTTTGATTCAATATTATAGAAGAAATCTTCTACAAAACCATAATCAATTGTTTCGTGACCGCAAGAAAATCCCCAACCCTCGTTTTCAGAATGTTGGTAATCCCAACCTTCAACCTTTGTTTTAGCAACAACTCGGTCTGCTGGGAAGAATGACCATGCCTTAGCAACATATTTCTGGTGTTCTTCATCAAAAGTAACCATGGCTAAACCGAAGTTATCGTGGCTTTCGGCAAAGTCAAGACCAACAAATACATCACGACCATACCAGTCAAGACCTTGCGGCAATTCTGCTTTGTCAAGTTCATTTTCAGTCGTAAATTGCTCCCCCTCGTCACCATCAACGAAGATGTTCATGTACTTTGTTAAGAAGTTTTGACGCTTATCTTCATAATTAACGGCGTCTTCTCGCTCATTTAACAAGCGTTCTTTAACTTTTGGTATTTCCTGTGATAATGGATTAACCTTTATCAATTCATCATCGTTTGTGGCCCACTCTTTAGGCTTATCTGGCCTATAAATCAACGCAAAATACGTTGGATCATATAATTCTCCGTCCGTAATCTTATCAGTGGCACGTTGAATTTCCTGTGTCATTGGATTATCAAGAGAATCGTAAGCAGTTGAGATGATAATACCTAATGGATTATCAACCAGCGTTTGACCAGACTTCATGGCGTTAATTGGGTAACTATTAGGTAAAGCCCCAACTTCATCGGCCAAAAACGCTACTGGTTCACGTGCGTCAAGACGATTATTACTGTTGGCTAGTGGTTTATAGCTGTTTTTGGTCAATAAACATGTAATATCCTTGTTATTAACCTTAAAAAACCGTGCCAGTTCAGGTGAACCGTCAATTAGTGAGTCAATTTGTGTCTTTAACATTGAAGATAGCTCTAAATCTGGAGCTACAGAATAGAATTTTGAATATTTTGGCTCCAAAATAAGCAACAAAATGAAAATAACAGCAGAAATGAAAGTCTTCATGTGTTATTATCGGCAAGCTTTTTATCTTACCCTCTGGAGGTCACCCTCATTTTCATCGGCTGGTCATTTCCAGCCCAGTTTAGCATACATTTTCAGTCATAAAGACTGTCGGACACTCGTGGCAGGATTATATTTATTCACCTACTATGCGTTACGATGTCAGTTAGCCTTTTTGCGATCTAACTGATTATCTCGGTATCTTCTCGGTTGAGGTTTTTACCGATATTGCCCGATTTTTAAACGGCGAGACGTTTACCGTTCTTTCTTGGTATCAACATTGTTGCTGTTTGGTATCTTCTCAGCTTATGGTTCTCTTTATGACGCCAACAAAAGATATTGACAAAGAAAAACCACTGAAAACCAGCCAGTGATTCATATGCACTCTGACCACGCCGTGGGCCAGTTGCCATAATAATTAATTTTAATAGTTTAGAAACACGATTAAGTGCGTTAATATCAAAATAGTAATCACCCTTGCCGTTAAGACTCTCGTCAACCTCTCTGATAAACCTATCAGCAACGATTTTAACGTCTTTATTAGCCAGAGTTTCCCCATTATGAACTTTGAGAGCATATTGATACGCTGGGTGGTTGAAAATATCTTTGTTTTTCAACATATCACCTCGTTACATGCTATAATATAGACCGTAAAATCTACATTTTATGTACCATCGGTTTAAGCCAAGCGACTTACAAAACCGACTTATATCATGTTGTTACCATGAGATTAAATTATGATGGATTAGGACTTATGACATTTAGAGTATGGATTATTTCCAGACATTAACCAATCTATCTCTCGGCTCATATTATCAATTGCTTCGATAGAATCTTGAATATTAAAATCATCTTTACATAAACCAGAATAAACACCCACATGATACATAATATTTTTAACCCATGTGTTTAAACTTAGGTACCTTGACCAAGGCTCTAAAAAATCATATTCATTTTCATCAATAGGGAGTTCTTTATTATCAAAGACAATATTAAAAATAATCTCGGATATACGGTTACGTTCTTTTCGGTCGGAAAAATCAACCTTTTCTGAATGACCATCATTACTACTATTATAAGCGCTAATTTCTTTCTGCACTAGCCACCTAAAATAATAATAGAGCTTTTTAACAATGTTGCAAGCACTATTCGCTTGATCATCTGACCGTGACGCAACTTTAATAGCGTCCAGTTGTATATCTCGCTTCATGTTTAATTTAGTACCCAATAGTTCCAAGACAAAAGTCGGATTTGACTTATTTTTCATACTTACATTACCTACCTTTTATTTTTACATGCGGTACGACTCCGCTATGTACCCTCGGTCTAAAATAACATGGAAAGAAAACACCGAGGAACGTTTTACTTTATTGTAATTAAGCTACAAGCTCCCGGCCAGACTCGAACTGGCATTACTAGATTGGAAATCTAGTGTGTTAGCCGATTACACTATAGGAGCATTCATTAAGCTGGTTTTATAGAGTTCCATAAACTCTTACCACCCAGATGGTTATCGAACCCATACATATTTAGCCACCCTCTAGTCATGCCATTGTGTCTTATTCTATTCCTTCGGGCCACCCACGTAGTGTGGCAACACCGTCCGTGGTTTGCAGACTATAACATGTTCCATAACTGGGTAAAAAAAATTATATCGATTGCGGTGGTAGGAGTCGAACCTACTATTTAAAGGTTATGAACCTTTCGTGATTTTCCGTTTCACTCCACCGCAATACTGCCCGGGCTGGGATCGAACCAGCGACCTCTTGATTAACAGTCAATTATTCTACCGCTGAACTACCGAGCAATGCACTCGTGGATTGTTATGTAACATAAGCGAGTTGAAAACTACCTCGCTGTATTGCTCCTTGAGCTGAATTATGTAGCCTAGCCTAATCAAGACTAGGAAGCAATATCATCAATCATCGCTGTTAATAATACTTTCAAGCGCGCTATTGCCTTTACTTCTATCTTCAATGGTTAACGCGCTTAGTTGTGCCCGACTTGACGGTGATAATCCGTATTGCGTTGACAACACCCTAAATCTATCAAAGAATTTAAGGTGGGTCTTAATATAAGGGTTCTCAACCGTCTTATATCCGTTCTTGGTTTCAACAGTGATCATAAGACCATCACCATCTTCTGCCATTGCTTTATTTGATTCTTCCATACGAGCAAGACATTCAGCAAGTGCCCCGACACCCATTCTATCTAAATTAGAGAGAATATCTGAATCCTCTAATAAGTCGCAGATATATTCATAATATTTTTCAGCGGTTTTCCACCCTTTGATAAAGTCAGGTGCCACACGTACCTCGTCAGTAGCACCTTTTAGTCGCTCTTCATCTTCCATTCTCTTTTTTAAAGACGAAGCTGATTCATTGTGACCCTTAACTAGCGCCGCAGGTTTTCTAGCGTTAGGCATGTGTTCACCTCCCTTTAGAAATGAAGCGTATCATCTAAATTTATTGTAGTCTTTGTTAAATTCCAGTCGAAATCAATACCGTTTAAACCCATAGCTAAGTTGCATTCACGACAAAGTGTAACACAATTTGATTCGTCATACATTAGCTCTGGGTGCTTGACCCGTGGTTGTATATGATGTACAG
>JXWR01001912.1_pt1 | contig 12379 bp, 6 predicted proteins | sample 315541 | NCBI WGS metagenome assembly JXWR01 (sample SAMN03273951, study PRJNA271842) | soil metagenome | isolation source: rice field ambient CO2 | place: India: CRRI Experimental farm Cuttack,Odisha-753006 | collected 2013-12-17
AAATAAAATAAAATAAAATAAAATAAAATAAAATAAAATAAAATAAAATAAAATAAAATAAATATTAAAACTTAATACAGAATAAAATAATAGAAGTCAAAAAAATTAGTAAACTGCGCAGTATAAAGTAACAGAACACGAGAAAGCATTGACAAAAACATAATGACCCAAGACCCAATCACTGATAACAAAGGTACGACTACAAAAGTCAAAATCTCAGACAACGGTAGTAGCAATTGGAAAGAAACCAAAGAGGCATTTCTTTATTCTGGAGATGTAGCTTCTGCATTAAATGCCAAAAGTAACGGGAAAGCAAAAGTCGAGTCTAATCAAACCACTAAAGTTGGGCCAAGGCCATTTCGTGAAATGATTTTGGGAGATCAAGCTGTTAAAGTTGAAAATAACAAAGGCAATAAAAATAGCACTTACATGCCAAAATTATCTTCGCGGGATACAGGAATCTTAAAATCCATTTTTAATTTTGATGCTGCAGGGGTGGCTAAAAATAATTTTAGACATATTGAAAAACTACCAGAAATTGAAACAATGTTTAACACCAGCAATGAAATCAAAGTTGACGTTGAATTGCCACCAGACCCAAATGTTACAGATTTGCAATTGGTGGAAGCTTTCACAGACATTGAAAAAGACGTTATTAATAAGATTGAAACCAGTTTACAACCAGTGGAAAGGGTTATCATAAACAAGCCAGCGGCTGCTTGGAGCGGTTTTCCTTCGCTTGTTGAAGTACACAGACGACTGGAAGCCCAGAATAATGGAAATATCCCGCTTTTGTCACCAGAAACAGAAATGGAAATTTCAGTCAATGCAGTGTATGCAACTGAACGAATCGTTGACGATGCAATTTTGTTGCAGTGTGAAAAAACTTTGAGAGAAAAAATTATCAATACTAAAGCTGGTAAAGATTATGCTAGTGCTTACACCAATTTAGCCACTATCAAAAAACTTATTCTCCACCATGATGTTAGTGTTGGCAAAGAAATTAGTGATAAAACCCTCACTTCATTTGATCATGTTGTTGCTTTGGAAAAAGAAATTTTTGACTTGTTGGTCAAAGCAGTTGAATTGGCCATGCCAAAGGAAATGGTGTACGAAAACGACAGCAATGGAGCCGATAACGGTGCAGACAGCCTTCAAGGACCAAGATATATTGTTTCCAAAAGACAAGCAAACTGCCTTTCAAGTGCATATTACCAATTTGCTAGTCTTTTGTTAACAAAAGCAGCAAAAATTGAAAAATATTTGTCGCATAGACCAGGATGTAGCAGTAGCGGATTTTTGTTTAGTCAAAAAGAGTTATTGGAATCAAGGGCAAGTAATTATTTCTTTATATCAGGAGCATTTGGCAACCGGATAGCTGCAGATTTGTCAGGCAAGGTTAATCCATATGCCAAATTGTGCGGTAATATGGTTAAACAGTCAATCATTGAACAATTCAAGGCAATTGAATAGTAGTAGTGGGATTGTGTTGCTGTCGAGTATTTTCAATCTGACTAATTTGTAACTTTTTTTTTTTTTTTTTTTCTCAACTCGGTTTCTCTATTCTGATTTCTCTCTTCATTTACTTTTCCCCATTCGTTTAGTTTCCCAGTTCTTTGCAGTTTTAGTGCATTACTCCCTTATTTTCCATTTTAGATTTCTATTTTTTTAATATTGTTTCTAGCCTTGACTGGACTTTGCAACTTGCAAAGTCCCAAAATGCATGGACTGGATTTTATTTTATTAAAGGCGGCTCGTAGTAACAAACAGATTAGCAGCAGACAGCCCCTGGTGCGATAAACCGCCAAATCCAAGCTGGCACCACCCGGACAGGTCCAGCCCCCGTAATCAATATCAAGTACGTACCTTGGAATATTTCGCAGCACTTATTCCACGTCATCTTGAATTGACCGGCGTGCCATTACCATTGCTAATAGCTGTGATCGAGACTAATTAGCAAAATGGCATGTTGAAAGATCTTTAGTAGTTGGCTGCGAATGTGGGGCGCAGGCGGATCCGTTGCAAGAGTCAAAACTTCATAAAAAGTGCCGATCTCGGAGCTCAAGCTGACTACTGAGGTGAGAGCGTTGGTTGCGGTTGTGGTTTAGACACATATTGCAAGGAGCAAGTGCGGAGAGGGTTTTTGACACTTACTATAGTATTACGAGTTAACTATATGTCTGAGTATGGATAACTAGGAGTGGATGCACCCACCGCAAGGGCAGTTTATTTCGTTTGCGAGGCACCACGGCAGTGGGTCATCTCCTCTGCTTTACTGTTATAATTAGCTGGCTATGAAACAACTTTATACTTGTATCTGCGCAACTGTAATAGCCGTATACAACAGGGGGGATGGGATGTGTGGACAAACTGTGCGTGCGATATTTGTATAAAAGGAGCACAGGCCCCCCACATTCCCAAAGTTTCTGCTCTCTATACTTTGCTAAGTCAAAACCAGCCGTTTCAATTGTCAGTTGAAGCACACCTACACTTGCTCTGCCAACAAAACAAAAGTAAACTAAACTATCAGATCTCCCAGCATATTGCTATCTCTATACTCGATTGATTGATTGATTGATATTTCAACCAACCACACAGCTGTTGTCCAATTTAACGCAACATGTCCGAATTTGCAGAACTGAGCTTTTCTAGCTCCCACTACGACAATGCTCGCCCGACCTACCCACTTTCGTTCATCAAGCAGGTGGCCACTTATGCTAGAAAAGGTCCCGAGACAAGCAACTGTAGTAATGAAAGTAATGGGAATACTGGTGCTGGAAGAGTGGCTATTGATATCGGTTGTGGCACGGGACAGGTAACGTTCCCCTTGGCTAAGTATTTCAGTAAAGTCATTGGGGTTGATCCATCTGCTCGAATGATTGAGCAGTGCAATTTGCGGCTAGCTGAATTGAACAAGCAGCAGAAAAGCGGTGGTGGTAATGGTGGTAACGACAATGGCCACTATCAGGAGAAAGCCGCTGGCGGGCCTATTGACACTCTTGGTGGAGAGCATGGCGGTGATGCCTCATTGGACGACTCAAATACTCATGGAATTATTGAATTTCACCAGGGGAGCGCAGAGGCACTACATAGCATCAATGCCGATGGCGATGACTATGGGATTGCGGATAACTCGGTAGATTTAATCACTGGAGCCGAGTGTGCCCATTGGTTTGACCAAGATAAAGTATGGCAAGAGTTCTACCGGGTTTTGAAGCCGCATGGCAAAGTTGCTCTTTGGGGCTACGTTGATCCAGTTGTTTTGGCTAAGAAAGCCGGTGGTGGAGAGAAAAGCAGTTCGAGTTCGGAAGAGCCAATAGATACAGAGACATATCTCAAGATCTACGACAAGTACACATATGATGATGAGCGATACTTGGGACCCTTTTGGGAACAGCCGGGAAGAAATGTGTTGCGCCAGTTGTACGACTCGGTGCAAGTGCCAGAAGAGCTCTTTACTAATGTGAAGAGAGTCAAGCACGATCCAGTCAATGGACCAACACTAAGTGGGTCAGTTGTCGGAAAGGAAATAGGCGAGGATTTTCCTTTGATTGTTAAGAAACAGTGGAAAATTGAAGAGTTGAAAGATTACGTCAGAAGCTGGAGTGCATATCACCGATTGCTTCAAGCTCAAGCTGGCAAAGATCCGGATGTTTTGGTGAATTTGTTTATTGAGGAGATTCATGAAAAATTGGACATTGCTAAAACTGACGAGTTGGTTGTTGTGTGGCCAACTGTCTACATTTTGGCCGAAAGAAAATAAAAAAGGACATTAATAATAATAGCAGTAGCAGTAGCAGTAGCAGTAGTGATGAGGGTTGACTTAAATTACTAAGACATCCTTGGCTCCATTCAATACATGATCTAGTTTTGTTACGGCTTTGTTTGAAGTAGGTGGCTTGTAGCACAGTATCCGTGGACGAGCCATAATGGGAACCACTGCTCAGTGGGAAAGGTGTTGCTCTGCTGTTTGTTTGTTTGTTGTTGTTTGCTGGCTTGCTGCTGTCTTGCTGCTGCTGTGTTGTGAATTCCTGTTGGAAACTGGACCCGCAGTTAAGGACTTTTTTTTTTCCTGCATGCATGCATGTATGTTGGCGGAGGCTGAAAATTTTCTCTGCTATGGAGAGAGAGACTAAGACACTACTACCACGCAGTTAAAAATAGATTTATGTATATCTACCCTTGCTGTTTCTCATTCCCTTCTTCTTTTCCAACCTCATAAACTCAGGGTCTGCTGGAATATCTTGACGGTGCTGCTCTTCACAACAGAACTCTCCAGCACTCGCTCTTCACACTCGCTCTCCACACCCACCGCCATGCTAAAAGTCACTTCCCTTCTCTTCAGCTTGCTTCTAGCACAGCAGCTTGTGGCTTCTCCCATCAGAGCCGCCCGTCAGCTTGCTCCAAGGCAAGAATCACCACTGTCGTCGTCGTCGTCGTCGTCGTCGTCCTCAGCCCGTCATCCAGTGGTGATGGACTTCACTGTTCAAAGAGTTTCGAAAAAAAATCACCAGCTGATAGACACTCAACTACAGCAAAAAGTTCCCATTAATACAACCACCAGCAGCGGCGGCGGCAACGGCAACGGCAAAGCAACAGATCAAGTGGTGGCTAAATCGGTTGTCAATAGACAAAAGCTCAATCTTCCAGTAGAAATGTCGCTTCAAAACAATTATGCCCTATATAGCGCCACGTTGTGTTTTAGCGGAGATTCCGAAACTTGTCAGCCCGTACAACTACAAATCGATACGGGGAGTTCTGATCTTTGGGTGCCTTTGACTAATGCCACTGACAGCAACGAAGCTACCAACGAGAAATACGGGTCTTACAACATTTCTCAGTCCCAAACATTCCATAACTTGAGTCGCGCTAATAGCAATAGTAACGATTATAAGTTTAGTATCAGGTATGGCGATGCCACTGAAGCCAGCGGATACTTAATCACTGATAACGTTTCCTTGGGATCCGATATCACGCTCAGCAATTCTACGTTTGCTTTAGCCACCACGAATACCGCCGGTCAAGGGGTTTGTGGTATTGGATATCCTGCAAATGAAGCCAGTAATTTCAAATACGACAATTTGCCAATCTTACTCAAAAAGCAAGGGTACATTAGCAAAGCCAGCTACTCCCTTTATTTGAATTCTGCCGATGCTTCATCGGGACAGTTATTGTTTGGTGCGATTGACCACTCTAAATACTTTGGCAATCAGTTGAGGGAATTGGATATCTTGAAGTTGGACTCCAGCGGGCAGCTGGCTGCGGAGCATACTGCGTTGTTTGTCCCATTGAGTTCCATCAGCTATGGTGGTGGACAAGCAGTCAGCAACGTTAGCAGCGGCAATGGCACTTACAGTCAAGTCAGGGGTAAAGGCGCAGGAAAGACCATCACTGAAGCGGGAAAATCATACAACGCGTTACTCGATACCGGTACCACTTTGATTACTGTGCCTCTGGCCATTTATACTAGCTTTGTTGAGCATTTTGGTACGTATGATGAAGCAATCTCCGGATATGCTACTCCTTGCAACACCACTGGAGATCCGTTTATTTTCACCTTTGGTGGTGATAGCAGCAACAGCAGCAGCAACAGCAGCAGCAGCAGTAGCGCATCCAATAGCACCCGCAATCCAATTAGTATTACTGTTCCTTTCAGCGACTTGCTCTTCAAAGTCAGCATGTCTGATGGCTCCTATTATGAGAAAAATGGAGTGCCTCAGTGCTTATTCGCGGTGGGGGAAAATTCTAAGGACTTTATCATATTAGGCGATGTGTTTTTAAGATCAGTTTACGCATTCGTTGATTTGGAAGAGAACAAAGTATCTTTGGCTCAGGTCAGGTATAGTAATCTGACCAACTTGGAGTACGTCTAAGGTTTCGTTTGGTGCTCTGAACTTTGTCAGCTATCAAGCATTGTCCATAATCAACAGAAAAAAATAAAGAAAGAAAGAAAAAAAAATTGCTAATTTTTTTCCATGCTCTATATCCTAATATCATCTTCTCAAATCAAATACAGTACCAAAAATTATAACTATTTCAATTTCTCCTACACATTTTTACATTCTTTAGCTTCAATTCTATCCTCGTCGTTTGCATTCACGATTCAGCAATCATAATCATTTAGATTTTTTTTTTTTCTCATGACATTATACTACATTACCTACTATATGCTCCCTATTATTTATTTTGCATAATGACCTTCAATTCTTTGGCTAATAAGCGTCATAAATTTTTGCTTTTATGTATAATATACATATTTTTTTTTGCTCACTTCGTCTTGTAGTTTTTTTGTTTGTTGTTTTTGCAGTCGTTTTCATTGTAGAAAGCTCTTTGTTCTTGTGCAGCACGGTACTCCATCAACAGCTTGGTGCAAGTAAAAATCACGCAGCAGGCATTTATAAAACGGTGCAAATAGCGCATCGTAAATACGATCCTGATTATTGATAATAAAGTGTTATAGCCTTACAGCCGGCCCAGATCGTTCAGCGCGGAGAGTGATCAGAGTATCCCAGCGAGGCGCGGCTAATTTATAAAGCAAGAATTAATGAATGAATGAATGAATGTGTGGCTGGACAACTGAACAATAGGCAGTGTCCCTGGCATACTAATATAATCAATCAGTTAATCAATCAGGCAATTAATCGTCTTGCTAGGCAAAACGCCGTAGGGACCAGGCACACATGTTTTGTTTTGTTTTGTTTTGTTTTACGCAAACACTACCAAAATCTACTACAGTTGTGAAGTATTGTGTCAATTTGTATTTTGGGCTGCGCAAGTGTGTAGGCCATGCCCAGATCGTAATTTGGTTGATGTTTAACACACGTCTTGGAACACCGAAGAATCGTGATGCCTGAAAACGCGTTTTTTTTTTTTTTACAGTGTAGCACAAGGTAGTGTTCCTGAGCCAGAACCACGGCTGAGTGCTGATCTGGCTGAGTGGAGTGGGTCCCCATGAGGGAGGGGGCGGGAAAGCAAGAGCGACACAGTATACCAAGCAACATGAGACAGCGGCTCACAAAAGCAGATGTTCGGATCGCCATAATAATGATCATCAACATAATAATCATGATAGCATTTGTGACATACACACGCTGATGGAGAGCTTATGGTGGGCCAGTGTGGCAAGTGTGGCGAGTGGCGAGTGGCGTGCCGCAAGGTTAGAGTTTGGTTGGTGAGATCGAGAGATCTGGGCTAGCCTCTCGGCTAGTGGATGTGTGTATCCACTAATTTCCTGGACAAAAAGAATCGCTTTCCCATTGCCTTTTTGCTAATTGTCACTATTACTACTCTGGCATGCTGGAAGACAGCAGCAGTGTCTTTGGGATTTACCGTGCGAGAAACAGAACGTGTCGGCAAGCAAGATTAGGGTTATCTTGTGTTTGCTAGTTGGGGGTGTGGTGTACCATATAACTTCTGGGATGGGTGTCTACATGAAGAAGGCAAGACAGGGAAAGACATACGCTACGACAAGCAGTGAGTAGATCTATAGATCCGAAGACGAGCCCCGAGAATACTCCACACACTCACACTCACACATAATATACACATAGTCCATACATGATATATACATGATATATACACAATATATACATAATATATATATATACATACGAGTGCCGGTTGCAGTGAGACAAGCTGTTAGCTAAGGAGGAAGACGCTTAGTCAGACCATGCAGCGTGGGTTACGTAACCGGACTGCGTTGTTACTCGAGCACACTTCTCTCAGCTGAACACTTGCAAATAAAACAAAACAAAATAAAATAAAATAAAATAAAATAAAATAAAATAAAATAAAATAAAATAAAATATTTAAATGCAAAGACCAACAGCCACTCAGAAGATACAACACCAAGACTCTGGCCGCCCTCGTTACTCTCTCTCCCCCCAACACACCTTCAAGGAGAACCCTTACTCTGTGTTGCTTCTATCACACAAACAACACTCACATCTCGCACTACCTTCTTTGCCGCTTCTGGCTCCTGCTTTGTCTGTGTTTTTACAACCTATTCATTACTCGCTTGCTTTACTCCTCGTCCAAGGCGCTTAAGTAAACACAATAGATCCTCATCTACTACTCAGTCACTCACCGTCTCGCCACTCCGCCACTCCACCACTCCAACACTCCATCTCTAGGGAATCATATTCCCCCCCTCCCCCTAAACATCACCATGGACTTCTTGCCTATCTTGCAAGACCCGCTCAAGTTCTCCGAGCTCAAGGAGAGCAGCGACTTTTTCCGAATCGACTTGCTCAACTATGTCAACGCCCTCACCAGAGACTTCGAGGCCCTAAGAATCGATAACAGCTCTCTCAAGCGCGACTTGTCAAAACGCAAAGAAGAGCTCGTCATCGTCAATAATGACTTAAATATCAAGAAAAAAGAAATTTCCAGGCTCGCTCAAGAAAATTTGAAGATGAAAAAACAAATCGATTTGAACACCTACAAAGGCTACCACTACAGATACAATAGTAACTCCAAGAATAGCTTCCCCGACAACAACAACAACAACAGCCCGACTAATGGCAAAAATAATAGCAGTAATACTACCGATGCGTCTGACAATAGTAGCAGCAACAACAACTACGACAATATCAAAGAAGTTCCTGACATTAGCACTTTCCCTCCTCCCGGTGTCGACGTCGTCACCGATCAGCTCGTTGCCAAGAGCGTCGACATGATTATCGACAAGGACCCAATAAGGGATCTCGACAATGTCAACGACACAAACTTGCTCAAGATCAAAATTATACAGTTATACGATGAGTTGAAACGCTCCAAGCAAGCAAACAAAGCTTTCAAGCAAGCGTTATCTGAAATAGGTACTGTGGTTATCTCTGTCGCCATGGGTGACTTGTCCAAGAAAGTTCAAGTGCACGATGTCGAATCCGACCCTGAAATTCTCAAAGTGAAAACCACCATCAATACTATGATGAAACAGTTGAATACTTTTGCAGTAGAAGTCACCAAGGTTGCTAACGAGGTCGCCAATGGTGTCCTTGGTGGACAAGCTAAAAATGACGGCACCGTGGGTATATGGAGATCTTTAACCGATAACGTGAATATTATGGCTCTTAATTTGACTAACCAGGTCCGTGAAATTGCTGATGTTACCAGTGCTGTTGCTAAAGGTGACTTGTCAAGAAAGATCAATGTACATGCTCAAGGGGAAATTTTGCAGTTTCAAAATACCATAAACACTATGGTGGACCAATTACGAACGTTTGCTATTGAGGTCACCAAGGTCGCTAGAGATACTGGTGTCGAAGGTATGCTTGGTGGTCAAGCTCGAATTAAGGGGGTCGAAGGTATTTGGAAAGAACTAACTGATAATGTCAACGCCATGGCTACTAATTTAACCGACCAAGTCCGAAATATTGCTAACGTCACTACCGCTGTTGCTAATGGTGATTTGTCCAAAAAAGTGACGGCTAGTTGTAAAGGTGAAATCTTGCAGTTGAAAATGACCATCAATCAAATGGTGGACCGATTACAGAATTTCGCGTTAGAAGTCACTACTCTTGCCACTGAAGTCGGCACCAAAGGTATATTGGGCGGTCAAGCTAATGTCCAGGATGTTGAAGGCGCTTGGAAAGCTGTCACTACCAATGTCAACATTATGGCCGCTAATTTGACTAATCAAGTGAGATCCATTGCTACGGTGACCACCGCAGTCGCTCATGGTGATTTGTCCCAAAAGATTGAAGTGCAAGCTGAAGGAGAAATCTTGGAGTTGAAAAACACCATCAACAAGATGGTGGACTCTTTGCAGGTTTTTGCTTCTGAAGTGACGAGAGTCGCTAAAGATGTCGGTATCGATGGTAAATTGGGCGTACAAGCTCAAGTCAGTGATGTTGATGGATTATGGAAAGAAATTACCACGAACGTCAATACTATGGCTGCTAATTTAACAACTCAAGTGAGAGCGTTTGCCCAAATTACTGCTGCTGCTACTGATGGTGATTTCACTAGATTTATCACCGTTGAAGCCAGTGGTGAAATGGATGCCTTGAAAACTAAAATCAATCAAATGGTTTTGAATTTAAGAGAATCCATTCAAAGAAACACCGCTGCCAGAGAAGCTGCTGAATTGGCCAACAGATCCAAATCTGAATTCTTGGCTAATATGTCCCATGAAATTCGTACCCCAATGAATGGTATTATTGGTATGACCCAATTAACTTTGGACACTCAGCTCACTCAATATCAACGCGAAATGTTGTCTATTGTTTATAACTTGGCTAACTCATTGTTGACAATTATTGATGATATTTTGGATATTTCCAAGATTGAAGCTAACAGAATGACTGTGGAACAAATTGATTTCAGTTTGAGAGGTACAGTATTCGGTGCCTTGAAAACTATGGCAGTTAAAGCAATTGAACGTCAACTAGATCTTGTTTATCACTGTGACAATACTTTCCCGGATAATTTGATTGGTGATTCATTCAGACTAAGACAGGTCATTTTGAACTTGGTTGGCAATGCCATAAAATTCACTAGTCAAGGCAGAGTCTCCTTATTGGTGCGTAAACAAGTGCCGCTCAATAGCAAAGATGGAAGATTCTTTTTGGAGTTTTGTGTTGCTGATACTGGTATTGGTATTGAAAAAGATAAACTTGGCTTGATTTTTGATACCTTCTGTCAAGCTGATGGTTCAACTACTAGAAAATTTGGCGGTACTGGTTTAGGTTTATCTATTTCTAAACAATTGATTGATTTGATGGGTGGTAGAATTTGGGTCACTTCAGAATATAACCAAGGGTCACAATTTTACTTTACTATTGCAGTCAAGCCAGCTACTGTGCATCTTGATCGTCAAATTGAAAGTTTGTTGCCATTTAATGCTCCAAACATTCTCTTGATTTGTTTCTATCATAGTGATGAGGAGGTTGAAAATATTGTTAAGGCAATAAAAGATTTGACGTTCAAGACCACTTTGGCCAGAAATATCGAAGAGGTAAAGAAATCCAATCCATTCAGACACGATATCATAATGATTGACTCTATGGAAGCCGCTGAACAGTTGAGATTATTATCTGATGTTAAATACATTCCAATTGTACTTTTGAATCCAAACCTCTCTGTCAATATGAGAGTTTGTTTGGACTTGGGTATCAGTGCTTATGGTAATACTCCGTGCTCAGCAAGTGATTTGGCCAGTATTTTAAAACCAGCTCTTGAATCTCGTAGCAATCCTCCAAATGCTGATGGTACATTATCTTACAAAGTGTTGTTGGCCGAAGATAACGTTGTTAACCAGAAACTTGCAACTAGAATCTTGAAAAAGAATGGCCATAATGTTACAGTTGTTGAAAATGGTTTGCAAGCTTATGAAGCAGTTACTCATGATGAATATGATGTTATTTTGATGGACGTACAAATGCCGGTTGCTTCTGGTTTCGAGGCTACTGCCAAGATTAGAGAATGGGAAAAGAAAACATTCAGACACAGATTGCCAATTATTGCCCTTACTGCTCACGCGATGTTGGGTGATCGTGAAAAATGCTTACAAGCACAAATGGACGAATACTTATCCAAACCATTGAATGCCAACTTATTGATTCAAACCATCAACAGATGTGTGCACAACATGCAACAATTGCGCAAGTTGGCACGTTCTGGTAACAATTCTACATTCACTCAAAACCTTCGTCATCATATTTTGAATCAACAATATTCCACTGCATCTGCCACTGATCGTCTTGAATCTGATGATCCTAAGAATATCTCTTTGGGTCCTAGTGGCAATGGTGGGGTGATTGCAAGCGCCACTGATATTGAATTATCTCGAGGCAGTATGCCAAAGGTCTCGGAACTCGTTACTGCTCGCAAATTGGGCAAATCTGCATTCCAACAATCATTAGCACAGCGACCATCTGCATTGCCATTGCCTGACAATACCAATTCGTTGAACGAAAGTTACATTGCTTCTTTTAATAGAGCACAAGAAAGAATTGAAAGAGAAAAGCAAAAGCGCAGAGAAGCAATGAAAATGAGAGAAATGGAATTGATCAAAGAAAAGGAAAAACAAGAGAAAAAAAAAGTCGCAGCTGAAATTTTAGCATCTGCCGGGGTTGAGCCATTTACTTCAGAAAAGAGAGCTCAAGAAGAAAAAAAGAGAAGGGAAGAAGAAGAAAAAGAAAAAAGGTTAGCTGAAGAAGAAGAAGAAAGAAGAAAATGTGTTAGAGAAAGTGAAGAAGCAATTGAAAAAAAAATTGAAGAAGTTACGAACGATGATCCATGATTGTGGTGTTTACTGCAACGTACTAGTTGTTTACTTTTTGTTTGACGGGCTTACAATCTGTTTGAAATATTAATTTTTTTTTTTCTCGTTATTTGTTATTACTCAATTAACTGCATTTTGTATATGATAGTGTGA
>JXWR01003833.1_pt1 | contig 12371 bp, 5 predicted proteins | sample 315541 | NCBI WGS metagenome assembly JXWR01 (sample SAMN03273951, study PRJNA271842) | soil metagenome | isolation source: rice field ambient CO2 | place: India: CRRI Experimental farm Cuttack,Odisha-753006 | collected 2013-12-17
CATTGAAATTTTTTTTTTTTGTAAAATGGAATTCTAGTGTTTTGAGAACACTGGATTGAAAGAGAACCTTCTAGGCAAAGAGTTAGAAGCACATTGAACTATCGGAATTAGGTTAAGGCCGCATCATTGAAAATGGTCTTCAGTTATTATTGTTTTTCTTTTTCGATTGGTTTCTATAATGCTTAGTTCCTCGGATGGAGGTCCGTAGAAGAATAGGCTTCGATTTACAATATGATGATTATCAATAGCAAACAGTCTAATGTATATTTATCGCACAGAGAAGGAATGATAATATTAGAATACAAACTACAAACAAAAAAAAAAAATTGGCTCTCGAAGTAAGCTGATGCGTATATATTACGAGCACTAAGCTTATACAAATCATTAATTTCTTAAAGATAATTTTTGAAAGCTTTTATGCCTGTCGCGCTGTGCTAGCTTGATCTAGAGAAGACTGCGATATTTGTGTTTTCGCTTCATCAGTTGTCTGCTGTTCAGTTGGAACTGCACCGCCAACGTTATTTGCGGAATTTTTTTTATCTTCATAATCCAGGACTGACTGCTGAGCTTTCAAATTAACATTAACTAGAGAGGCAGATTCAAACTTTCTACCCTCGACCTGCGGTGCATGACCAACTGCTTCATGTTTATGTTTGTCTGACCTATCCGCTATCACAGAAGCATCCGCAGTTTCTAATTCCTGCTTGTATTGCTTGACAGGTTCTGGAATGCTCAGTTCGGCCGACTTTGGTTCGGCTTGATTCGTATCTATTGTCTCACTTTGAGCTTTGACAGGCGCACCGTCGGCCATATTAGTTACTATCAGTGGTTCTGCGGCTGTGGCTGGTGCTGCAGTAGAAATTTGAGGTTCAGTAGAAGTTTTAGGTACTGCATCTGAGCCGCCAGTAAGTATTTGTCCATTATTTACAAAAACGGAATCTTCCATCTCAACACCAGTTGCGGCTTTTGTTAGCTCTTCTGGTTGATCAACATAGAGACTTTCTGATGGTTCCAGACCATTTTGATTGTCTCCATCAAACGGAGTTGTGCTTCTGGAAGCACCATCAGTTCCTCCCTGCCTCTTTGAAGCTCTTTGTTCCCTCTCGAGTTTCGCGTTGCGTTCTTGTTCCTCTTTGACTTTCATTCTTTTAGCAGCTCTTAATGCAGCGCCTTCTCTAATAAGCCTTTCCTGTTCAGCTCTTCTTTCTTCTTCTTCCTGCTTTTTACGCTCTTCTTTTTGTTGTAATCTAGAAGAACGCTTTCTATTAACAAGAAGATTTTGCATGTTTCTTTCTCTGAGTCTGTGCTGATAGTTCTTCTTCCATTTCATTTCCTGAGTTGCCAAATCATTCAACATATTACTCAATAGGAGCCCTAAATTCTTAAGCTTTGAATTTTTCTTGAAATCTTGAACCAAATCATAAAGCTCATAAAAATTATTATTGAGACATTCCCATTCGAATTCTGGGTCTATATTCTCTAACTCTTTTGTTGGATCAAATTTTTCAAGCTTTTTACCACCACTAGGAATTTTGACCCTCTTGTTGAATATTAATTTTCTTTGGTACAACCTATTGTCATCTAAAAGGAAATATGAGCTCTCAATGATTGGTAGTTTTCCTTCCACTAAAGAGAAAATTGGATCTAGTCTTAAATCTACTGGTTTTTCAAATTTTTCAATAAATCTCTTGAATACATCTAAGTAGCAAATTCTCATTATCAACGAGTGTAAAATCTCAATTTTGAGATCCAACGGTAAAAAGTCAAAAAACCTTATTTTGGGCCTAGTGTATTGTTCTCTAGTTATCGGTTCTCCATCTTCTCCAATTTCGGTATCTTCTCGAAGCTCAAACTCCTCATCCTTCATATCAGTACCCTCGGTAAAATCTGATAAGTCAATACTGTGCTTCTCAAGCAACGAAGTTAACTCATCGCCTAGCAAGATGACAATATTGTTATCAAATTCTTCAACTGCGTTGCTTCTAAAGCCAGATTTTAGCAAATTATTCATGAGCGATAGCTTCAACCTGTTTAAAAACACAGGAGGAGTGGTAAGACCAGACAATTCTTCTTCCCAAATATGTATGTTGAAGCTGTCATTGCTAAGCTTAATTGCACCTCTAAAGATACTAAGCCAGTTGAACACAAAACTGTACTTCCAGTTGGATCGCAATGGCTTTAACATTGAATAATATGGATCTCTTTCCGTAGGCAAATACTGCGGAAGTTTTGTCAATTGTGCTACTATTTCTTCATTGATTTGCTTGAACTGAAATGCGGGGTGACTCAGGTCTGAGTCTGTTTTTGCGGCTCCTCTTTTGAAAGGCATTGTGTAGTATAATTTTGAGATAGGCTATAGATAAGATAATACAGCGTGGTATCAATGCATTGTGGAGGCGATGACGCCAAAATTTGATATAAAAACCGACTGGAAAAATACACGGTGCCTAGCTAGCTTAGAAGCTTTTCTGTGGACTGGCAAAAAAATTTACCCGCTTAAGTTACTGCGCTATTATGCTAATATATGCGAGTATATGCAATTATATGCTATTATCATATACACAAACTGAAGTAAAACTACATCAATAGCAAAAATTGCGAAGACAAACAGTTTCCAGAAAGTCATACATTTTATAATCTATCTGTAAGTCTAAGTCATCGAGTAGTATGTGTATCATCATTAAAGCTCTCATTTATAGGTGACAAAAAGTCAGCTGTAGTAGTAGTAGTGGTAGTAGTACTAGTGTTTGTGGATTTGAGAAAGTCCTTGTTTTTTGAGTGGGGGTCAAGTTTTTCTTTGATGGAAATCTTGTCAATATTGATAGGTTGATTGATAGGCCTAAAGCCACTGGAGTTAAATAATGTAATCTTTCTGCCGTTATTTGAACTGACAAAATTGTTTTGTGAAGGTAGAGCCTCTGAAAAGGGGAGACCACCAGGTTTAGGTTTTTTGGAGTAACTGTTGGATCTATACATCCGATTTTTTATGAGTTCAGATTCAGTTTTAGCAGAAAAGATTTCTTTTCTACGATTATCATAAACATGATATGATGCGTCAGGTTCAAACTCAAAATCTTCTGGAACAATGTTAATTTCATCTAGATATTCATCATCATTTTCAAAATAATCATTGATGGTTTCTCCTTCATAAAAGCTCTCACAAGGATCACCGCCTGCTCCACAATTTCCTTGACTAAGCCAAGAATATCTGTTACCAATTTGTTCTTCTTCAAATGTTTCGGATGAACCCTTGAACAGCAGTTTATTGTCCTCGGTGGGTTTTTCTTGAACATGGTCTGCAATGCTCTGAATAGTTGCCGTCGAATCATCAATCTTTATTGGGGTTTTGGGATAGTTGACTGTGCCAACGTGTGACGTCTTTACGTTACTGGCTTCGGAGAAGGGGCTATTTTTGCTATGACTGCCCACTTTACTTGACATTGTACTAGTCTCCTCTTTCTCCGAAATGAATTCCTTATTGTTATTGACTGCTGAGATTTTAACCTCATTATGCGTTGGAGATAAGTTTTTAGATTTGTGCACTTTGAGTTCCGCTAATTCTTTCGCGAGTTCATTGTTGATATTTATAGCTTCTTCGCCCAATCTTGGAAGAGTTGGCAGCTCATTACTATTGTCTTCCAGCACTTTTTGACTATCACCCTCGGCAGAATTGTATGTATTCAGCGTCTTCAAACTGTCATCCGCTGTTTTGGAGACAATATTGGGTTGTGAGGCGTTATTAGAATGTGACTCAATGGAACTAAGTAAAGCATTAATGTCAAACTCCATTTTGATATTATCATTTTCTGAAGTTTCTGTTTCGATATTATCACTTTTATTCAATCCACATTTTAGCTCCTCAATCAGCACATCGCTTGCATTATCACTGAGATCGGGACTTACATCTTCATGCGCATTTTTATCAAGCTCAGATTCCCCATTAATTAGCTCGGCTTTGTCATCATCATGCTCAGCTTTGTAATCATCAAGTTCGTTTTCGTCATTATCATCATCATTAACTCCATCCATTAAATCATCATACATGCCATCATCTTGTTCAGCATTTTCATCATCAGAAAAAAGCTGCCTATTGAATAAATGCTCAGTATCGTCTGCCTCTTCATCATCGTAATAATTCATATCTTCGTTGAAATCTTCTTCTCCATATTCATCAGCATTAAAATCATCCACATACAATCCTTGTAATGATTGGGGATTATTTGCTTTCTCCCTATCTCTCTCAGATATGCTTTTATAGTATCTAATTGATACGTTTCTACCGTTTATCAAGTCCCTTTCGAAAGAGAATGTCAGAGAATTTGAATCAGTCAAACTTGTCTGCTCACTTCCAGCAGAGCGTTCCTCTTCTTCTTCTGCAATGATATTACTTGAAGTTACACTTTCTTTGATTGACACTTTCTTCTTTATTCTATTGGCACTGTCATGTTTCTTGAGTTTCTTCAATATAGACGCCCGCTTATCTGTATTTATTTGGATTACCGATGCACGATGATCTTCCACCACGCTAGCTATCGAAGATCTATTTTTTTCGGAACCTCCACTTTTTCTTTTGTAATTTTTCACCTTATCAATGACATTTTTCAAAGAATCCCTTTTACTATTGCTCTTGGATGAATCAACTGAGTCTCGCTTAGGATCATAAACACCGTTATCATCGTCATCATCAACAGCATTTTTTATGCCTTCAGAAGGGGAGGTAGGTGATTTCGGACGGACATGCAACACCAGTACCTCGTCAACATGAGAATAAGATGATATCTGAGATTGTAGCTCATTAGTTGAACTGCAATCCTTTATAGAAACAGAACTGCTTTCATTGTTAGCTTCTTGTCCTAATAGTTTTTGCAAACTTTTATTTCTTGCCTCTTCGTAAATTACCGGACTTTTTGTAGGATTAAAATTCCTTACTCTGTGCTTGAAATCATCCAATTCGGGTTGTAGGGTGTGCGAGGGGACATTAAGCTTTCTTTCCCATTCTTCTTTAGATAAGTATGGACTTTTTCTCGCAGGAATGTCTTCTTTTTCTATCGGTATATCTGAGTGACTAAGACTTTTTCTAGGAAAGCCTTGAAAGGAGGCAAACGATTCACCAGAAACCGTATCTTTATTGGTCGAATGAGAGGAAGTTGCAGAATGATTGTAACAAATGGGATTTGTTTCTATATGCGCATTTGAATCAAGCCCTACACCAGTATTTTGGGTTACTTTGGGTTCACTATTTGCTCGCACAGTTGGCGATGTCATATCCTGATTGTAATCTCTAAAATAGAACTCATCCTCTTCATCCCCGAAACATCCACTGGGACTATTCAAACCGGAGATTCCGGCTACTGGGCCACTATTAGTGGCTCCTGTCCACTGCTGATGCTTAGCAGTAGTAATACTATTGTTCGTATAATTTGTATGAGTTGAATCATGAGTCTCTCTGGCAGACTCTCTTAAATTGTTGTTACTGCTTCTCGAAAATAAGTTTTTCGGGTACTTCAAAATCTTCTTTTTGGAATTAACTGGTGGATTTTCCAAGGGAAAAGAGTACTGTTTGAAGAGTGTTTTTGGAGAAGATGGTGTAGATCCATAGAATTCATCATGGCCCATCTTAGGGGAATGCGTGAAAGGGTTGGTTAGTGGAAGCTCGTTATTTTTCAAAACTGGGGTTATTGGATTTGCAACTTGTGGCGATCCTATCGGTGTCGTACTGTACGTGAAACCCGGATGAACATTTGGGTTGTTGGTTGAGAGAACTTCAAAACTTGGTTGTTTCTTTATTTCACTTGGTCGAGTCACCGGATTACTGTAATTAGCGCTGGCGGTGCTTGGAGATGGCCTTGTTGAATTTTCTTTCTTGTCCTTATCATCTTTACCAAACGATCCGATTCTCTTATGAGATTTGATAAAAGACCGCATATGTGTGATATAGGGTATGTTTCTGTAGGCGGGAAAAGCCGTATCTTAGGGATAATAGGGATAAATGTAGAGAGAGAGAAAGAGAGAAAGAAAGAAAGAAAGAGCAAAAAGTGATTATATGATTTACAATTTCCTTGTACGCATCGACGAAGCTTAAACAAATTCTTGGAATTCGGACTATGGTCATGTGCTTATTACGTAAACAAACTTATTTTAGGAGAGCTTTTTAGTCACAGTGTCATAATACAAAAAAAAATAATGTGGAGCGCATTTGTAATCGCTTACGCAGAGTTGAGATTTGGCTAAGAATAGAACATTAACGTTAAAGCGTAAATAACAACATGAAACTGAGCATGAAAAGAAAAAGTATAAAATAGAAATAAAAACATAAACTAGAATAGAAAAGAAACAGAGACAGAAAAAAAAATGCACAATACAAACAAAACAAAAATGAAACAGAAATAGAAATTTCAAACAACACCAAACAAAAATAAAAAAAAAAACCAGAGTAATTAAATATTGAGGTAGGAGTGGTTATAGGAAGTGTTTTCGTTAATCATTGGGTTTCTTTTGCCTTGAAGATAATTGCTGAGTGGGTTATTGCGGGTGGTTGGAATACTTATTGCGGAGTCGGTGGTAGAGAAAATACTTGAACCTCTTGAGCTCATAGCATTTCCAGAAACTTTTCTTTGACTTTGCTGATCAAGTGCCGACTCGATCTTAAGCTGTCTAACCGCATCCAGTAATGAGACAGAAGTGTCGTAACATAACTCTTCAATGCTCTTGTAGCCCTTTCTGCTAATATAGTCTCTGTACAATGAGTTGACTGCAGAAAGCAAAGTAGAAGCACCGGAAACAGAGCTACTTGCGGAGTTGTCTGATACAGAAACCCAATCATCTTTATTGCTAGCAGTGTTGGTACTAGTCGATAATCTTGTCGCAAACGTTGGATTGCGTACCATGTCACTGTCGCTGTAATAGATGACAGAAGAATCACTCATGGAAAAACCCCTATGAATGTTTTGCTCAGCTTCAATCAAATTAAGCTGAATCTTGTTGTATGCTACCGCATTTTGTTGAAATTGAACATCAGAGGCAATACTACTGGCAAAAGAAAATTGTCTGGTATTTTCTCTAGTATTTTCCATTGTCGAGACACTGGAGATATCTGACTCCGTGAGCACATCACTGCTGCTGCATGTCTCCTTGGCAGAGTTTACAACTCTCAAAGTACCAGTTTTAAGTTCACTAGATAAAGAACTAATACTGCTAGCAAATGATCCACCAGTGATGTTTCTAGTATTGCTGTTGGTCCTGTAATCGCTCAAACTTTTATTATTTTGAGAAAATGTACTCTTAGAGCTATTGAGTTCATAATAGTGCAAGACTTCCAAGCTTTTGCGGCTATTTTCATCATCATTATCGTTTTCGTCATCACAAGAACCATTACTTGACTTGCCAAGAGGGCTACGCTCGTCGTTGGTACTGTCATAACCAGAACCATAGTTTTTGAGCAAGCTAGAGTATCCACTTGCAGCAAAAGAAGTGTCTGGGTGGTTAGCAAAACTAGTATTCATATTTCCTTCGCCGTTGACATTGCTATTGCTATCTTCATCCAACAAAATTACATCAACAAGATTACCGTCTTTGTCTTGTTCTTTGACTGTTTTTAGTTGTTCTGTAGAAGTATGCTCTAATTCTTCCGTGAATTCTTGGGTCAGATCTTCATGATCATCTTCTTCCAATGGCTCTAAAATATGTGTCTTGTCAGCATCATCGAGCTGATTATTTACAATTGTATTTCCCAGCTCAATGCTTTGAATTGTCTTGTCGATGTTAGCAGCAAGCGAATAATCATTGTTGATAATGAATTCAGAGTCAAGCTCAGAGTAAATACTTTGGTTCTCTGGAAACAAAATTGCAGATTTATTAATATTTTCGCCTTCTTTTTTTGCCTGGCTTTCTTGAGCATTCTTGGTAAAAATCTGGTATGCTTCACTAGTGGTGAACTCTCTGCTGTCTAAAGACGAAACAGTTTCCAAACTAGCAGTTCTCTGAGATTTCATTGAAAATGTTTCATTAATTGGTGAATAAACCACATCAGGGTCTTCGCTTGACTCTCTAACCGAAGAAACAGCACTAAGAAGTGATTGTTTTGTAAAATCTCTTGCCTTAAAAGTTGTACTCAAAGGGGAAAATTGTTGTCTTCTGACAACTGTGTTGTCTTTAGTTAAAGCATGGTCAATTGAGGTATCCGGGGAGGTAGATGTTTTACTGATGGGCAGAGCTTTCATATTTAGTGATTCAGACTCAGCTGCAAAGACAATGTATCCCTTATCGTTTCTGACTTTGTACTTTTCCTGTTGGCTTTTATTTGTTGCGGCAGTATCGATAATTGGTGGCAAGCTTCTATGTTGAGGATATTCTCTTGGTGGTAAAGCTGGTGGGGTTCGGGAGCTAGAATCCATATTGGTGAGTAACTCCGCATTTTGCAGAGGATCACCATTATTGATAAAACTAACATTATCTTTTGCGGACAAATTGGCTTGACTTGAGCTTGCAGATTCAGAGCTCAACAAGTTTCTTCTAATCAAATCCTGATATTGTGTCTCTTTAATCAGGTTCTTAAAACTAGAGCTAGTTGTGTTGTCACTGCTGTGTGAAAATTCTGAATTTTTTCTGCTGGTAAAATTACTAAAATTATAAACATTCCCAACAGTATGTCTTTTGGCAGCGCTTCCAATACTTGATGAAAATGCAGTGGCAACGTCTTTTTCAACTTCCTCTTTCTCTTCAGTGAGTACCTGTTTTTTTTCTTCTTCTTTTTGCCCTTCAACAACAGATTGTTGATTTCTAAACATAATAAGACCTACTGAATCACGCTCAAACTCGCCAGAGAGCTTGGTCAATAACCTATCTTCGTCGACTTTATTACCAACATTGAAAGAATGACGAAAGCCAGGAACATTAACATTTGGTTTAAAATTCGAGATCGGGCTATTAGATCTGCTACCGTGTGGATCATCCAATTTGGCTATTGGAACTTCATTAATTTCTGAACTGCTAGCGAAATACTTATCACTTGTGTACTCAAACTTGTTTTTACCTGAACTGGCCATAGACTCTGCATTTTTCGGATCCACATCTTCAACAACCTGGCTTTTGGAATATTTTGCATTGCTTTGCTTTTCTGGTTTTTTTTCAGAATCCTTAGATTTCTTCTTCATTCCAAAAAACCAAAACTTGTGTTTTTTCTTTCTCTGAGGATTGCCTCTTTGGCTTTTTTTATCACTCTGTTGTTGGTTTGAGCTCTTGTTGTCATTTTGATAATCAATATCACTCTTGCTATAACTTTCATTCGAGTTCATTTTGCCCAATTCGTTCAACTCAGAAGGAGTGAGCATTGCATTTGTGCTCATTCTATGGTGGCTGATTTGATAGTCTAAAGCATTGATTAACGAAAGACTTGAATTCCCACGCTTGTGAAAACTAGTAATGGGAACAGAATATCTATGCTCTGGCACTTGGACATATTGCTGAGATGATGTGTTGTCCATATTGTTGTAGCAATTTTCGTCGTTAGTTTCCGCTTTACCACTATTATTGTTAAATATACTAGCGGAAGCAACCTCTGGACTATAATTAGGAGCTTTTCTTCCCTTTATTGAAAACTGTTCCTTCGGGCTTGGAACATGGTTGGATGGTCTTACTCTTTCAACTTTCAAATCTTGACCAAGAAAAGGTTCAGATGTTGGACGTGGTGGGAACTGGTAGCCATTTTGTACCTGCTGCTGCTGCTGCTGCTGCTGCTGTTGTTGTTGTTGTTGTTGTTGTTGTGGAGATAAAAGATTACCGTTAGAGTTACTGGATAGCATCTGCTGAGCATTTTGGTTGAAGGTTATACTTCTTGGACCAAAGATACAAGAACTAGTGGTTGGGGGCAGCCTATTGGCAGTACTGTTATTGGAAGAGCTTATAGTAGACTTCGCGCTATTCGCAAACATGTTCGAGTCAACAGATGTTGCAGAACCATTGATCAAACTTTCTCTGCTTAAGTTCTTGTTACTAATTAAAGGTGGTCTGAGTAAAGATTTTGGTACTGGAAGGTCAAATGTACTACTAGCACCCTCTTGTAAATTAGAGTGCAAGTTTGAGCTGTTTTTCAGAGGATACGAAGCCCGGTTGTTATTAGTATCGAGCTGAGCAGAGAATTTGTAGTTGGACCCTAGCTGGTAGCTATATCTGTTGTTGTGTCTCAAATTTTGATAGTTGTCGTTTATGTCGTTATTTTCGTTGGAAGACATCATGGTGTAGTTGGACGACCCATAACAAGAATCATAATTCGAAGACGAGTATGTACTCATTCTTTATCAGTTGTTTATATGGATTGATGTCTTGAGAAGCCCCAGTAGAAATGAGAAAAAAATGTAACCAAAAAAATGAGCTTTTCTCTTATATGAGAGTAAATGTGGCTGTTTTCCTTTTTTATTTTCTTAATCAAAATGTCAAAATCTCAGGCAAGGAGCTTTTTGGGAAGAAGAAAAGGAAATTTTTAAGCTAAATACCTTTGCTGCTTTTATTCGACTAATGAGGCATCGGCCAAAATATCGCTTTGCTGCAAGTACTCATCCATGTTGGCGCATGGTGCTATTTACCTTTTCCCAAATCAGGAAGGACAAGGTTTTCAGCAAGGAACCACGCAAATATTACTAAACGCACACAATATTAAAAGTCACATGATAGAGGAACTTCGCGAATTTTGGAGAATAGCCAAGGAGCAGCAACAACAACAACGGTGGCGGCGTAAAGTACTTGCAATACCAATAGGAGTCTTTTCTTGATTTCTCGCTAAGTGCAATAACAATACGAAGCATCTCAGGTGCCGAGCGATTCAATAGGGCTATACGGAAGTATAGGAAAATAGACCAGTTGCAGTTGGTTTTGAATCTTTGAGCGCGGATAAGGTAAGATTATTGCTTCATTAATCATTGATGTTTTCTAATAAGAATAGGAAAATAACGAACATTTTTTCTGTAGAAAATTGAAACCATCAAAATTTTTTTTGCAGTTTAGCTAAGAAAAGGGACCAACAGCGAAACGTATAACCAGCAAAAAAATTTTACGGTTCATCCATCCATGGAAGCGCCTAAATGATAAACACACTTGGTAATGAAGCTAGATTATTGGTAGACATCACTGCTCTCCTCAATTGCTCTAGGGCACCCTATCGGTGAAGATAGTCTGCAAGCATCGAAAAGACAAAAAAAGTTTGGTCATGAATAGAAGCGGAGCAGACTAAATACAGAAACTAACGGATTCATATCATCTATGATTTAGTCCACAAGAAAAACTGGGCCTCGTCTAGCCCCCACGTTGGATTTCTGATTTTGGATATCAACACATGATTATTACTTTTCTCCAAGAAGCGCTAATTTCCACCAGACACTTCAGGCTCTCTGGAACGGTTTCCTGGAGAAGATTGAGACTGAGACTATTCTGATTATGTGCCCTTACTAGTTCCGTGAAAATGGACTCTCTGCAGAAGCATGCGACTAACGGCAATAACCAGCAGTAGTAGTGCTGTGATTACGTATAGGTGCTGTAGCTGGCGGGGCACAATACGCCTTGTCGCTTCAGAAGTATAAATATCCGGTTTCCTTCTCCAACTGATAAATCTTAATTGCCCCTAAAAGCCCCTTTTTTATCAAATCCCCACAAGGTTTGCACTTTCTTGTTAATCTCAACCACTAATATTTTTTGTCACCCAACTCTCGATTCATAATCTACAATGTCCATAGAGCCTTATACCGATGCTCCTGAAGCTGCTTCATACTCCAACGAATCGTTGGACAAAGGGGTCAAAAGAAACCCTGTTACAAGAACTCCTGAGATGAGTGTGAAAAACTTTGCCAGAACTTACGAAACCCCAAAAGAAGGAACTTATCAGAAAATGATGAGTTCTCTCGGGGTGTTCTTTGGTTGTTTGGGTACTGTACCATTTCTTTGCTGTCAAAACCCGTATGTCAATGTCAATCAAGGTGAAGTGGGCTTAGTGGGCCGTTTCGGCGCATTATCAAGAGCAGTTGAGCCAGGGTCTACTTATGTTAATACTTGGGTTGAAAAAATTAGAAAAGTTTCCATTAGAAACCAAAGCAAAGAAGTCCCTTCACAAGACTGTTTAACCAGAGATAATGTTTCTGTGAATATTTCTTCAGTGATCTACTACAATATTGTTGATTGTTTGTTGGTTTTTCCTGCTAATAACTTTTTGGTAACTCAAACCAGCTTATTAGTAGCTATATATACTCAACATTACAGCATTTATAATATGAAACTCTCGAATTTGAGCATACTGGTGTAAAATCCGAGAATAAAGGCAGGAGGAGCGTAGACAGAGTCGGAGTCGCCTTCAAAGGCCGAAATCGAGCTCTGCATCAAAATTTTAC
>JXWR01001624.1_pt1 | contig 12347 bp, 6 predicted proteins | sample 315541 | NCBI WGS metagenome assembly JXWR01 (sample SAMN03273951, study PRJNA271842) | soil metagenome | isolation source: rice field ambient CO2 | place: India: CRRI Experimental farm Cuttack,Odisha-753006 | collected 2013-12-17
AACATTGAGTACCAAACTGTCCTGACTTAACTTCTTTTGGTTATTTTTCTATTAAATTCTTCGGTGTGGTTTTTAGTTTCTCTTTTGGTTTTATTTGTTTAGACTTTTCATGTTATTGAATTTATTGTTTGACCTTGCCTTGCACAGGCTTTAATTCTTTCCAAATACACTATAGTACTGTTTAAGTAATTGCACCCTTCAACAAATCCAATTTGACTTAATTGTATAGATAGTCTGCCACGGTAGCTGCTGGCTGCTCATCCATCTGTTCTTGCTGTGATGATCATCAATGCTTTTGTATCAAATGGAAACTCATTTTGGAAAACAGGAACGCATTGTAGTTCACTTAGTAAGTTGCGCGTGGCACACAAATCAGCTGATCGTGCACGTGGATAATTTAGGCAAAAAACATGTTTGACATTAACATTCCTATAATCCCCCATCATCACGAATATTGTCAAACGCCCTTCCTAGAAAATTAATATACTAAAACACCTTTGCAATATTCAAGGCAACGGCTAATGCTAATATAAAGTACTGGTTAACTTAGCCCACACGCAATGGCAAATGGAAAAACTAAAGCTTCTCCAAGATTTTGCCAACAATGATCTCAACTGCTCCCTCTACATCCTTTTGAACGGCTACATTGCTTATAATGCGTCGACTTCTAATTCTAACTCACCATCGAACTCATTCACCAACACCACTTTGAGCTATCCTTATTTCTTTCTCACAAACTGCTCTAACTCTACCGCTTACAATACTGGCCCTGTACAGCTCTCCCAGCTCTATGACAATCTTACTGTTCACAATGATGGTACTTTACTCCGAGACCCCTTCAGCAATGGCTTCATCTCCGTATGCTACATTGTCAGTGCCGTCACTGTGGCTGCTTGGTCCTTAGTGCTATTGCTTGTGCTATCTACAACCACCAAATCCCACATTACTAGTTTTTTGACTCTTTTTTATGCCATCACCATTTCAGTGGTGCTTCTGAAGACAACAACGTTGCTTGATAGGCAATTCTTCTATAATTATCAAAATGCAGACCAGTTTGCTTCTGAAGTTCTTGAGTCAAATGTGTCTGTGGCATTCACCATCATTATGCGACTCTTGACGGTTATCGCTTGGGGAGAGATTTTGGTATATGTGTTTTCTGTTAAACGCAGGAAGCTCATTCGCAACTGTACCGCATTCAGCTTTTTGCTCTTGTTGCTATTCAACGTGCTTTATTACGCATACGCCAAAGAAGACAACCACAGTACTACCAATAACTACACTAACTTCAATAACAATAATGGTACCCATAAAAAGTTTGGAAAAGTGGAGCGGTTCTTCGAAGTGATGGTTTGCGTCATTGATTTGGCAATATACTGCGTATTTTGCGTCACCATGTACTGCTACATTTACTGGAAAAGAGCATTTGCTTTCATTGGGTCAATTGTTTGCTTGACAGTTTTTACTGGAGTACTTTTACTTTGCCCTATTGTTTTTTATTTGGCTTATGTAATTAGTAATAAGGTGAATAATTGGTCTTCGTTATTATCTTATTTTTTCCCTGTGTTAATCAATATATTGGTATGGGAGTTGGTTTATAAAGTGCAAAAGCTTGAAAAAATCAACGAGTCAAAAACCATTATAGGAAGAGCAATTTCCAATGATGAGTTCTCGGTGACAAACCATAAAAGGGCTGGTGATAGTGGCAATGATAGAAATGGCGGTAATGACGACGGTTGGGATCCTTCTTTTTCAAGCTATCACTTTAAAAATCCAATCTTGAAAAGTCAATACCGTAACAAGTTGAAAAGAATTGTAGGATTGCAGACCACTTCCAGGGCTAGTAATGCAAATAAGAGTGATAGAGATCAAAGAGAGGAGAATGAAGTTAATCTGAATTACAGCAATAATAATATGGGTAATATTGATAATCCTGATAACGAAACCAACAATGATGACGGTAATAACAACATTAATGACTGCAATAGATCTCAAGCCAATAACAAAAAGAAAAAGAATAACAAAAGTAGCATAACTAACAAATTTACCAACACCATTAACATTCCTAGTACTCGCCAGCGCCGTAACTGGGGCCGGAGTGTGTACAATATTAACAGAAAGAACAAAAATAAAACCGAAATAAAACGTGATGATGATGGTATTGTCAATATCAATGAGAATGGAAATAATATTCTTTTACACAATTTAACTGAAATTCAGGTAGCCACACCTGTCAATGATACGGCAACAACAACCGCATCACCTACGAATGGATACGGAAGCACTCCAATAAATGTGGGCAATAACTTAGGAGTGCATATTTTTGGCAACGATAGAAATAGTGATATTAATAACAGAAATAGTGGTGGCCATATTGCCAAGGAAAGGGATGATAATAATAATGGAAGGAATGAAAATCCTAACAACAGTCACCATGATGGAAAGGAAGGCAATAATGATAATAATTATCGTAATTTGAGTAACAGTAATATCAATCTTAGTCTTAGAGAAGTGAATGATGATACCCCGAGCCATATCGGTAGTGCGCCTCAGGAAACAGTAATTACTGGGACGATTGATTATCAACATCAGCATTAGCATCAACATCAATGTCATAATTAGGGATAATTTTTTTCAAAAAGAGAATTAAGAAAAGCTACTTCAAAAGTGTTTTAATGAGTGTGAGAAAGGTGAGAGGGTCTACTTTCTAGTAATTTCTTGTTTTTTTACCTTTACTAATTTATTTTTTTCCATGGTTTTGAAAGTCAAGTCTAAATCAAAATTTAGGTTTGAATTTTTATAATTATCAGCTACTTTTGGTTTTTTTTTTATATATGTCTGTTTTGGTTTATTTTATTTTATTTTTTTTTCTAATTGTGTTTTCTGCTCATCTTGTTTTCCTTACATGCTTAGTTTTGGGTTTTCTTTGGTTCTGTGTGATAATTTTCCTCTTATATTTTCGCTTTTATTCTTTTTTTTAATTCGCTTCTTGCTCTAAGTTAACTTCATTTACTTTATTCAGCATATGTTTTTTTTCTACATGTAAATAACAACCTATTCCTAATTACCAGCAAACTTTTATACGATATTTAAACATTGCTTGTCATCTGTTAAATTTTTTCGGCTCCGTAGATTCAGTTTGGTTCCTTCAACCCAGTTTTTCTTTCAAATTAGTCTTTTTTTCCAAATTTTCGACTTACAAAACATATTTCAGCTTTCTTTCCCTGAATGGAGAAGTGCTCTTCTCTAAAACATGTTCCTCAAGGAAAATTTCTTTGTTTTCTTAAGTTTAGGCATTGTACTCCTTTTATCTTCTTGCCATCCATTTGCAATATAGATGTTCGTAGCTGTGCATTACATAATCCTCCGCGCACTTAATTACCTAAGCGATGGCTAATACAGGACACGTTAGCGTTCATAATCGTGCTGCTTCATTTTCTCATTCTTGTTTTTCTTTAATTTTCATACCAAATAGAATCTGGAAACGGTAGACAATAACAAGAATACACAGAGACAGTTACGAGAAAGCGAACTTTATCAAGGGGAAAAGACATTTTTTTCTGTTTCTCACCTTCTTGTTGTTTTCCAATAGATTCAATTCAGAAAGCATAAGCTATGAAACTTTATTGTCATTCTTTAATATCATTACTTTCTGCCATTTGTGTGCTTTTCGGCACCTTGACCATTGCCAGCAGCAGTGCCAGTGGTGGTGCCAGCGGCAATGTTAAAGAGACCCAAATTGATGAAAACAACATTCCATCAAGCTGGCAAAACATTGGCATTGAAAGAACGCTAGATGTTAGTAAAGCATACGTTAAGGAAGTGTTGAACATCAATACAAAAAACATTGATTCTACTCCAATTAGTGAATACATTCACCCATTGCCTAAACTGCTCACTGATGATTATGCTTTAATTTTGGCCACAACGGGACCAAAGGGTCAATTCATGGTACCTACCAGTGTTTTTAATAATTCTGAAAATGCTGAATCTCCGTACAACTACTTGGTTTTGAAATTTCCTGCTCCAGTGGCTCCTGATGCCACTATTAATCTTCAATTGCAATTCGTTTACTTGCATCAATTGAAACCAGTTCCTGATCAAATTGAGTTAAATGATGCTCAATCCTTATTGTTGAAAACTTTCAAGTATCCAGTCTCCGCATACCATACCAGGGAATACAAATTGCAAATTGTAGGGACTGATGATGGGAAAGCTCAAGATTTGAATGCTGATAAATCTAGCCAAGGCTTACCAGAATTGAAGCCGGGCCAAAATAAGGGGAATTTTGCTATTTTTGAAGCAGATGGCGAAATTGAGCCATTTACGGTTGAATACTCTAGCTTTTTATTTCTTAGAAATAAGCCTTTAGCTAATGTTGAACATTTGCATAGAGACATTTGGATATCTCATTGGGGTAACTCATTGTCGTTTGAAGAGACTTATGAACTCACTAACCATGTGGGCAAATTAAAAAGCGGGTTTTCCAGATTAGATTGGATGAGAAGTCAATATCAAATGCAAGTTGGTCCTCATATTATCGCTCTTGATATGGAATTACCACAAAATTTTAGAGAAAGCTACTATGTCGATTTGGTGGGTAATGTGTCTACTTCCAAAATTATCAAGAACCATTTAGTCTTAAAACCAAGATATCCAATATTCGGTGGCTGGAATTATAACTTTACCATTGGATGGACCCATGATTTGCAAGATTTTGTCAAGCAAACTCAAGAATCCAAAGAAACATTCTTAGCTAAAGTTCCGTTACTTAATGGCCACCAAGATGTTTCTTACAATGATGTCAAAGTGTCTTTTTACTTGCCTGAAGGAGCTGAACTTTTGGATATTGCATCTCCAATCCCATATGAAAGTTACGATACTAGCTTAGTTAAGTCATACTTAGATTTTTCCGGTCACACCAAAGTTACCATCACTTACAAGAACTTGGTCGACGAATTCAGACATTCAGATATCATTGTCAAGTACAAATATACCGTGAATGACTTTTACAGAAAACCATTCATAATAGGTACATTCTTGTTTATTGCATTGATTGCATACTTATTGTTATCTTGGATTAATGTCAGCATTGATCCTACCGCTGTTAGTTCTACTGACGCTTATCAAAAGATTGAAGATGCGAGTGATGTCGAAGAAGACGAAGAAGAGTCGGTTGATGAGAAAAAGGAGGTAAAGGCCAAAAAATGAGGATTTAAAAAGAAAAAAAAAAAAAGAAAAAAAAAGATTAAAAAATCTAAAACCAAGTTTTTATAAGTTTTATAAATTCTATAAAAAAATGCTATGTGTTTATATATATGCATTGGTTACTGTCTTATGTTTTATTTATTTTCTTTTGTATACTTGCAGACTAAACAACTTTTCTGTTAATCGAGTTGCTTATTGCAAATATAAAGTTTACGTACTTGACCGATTTCTGACTGTCAACGTTGACAGTCCTTATTATGCTGCTTATAAGCAGCATAAGCACTCCACTGTTTAAGCATAGCTGTCCGGGCAACCGCATCGCTAGCGATACTGCTACACCAATTTTTTTTTTTTTTTTTGGCGTACTACCACTATAGTGGTAATTTGAAAAAATAAATCCGCAATATAATATGAACATCGTAAGCTGCATTTCATATATAAGTCAGATCATACTTTTCTATCCCCCAGAGGTTTATTTATTTGATCATAGCCGAGCACCATTTGCATGCCCAATATGACAGTTCCAGGCCCAAACTCAAATTCCGCTTTGGAATCCTCTTTTGCTAGTTTATCGATCGAGTCTGGAGACAAACACCACCACCATTACGATGAAGACCAGTTGCTGTACTCCGCAAGCGAGTCAGATTCCAGCAGTGATGATGATGTTAATGATGATGATGATGATGAATCACACTATGAACATAGTAGTACAATCAACATAAACAAAAGAAACAACAACCCAAAGAATGTCAAAAATACAGACAACGATCATACTCAAATTACCAAATCTGAGAATGGTGAAATTTTGCAAAAGTACTCCGACAAGATTCGTGATGATTCGCAAGTTAAATCAGCAAGAATAGAAAAGGATAAAAGCGATCGCGCAACAGTAGAAAATGCTATTGATCCTAAGACATTTGCCCAATTAAACAAATTCATTAAAAATGGTACATTGACGAAAATTGATGGATGCTTGAGTACTGGGAAAGAAGCCAATATTTACTACGGTATCAATGAGACCACTGATAAAGAATACGCCATCAAGGTATACAAGACATCAGTACTTGTGTTTAAAGATCGTGAACGTTACATTAATGGAGAATTCCGGTTCAAGAATTTCAAAAACAGTAACAAGATCAATGCTAGAAAATTGATTAAAGTTTGGTCAGAGAAAGAATTTCGTAATTTGAAAAGATTAAAACTTTCAGGTTTTAATGTTCCCGAGCCTATTGATTTGAAATCGAATATCTTGCTAATGGAATTTTTAAGTGCTACTGAAGAGAAGGGCTGGCCTGCTCCCAAATTGAAAGATTACGAATTTGCCGATGATGAAGAGGTTTTCAAGATATATAAGCTGATTGTGGTGAGCATGAGACTAATGTACCAGAAATGCCGATTGATTCACGCAGATTTAAGTGAATACAATTTGATTGTAAATCGTGGGAAGATTTTCATTATTGATGTATCACAGTCTATTGATCCTTCGCATCCAATGGCTTTGGACTTTTTGAGAATGGATATTAAAAATATTAGTGATTATTTTAGCAAAAAGCGGAAAATTGCTACATTTATGGAAAAAGAAGTATTTAAATTTATTACTGAAGATTACAAGCAGGTATTCAATGCATACAATAATAATAAAAGCTTGGAAATTGATGAAGCGCTGCAAAAGTATGATGAAAATATTTTGGTTGAGTTGGTGGATAATTTGAAAATCAAAGAATCTGAAGAAGATGAAAAAGAAGATGAAATTTTTAGAAGTCTTCATTTGATGAGAAACTTGAATGATTTGGAAGAAGAAGATTTTGTCAAGTTTAGAGAAGGGAAAATTGATGTTTTTAAGAGTTTAGTAGTTGAAGACGGTATGCAGCAAAGCAATGAACCAGCTCATGATGTGCAACAATTGAAAAGTGCTACGAATAATGATGATAACGAAGAAGATGAAAACAAAGAAGGAGAAGACGGAGAATTAGGAGAAGATCGCAGTGAAGAAGAAGAAGAGTCGGAAGAAGGTGAGTACTCAGATGATGATGAACGATTTTCTAAAAAAGAAGCTAAGGGCAAGAAATACGAAGATAAAGAAGCGAAAAAGCTCCGTAAAAGTCAAGCTAAGGAACAGAAACAAGAAAAAAGGAAAAACAAGATGAAGAAGCATGTTAAACAGAAGCTTATCAAGAAGTCGAGTAAGAAATAGGAGGATATTTCTTGGTATACTTTTACAGTAGGAATACTAAGGTAATTAGGCAATAAAAAAAAAAAGTTAAAAAAGTTTGAAAACAGTCAATATTGTAGCTTTATTCAAATTAAGAAAGTACGTTCTCACATGTTTAGCGAATGCTTCGTGTCCATCTGCACAACTCTACTTGCTAATTGAGAAGTAATCACTTGGCCTTATGTCCGGTACGTGTAAGTGTACTTATACGGTGCCGTACCAAAATGATCTGGTCTTCATGGTGTCCTTATACCGCTTTCGGCATCAATAAAACACTTTCATCCTTACACCCACCCGTACATCTTGATTGATATGGATTAGTACCTCACCCGCAAATAGTCAAATCTACTCAACAATATTAGCATTACTACAGTTGCTTCTGAGACTCCTTAATTTGAAAGCTGTCTGAGGGGTCATTGCGTAATGGCAGATCTGCTGCCTTGGCAGTCCCCACTCCCTGGACTTGCTGCTATGAGGCAGTGTCTTTAAACACCATATCTATCATATATGATCTAACTATGCTCTGGCATCAACTGTAGTTGAGGTAACTGTATAGTTAACTCTGGCCTGTATCCACGTGATGAAGTATGCTAACTAGGAAAAAAAAAACCGTTTTTGTGGCGGCGGATAAGCTGATATGGCAGCGCCCAGCGATCGAAGCTGGCTCCCAGCTAATTAATTGCAATTGGAACTCTTGATTTTCTTAGCGTTTTCTCGAGGAGCGTCCTCGTACAAAAGGGGGCCACCCGGCGACAGCTGCCCAACACCATCCACCACAACTCTGCAGAGTGCGAACACCAGTTTATACGAGGATCGAGAACGACCGCATCACCAGTGAAAATATTATATTTATATCGCCCCATTCCATCTGTTTCTGTTTTCTCCCCCTGCTTCTTTACTTTCCCATTGAGTGCTTCTCTTTTCTTTTACTGATAGATACCAAGTCTCTGAAGTTTAATTTCTTCTTGTTTGTTTTGTCCATATTCATTCTGCTTCAATCGACAATCTCCCATTCCAGTTTATAAATTTCCATCTTCAAACATCATGTCTGCTCGTCCTCAAAATATTGGTATCAAGGCCATCGAGGTCTACATCCCTTCTGAAGTATGTCCCTATTGTCAATTATCCCTTTGCTCTCTTGGATCTTCAATTTATGACTATCTTCTTACATAAAACCAATTACTAACCATTCCTCCAGTACGTAAACCAAACCGAATTGGAAAAAGCTGACGGCGTTTCTGCTGGTAAATACACTATTGGTTTAGGCCAAACCAATATGGCCTTTGTCAATGACCGTGAAGATATCTACTCCTTGGCATTGACCGTCACTTCTAACTTGCTTAAAAACAATAACATTGACCCAAACTCCATTGGTAGATTGGAAGTCGGTACTGAAACTTTGTTAGATAAGTCTAAATCCATCAAATCCCTCTTGATGACCTTGTTTGGCGAAAACACCGACATTGAAGGTATTGATACTGTTAACGCTTGTTACGGTGGTACCAATGCAGTTTTCAACTCTGTTAACTGGATTGAATCTTCTTCTTGGGATGGTAGAGATGCTATCGTTGTTGCTGGTGACATTGCCATTTACTCTAAGGGTGCTGCTAGACCAACTGGTGGTGCCGGTACTGTTGCTTTGTTGATTGGTCCTGATGCCCCAATCGTGTTTGAAAACGTGCACGGTTCTTATTTTGAACACGCTTACGATTTCTACAAGCCAAACTTCACTTCCGAATACCCGGTTGTTGATGGCCATTTCTCTTTGGCTTGCTACGTCAAGGCATTTGACCAATCTTACAAAGCTTTTTCCAAAAAGGCTATCAAGAAGGGTTTGGAATATCCAAAAGATGCTGGACAAGATAAACCTCTTGCTGATGACGTTGTTGGGTTGAAGTTCTTTGATTATAACGTTTTCCATGTCCCAACTTGTAAATTGGTCACCAAGACTTATGGTAGATTGTTATACAATGATTTCAGAGCTAAGCCACAAGCCATCCCTGATGTTGATTCCAAATACGCCACTGTTAGTTACGAAGAATCTTTAACTGACAAATCCATTGAAAAGACTTTTGTCGGATTAACCAAAGAATTGGCCAAGCAAAGAGTTCAACCATCATTGACTGTACCAACCAACATTGGTAACACTTACACTGCTTCTGTGTACGGTGCTTTGTCTTCGTTATTGTACTATGTTGGAAATGAACAATTGCAAGGCAAGAGAATTGGTTTGTTTTCTTATGGTTCCGGTTTGGCTGCTTCTTTGTTTTCCGTCAAAGTTGTTGGTGACATTAGCAACATCACTGCTAAGTTGGACATTGCAAACAAGTTACAAAACAGAACACAAAGAACTCCAGAGGAATATCTCAGTGCTATTGAATTGAGAGAAGCTATTCACTTGAAGAGTGATTACGAACCAAAGGGTTCTATTGATACATTGGCTAAGGGTACTTACTACTTGACAAAGATTGATGACAAGTACAAGAGATACTACGAAGTTAAAAACTAAGAGTTTCCGTTTTCTGACTAACTACTATCCTTTCTCATCTTGCTTCCTTTTTTTTAAATATCTTCTTTTTGTTGCTAGCTAGCTTTTGTTGATTATTCTACCTTAATAGAATGCTTTGTGTCATGCCTGGTATTGTTTGTTAATAACATATCGTATGATCTATAGATAAGGGTTTGTAAATTAGGTTGTTTGCTATGCTTCCCGGGATAATTATACCCTCGTAATGGCGTTATACCAACACGGCAGATTTGCCGGAACTATAACGCAGGGTAACACAGAGCACAAAATTACATAATCAGTATATCATCAAAATTGCTGACATAATTTCTTGCTCAGAAAGTGGCCCCGACAGCCTCCGTCTGTTGCATCTGCGAAGACAATTCCAATTCCGAAGATGTGTCCGAGGCTGCCGCCAAAAACCAAAAAACTGCCACACGCTCAAGCGCTGAGTGAATTCACTGAATGCCATTTGGGCCCCCGTTTTAACTCGCTTTTTTTCCGCCCTTCCTAAAAGAATGCTTTCTTTCTTTTGATTTTCCCGCATCTAGCTCTTGCTTTCGTTTTATTGATTGATATCATTCATCATCAGCATCCATATTCCTCATTCCATATTTCATATTCACATCCCATAATGTTCAGATCTATTGCTAGTAAGGTATGTTTGTTTAACTGTTTTTCGTTATTCTCAGGATATGGCGCTTAGTTATTATGTGCTTCTTATAGGCTGCCTCGAAAGAAAAAAATAAAAAAAATAAAAAAAGAAAGTAGGACATTGAAGGTGGGAAGCATCAAGTGTTTTATGTTGGACGCCTCGGGAAGACAGACAAGCAAAATTATATTCCAAATCAACTTTCAAATTACGTTATTAGACAGTTACTAACAATTTTTTTTTTTTAGAACTTGGCCAGCGTCAGAACCTTTGCTTCTGTTTCTGAAGCTAGCTTGCCAAAGAAATACGGAGGCAGATACGATGTCACTTTGATCCCTGGTGATGGTATTGGTGAAGAAATCACCAACTCTGTTGTTCAAATCTTTAAAGCTGAAAGAGTTCCAGTTGACTGGGAATTGATCAAGGGTAGTGAAGGTCAAGATCTTGTCAATGAAGCCGTTGATTCTTTGAAAAGAAACAAGGTTGGTTTGAAAGGTATCTTCCATACTCCAACTGAAGTGGGCAAAAACTCATTTAACGTTGCCTTGAGAAAACAATTGGACATTTACGCTTCTTTGACTCTTATCAAGAACATTCCTGGTGTTAAGACTAGATTGAACGATATTGATATTGCTTTGATCAGAGAAAACACTGAAGGTGAATATTCTGGTCTTGAACATCAATCTGTGCCAGGAGTGGTTGAATCTTTAAAGATTATTACCAAATACAAATCCGAAAGAATTGCCAAATTCGCTTTTGATTTTGCTTTGAAAAATAACAGAAGCAAAGTCACTGCTGTTCACAAAGCTAACATTATGAAATTGGGTGATGGCTTGTTCAGAAGTACCGTTCAAGATGTTGGTAAAGAATACCCAGGTATTGACGTTGACACTATAATTGTTGACAACGCCTCTATGCAAGCTGTTTCTAGACCACAACAGTTCGATGTCTTGGTTACTCCAAACTTGTACGGTAGTATATTGTCTAACATTGGTGCTGCCTTGATTGGTGGTCCAGGTTTGGTTCCAGGTGCTAATTTTGGTAGAGAACATGCTGTTTTTGAACCTGGTTGCAGACACGTTGGTTTGGATATTAAGGGGAAGCATGTTGCTAACCCAACCGCTATGATTTTGTCAAGTGCTTTGATGTTGAGACATTTGGGCTTGAACGAAAATGCTGATAGAATTTCTAATGCCATTTACGCTGTTCTCGCTGAAGGTAAAGTTAGAACTAAGGATATTGGTGGTAACAATACTACTGAAGAATTCACTAAGGCTATTTTGGACAAATTGGCTGCTTGAATTTTTATTTAAATTAAATTAATTACTATAATTTTATTAAAAAAAATACGTTGTCTAGCATTTTAATCTCTTTTTTTTCTTTTTTTTCCTTCCATTAAATTAAAACCAAATACAAATTATAAAATTTACCAGAAGCGCAATAATTTGAGCTTATTTCCTTCAGACATATTTCTTTTTCAATACAAATAAAGTACTTGTCTTGCTTTTATCTCCAATTTTTCTCGATGCTTTTGTAACGGGTTGTCTGCTTCATCTGCCGTTTATCTCTTACTTCTTATTTCACAGCCATTAATTACAGGTGTTGCGTAATTACAAGGAGTCACTGTATCTAGCACTTTTTGCAAATGAGTTTCTATTCTCTGCTTTCAACATTACCCAGCTGTATTAGAATATACCAAAGTATGCCATTGCCAACGCATACTTTAGCAAGCAAGTACAGCCACAATACTTATTTAAAAAGGTACCTTTTTA
>JXWR01003310.1_pt1 | contig 12343 bp, 8 predicted proteins | sample 315541 | NCBI WGS metagenome assembly JXWR01 (sample SAMN03273951, study PRJNA271842) | soil metagenome | isolation source: rice field ambient CO2 | place: India: CRRI Experimental farm Cuttack,Odisha-753006 | collected 2013-12-17
TTTTTTTCTTTTCTTTTTTTGCTAGTCCGTATAGAGCCTCTGATTTTTGCTTTTATTTTTTTTTTTCTTAATTTCGATAATGTTTTCTACCAGATTTGTTACCTATTCTGCTAAGTGGGGCATTTTCATGCGCCGTCACAGTACTCAGTGCTACGATTTGCCTCTGTTTATTGCCATCTGTCTGATGTTGGGAGATGCTCCACAAACACGCTTTTGCTTCCCCATCACCATCGTCATGCAATGCATACTACTGCACAGAGATGTACATCAATGTACTATCACATGATTATAGAACATGTTTGTTTTGGTTTTTATTTTCTTTGCTAATTTGTTTCTCGAATCATTATGAGATGGATGGGGCTGGTGATTGAAGTATATGGTTTTACACAGCGCATAATACAATACTTTATACGAGATTAGCAAAAACAGAAAAACATGTCTTTTCAGAAAACTTTACCAGAGATTGTGCGAATTAAAAGAAAGCGTACCGAGGATCCCCTCCAGGCGTTAAGTATGTTATGATTTTAAGCGAGTTTGATATAGCATAGAGAGGCTCAAGGTCCGTATTTAGCCGCAGTTACTAACAACTAAAACAGTTTTGGAAAGCAATAGACAGCTCAAAAGAACCAAGAGCCTGACATTCAGTATGTATCATATGAGGAACGTTCCGATGGCTTTTACAGCATTTGCCAATTTCGTAACTAATATAATGCAGTCTTTAAACTTGCGCAGACCGATGCTGAGAAGAAAAACCTTGAGTTACAGTCTGCCAAAGCATCAGTGTTACAACCAAATGAACTACTGAGCAATTTGGATGCCAAGGAGCGAAGAGTAAGTGTTTGAGATAATTTTCATTATTGGTATTTTTAATTCAACGCAAACTAACCAGATTGCTTTTATCTAGAAAACATTTCTCTTGCAAAGCAATGATTTACCGAGCTCCAACGATGCAAACGACAAGCCTAATGCTGGCAATGAGGAAGAAAATGAGGAAGAAGATGAAGATCAAGTGCCGCAGGAGCTAGCAGATATGGTAAAGGAGTATTTACAACTTGAAGCCAAACAAACACAAAAAGACTCAAAGCCCGTAAATACTAAAGGCACGCCAACAGAGGCAGTGCCATCAATATCAAGTGAGGAAGCAAGTCAGGTTGTGGACCAAGGCGCTGACGATAAAGACTACGTTTATGATGTTTACTATCGCGATAAGGCAATCTGCGATGAGAACGAGAAGCTTGGATCCAATATCGGGATCATAAAGTTTGCCGATGAAGATTTAGATCTCTTGAATGAAGAAGAGGACGCAGACTCAGACGCGGTGCCATTGTCCGACGATGAGGATTCGAATGCCGAGGATTTCTATCGCAATGACTATCCAGAGAATGAGGATGACGACAAAGGAATTGTCATTGGCAATGAAGAAGAATGGTACAGCGATGAGGATGACGATGGAAAAGCAAGAGACGAAGATGACGACGAAGATGACGACGATAGTGACAACGAAGATTATGTGGGTGGTGGTGATGATGGGGTCAGAGTGGGAAAATTCAGTGGATATCGCCAGCGAGGGGCAAACGAAGACGGAATATTGCCTCGACGCAAGTTTTTGAGAGAATACGACGATGAAACAGTTTTAGAGAAACTTCTGAAGGAGAATAAAGCATTCAATTCGTTATCGATGGACGAAGTTGACTATTTGTACCATGAATTCTACGAAGACCAAAACAAGAAGAGCATGATAGATGAATAAGCAATGAGTGGTGTGGAATGTGTGGGAGAGTTGGCCAACCAAAAAAGGACGAATGTACATGATGTATAGTCTGGTATAATACACACGGCATTGCAATGTCCGAGATTTTTACATAAAACATGAACCAGTTTACTAAATGTAGCAAGGCACTTAGACACTTGTTACTCTGCTACGTAGCACTCAGTAAATGCTCTCGAGCACAGTATGGTCGGAAATCAGCATGACTCGTGACATAAAGAGTCGGAAATCGCAGGGTGCTTTGCTCCGGCTTTTTTTTTCTTTTTATTTTTTATTTTTCGTTTTCTGTTTTGTTTTTCAGCATGTTTTTGGTGAGTTGGCGCTGGCTTAGAGGAGCAGAAACTACGGATCCTGCCCCTGACACTGTTTATCGAACTACTGATAGAATACAAAACCTTACACACCGAAAAGTATATTGATAGCTGATTCCAAAGGCACTTTGTTACTATCTTTATCAAACAAATTTAACAATTCTCGTTCACTTCGCTTCACACAGCTGAATAAACGCTCTTTACAGCTAGCTAGATCATTAAAAAGAGGTACAGATTACATAAGCGGCTGTGCCAGTCTAGCTAGCACAACAATTGTTAACAAGTAGCAGTGTCGAAGGCACAGGATACTGAAAGGCAGATCAAGTCAAGCATTGTTGTCTTCATTGGCAGCAAAGCTAACTTAACAGATTAATATATCTTCAGACCATAGATAATTGGCTTCGTCGCATCATACACAACACAAATCATAAGCACACATATTGATACACAAAATATCTCACATAATGCTCAATACTGTAGCGAACAAAGTGTTGCCTACCCAGGTGCCAGAACTGATCACCGAGGAATCACCACTCATTGAAAGTGAGGTGGTGCAGTGGCAAAATAAGATTAAAACTTACTTGGACACTCTTTCAGCAATCCAGAAAGAATGCACTGGCCACGCAACATACTGGTCTGCATTCTTTGAGAACCAAATGCAAGCCACTAAGCAAAACAGCAGCAAGCAGTTTGCCGCGGACTATGAGAAGCTATTACTAAAGGTCAAGACGGATACTGACAAGAGTGTTTTTGATTTTGAAAAGAAAATTGCTGGTAAGTTAAATAACATGAAGTTGTACGTCGAATCGCTGCAGAAAAAATTGCTCAAAAAAAGACACGACCAGAAAATTGAGATTGAAAAACATCAATATTACTGTCATTTATACGAAGCAAAACAGCAGAAAGCACAGCAAGCAGCACAACAGGGAGAGGATGCTTTACAACTCACTGCTAAAGAGAAACAAGAGCTTGAAAAATTACAATTAAAACTTGCTAAAGCCAATAAAGAGCTTGCGCGCATCGAACAACAAATCGAGACAACGTTTCCAGAAGCAGCAAAAACTTACATTGATTTTGTTGAAAACCTCTCGGATATGATTTACTATGACTTGACAGAAATTCATGACCGCGTTCACGCAAAGCTAAATCAATATTTTGCTAGCGCTGACCAACTGGCCTCCACTCAACAGTTGCTAGATAGCTGGAGACATGATTTGACGATTGTAAAAAAGCAAATGACCAGTTCTGATATTGTTAATACCTCTAAATCAAAATGTTTTCTTCAGGAGCCAATTAGTGCTACGCCACAACAACATAATGCAATGGCTAGCTTGGGAATAACAAGCAGTAACGGCAAGGTGGATAGACTGCATAGCGATACAAAGCCTGTGGCCAAAGAACAAAAGCTCAAAACTAACTCATCAGGAATGAGGTCCTTGAATTTAGACCCTAAGAAAGGTCTGATTAGAAGAGCAAAAACTGTTTCGCATCGTCGCACGCCCTCCAAGACTATTGATTTCAAAGCTGTTGTTGCTTCTGACTCTACTCTATCACCTCCATTAGCTGCAGGACCATTTGCAACGGATCCAAGGTACAAAAGGCAGTCACTTAGATCATTCAGCGCTTTAGGTTTGGAGCCTGGAGATGGCCAGAATCCACAATCATCATTTTCTTCAAGACCGTTATCTGGTAATGGCCCAAGTCTCACCTCAAGCCCATTGCTACCTCCTCAAAACAGTTCCTTTACTAAAGAGGATAACAGCTTCTCCTTCACTTCATCAATGTCGTCTTTAAATGGAGGAGAGGAAAATGCTGACACTTCAGAATTGAACACTAACACATCGCCAATGGCAACGTCGCCATCGATGTCACCAAATAGGTTAAACAGTCTGAAGAGATCTAGCGTAATGTCTAGTGATTCTAATGCTAATCGATACAGTGTAATGTCCACAAATTCAGACCTCAACAACCGCTTTAGCATGCTATCTTTTACTTCAATGTCTAATAGCAATCGTGCCAGCGGAATATACACCAAGAGACCACACAACAATATCCCTGACCCTGCTGCTGCTGGTTTTTCACAACAAAGAAGTCCTAATAGTAGTACCATCGACTTGATCTCGCATTGTCCAGTAACTACTAAATTCAAGCAGATAGATTATAATTTAAAAAAATATTCTATTGTCAACAAACTGATGTCAACACAGCTTTATTTGCATTATAATGATTATTACAAACAGCAGGTACAAGAGGAGAGCGACAAATTCAATTATAAAAAGCTACTCGAGAAGCAACAGCAGCATCAGCCAGATCGAAAGCCAAATTACAATAAAGAGCTTGTCAAGGCAGCGGAGGCTTTTGACGGGCAAGATGCTGGATGCTTAAGTTTTATTAAGGATGAAACCTTAGTTGTCTTGTCAAAAAGTCGGGGTAAGGATAAAAATGATAATGAGTGGTGGGTTGGAAAGTCATTGGATGGGCGTATTGGATCGTTTCCTTCTAAGCTTGTTACTTCTGTTTGAATGATTATAATAATTGGATGATTTATTGCATAGGTTGCCTAATTATTATATGCTGATGATTTATTATGTTTTTTCTTTTTCTTTTTCTTTGTTCTTTGTTCTTTGTTCTTTCTTTGCTCAATGTCATTGCTACCTATTTTTTTAATTTTACCCCACGTTTTTAACCGGTTCTGCTATGAAGATGTACCATTTTTTTTTCTATATGCTTGCACTCACACTCTTTTTTGTTTAGTTTTTGCATTGCAATTTCGGCAAACTATGCTTTGTCTATTCCAGTTGAGAATTATTATGACTTGGCGTATTTATTCTGGTATTAAAAAATCTAAGTAGTACTTTACACATTGCGTATTCTATACCTTTCGCATAAAATACTTAAATGTGCTACAGTTCTTCGTTTGTTTCGCATAATTACATGCTGATAGAGAAAATTTTTGATCGCAATTGCTGCTGTCTATATAATTTTATGTAGAACCGTTGGAAAGACATACCATTTGGAGTATAGTCTATACACTTCTCCCACTATAATGGAACACTAAATACTGCATTATACTGCTTATTCCTATGAAAGTTTTGGGTCAGCATAGACCTTGCAAAACACCCCTTGTATTTCTTGAGCATCTATTTTTATCATCTCAGTTTTCACATATAATAGTAAATCATTTTTTCTGCTCTTTGCTAGTCAAAATTTTCATTTTTTTGCACCATAGTATCATAAAAGTCCATATTCTTGGATAATTGGGCTTATATTAACTTGACATGCAGTTGCAACTTTCTCAAAATAAACATGATTCCCTATTCTGTTAAATTTTATACGAAGTTCCTGTTTCAATATTAATCATGCGGAATACTATAGGTGCATGCAAATATATGTATCCTGCAGAATGACATTTAATATTTTATTCTATTTATAGATTTGTATAAACGGTGAAATTGTTACCCAAATAGGAAAAAGAGGAATAAAAAAAATCCGCTTTAATTCAATTGCGAGTACATCAAATAATGTAACCTTTTAATTCAATGGGCACAGTCCCATAAATAACTATATCTGGGTGAACCGTTGAGCATCATTTATTGGGTTGTCAGTTAAGAATTATGTTTGCCTGAATAGTAAGGACACGTTATTTGGTTCTATCTGCCACGGCAGAGTCTTGGTCAGAAAAATGGACACGGGTGCCAACTACACGAAATTTTATTCGATCGGTTTGATATGAAGCCGCTCCCCGGGACCCCTCAAAGTATAAATTGTGAGGCAACAATACCCAAATAGCTGCTATGAAGTATTCTGAAGTTTTACTAATGACCGCACTACACTTGTAATTGAGAGAAATCTTCAATTTGAACTGTCGTTTTTGACACCATCTACGCAATTGCATTACATGACGCCGTCGTCCCTCGCTAAATGCTGTACAGTTACGTAATGCAAGGACAACAATAACAATAAAAATTCCATGTTTCACATCATAATATTAAGGAATTTGCAGATATGCCGGGAAAATGTCTACCATTTTCGGGGCCCTATATGCACTGGTAGCACCTAGAGTTCTGCAGGTCCAATGCGCAAATTAATACCAAGCGTGAAATCTTTTCCGAGCCGCCACTTTTATTTTTAACTTTTGTCGTTTCTTCTCCTTTTCTTTTTCTTTATTTTGCGGAAAGAGCGTAGGCTTTTTTTTTTTTTCTAAAGAGAAAGATACAGTGGAAATCATATACACAAGGAAAAAAAAATTATTTTTTTTTGTGAAAGTAAACGCAGCGCAGTTGATTAATGAATTCTTTGTTACAGAAGTTGGTGCACAAAGTTTTGCGTACAACGTCGAAAAAATCTCCTCATATGCAGCTGCAGATACAATAATTTCCCAGTTTGTCGTTCAGTTATCACGCAATTGGTGATAAACAAAGAAAAAATAAAAAGAAAAATCTACATGCAAAATTTTGAACTAGGTCATCGGAGAATGTATTTTTAGCAAGGATCAGGTACCATATACCTCAATATGGAAAAATTCAAGTTTCTGGGGAACTTATAAAGGAGCGGATTTTCCCCTAGTTTTAGCCTCCAATAAGCCTCTTTGTTTAAAATTTTATTATCATCAATATTTAATTATTTACAAAACTTAACATACCATAATACGCTACCACCACTAATAATGCAATTCATTTTTACTGCTTCATTCTTTGCTTTAGCTTCTTACGTTGCCGCTGCTCCAAGCTTCCAATTGACAGCCAAAGGTGGCAATATCAACAGCAAGGTTACTTACAAAGGTGACACCATAACGCTAGACAATGGTAACGCTGTTACTATTGTATTAGAAGAAAACAGCGGTTATGCTTCCATTGATGGCAAATACCTTGAAAATACCCCAGAAGGCCTCAAATTGACTCAAAAATCTGAAGCTTCTAAAGATTGGGGTACTGTTGATGGTGTTTTCAGATTTGGTCCAACTTCTGACAGTACCACATTCTACGCTTGCGACAGTTCTGAATACGTTACAACCTTGCAAACTTTCCTTTGCGACAATGGTACTAAGGTTACTTTGATTCCATCGGATGCTGGCGACGCTTCCGCTTCTGAATCCAGCTCTGCTGCTTCTTCTAGCACTGAAGCATCTTCAACCCAAGCATCCTCTACTACTGCTTCTTCTAGCACTGAAGCATCTTCAACCCAAGCATCCTCTACTACTGCTTCTTCTACTGAAGCTTCTTCTTCAAGCGCCGCTCCAACCTCTTCTGCTGCTGCTTCATCTTCTGCTCCAGCTCAAACTACCCAAACTACCCAAATTTCCACCAGTGCTGCTTCAGAATCTGCTGCTGCTTCTATTTCTCAAAGTTATACCGGTGGTGCCTCTGCTTTGAAATGTGGATCTGCTGCTGCTGGTCTCGCTGTTGCCGCTATGTTGATGTAAGAAAATTCTATTAATTAATGATTGTTACTTGGCTTTAAAGTCAAAAAAAAAAGTTTTTAAGACAATGATTTTACGATAATAATGACTAATAAATAAATAATGTTCAAAAGGTTTAACGTGTAAAATTGATTTAACTATGATAATTATGACAGTCTAGTAAAGAAAGTACCTGCACGATTTAGCCTTTCTTGGTTAAATCGGATTTAGCTGTACTTAAAGTTTTGTGTAGCTAGAGCTCATGTTCATCTCAGTAACTGAGTATGACTGAATATCTCCAAAAGTGAAGAATATTATAATAAGCACCAATTTTTTCAACGGAATGGCAAGTTGTGCCAACGTATCTTCATATCACTTCAAAATAACACTATGGCTTTTATCATTTTTTATTGGCATTTCCTTTATGGCGACAAATACTTTTACTTCTACGCAACGTATCATACTCCACATTAATAATTTCGACGAGCTATGCTTCTTTTGTGGTCCATGTCCATGCCATGAGCAGGAAACCCCCCGTTTAGTGAAGTCACAACATTCTGCATTGGACGTTTCATGCTTTCATGTGGATTATTTTATAGAGTATATAAAGCGTCGCTACCGTGTTTCTGGTTCGGGCGTGGCGCTTGTACTGACAAATTCGATTCGGCACCCGAACCGCGTGACCACACTAACAAGCTTGTGCTAGCACCGACACAATAACACCAAGCAGCTCGGGGTTCCAAATAGAGAAAGAGGCGTGCAGTTTTATGACAAGGCAATAAACAGCTCCATATTCACAAGATAGCTAGCAAAAGTACATTGTCTAGCTGTTAAAAGAAAGATTTTCTTTTTAGTACCAGCTTGTGGACTTCCGTATTGCAATTTGACTTCAAACTAGCCACTTTGTAGTGCACTATAGTATAAAAATAAATCCGATTTTTCTCCGGCGGCGGAAATAAACTGCACAGGAAAAATCTGTGACTGCATCTATCTGCACACCTTGCATGGCTGCAGCTGTGGAGAACTAAAGCCGAACAAATTGGATTCTTTTTTGATGTTATTGGCTTGCCATTTGCACTCTGAACGGTGGAGAACACTGACTGCAGAGCTGCAATGGAGTATATACGCTCGCAGCAGCTTTGTGTTTTACGGTCTCTGTTTTTCCACCCTTTGGTCTTGGACTTGAGTTTCTGATATCTTCTTTCACTTGTTGAGCACAACACATGTGTATGGTGTAGGATAAGGTTTTCCAGTGTTATATAAAAGCTATTCTATCTGCTTCTATCTTTTTTTGACGTTCTTTTATTTTTCCATCTCATTGCTTTTCTTTTTCACAAGTGAAAAATATTTCAAACGCGTTATAGCAACTAAATATACCAACCAAAGTACAACACTTACTTCCAATAATAAACAACATGTCTTCTCAAACACAACAGTTTCACGAAGGTAACATTACTACCACCATCACTACTACCGCAGATACAAAAGTCAGCCCTCTTTCGGCAAATAGCAGTCTTAACTCCAGTCAAACCACCCTCGTCAATAATGAAGAAAATGGCAGCGTTACCAGTAGCAATGACAATAATATTATTCCATTAAAAGACACATTCAATGCTTCTCACTGTAACCTCCGTGGTACTGACTCACCAAACATTTACAAGGAGCTCTTGGCTAAAGAGAGTCGAGGCAAAGGTGCTCTCGTGGTGGAAAAGACAACTACAACCACCACTACTGCTAAAAATGACAATACAGGTGAAGAAACCATTAAGGACCAAAACACTACAAAGACTGCCAAAAAGGTAGTGGTGCCTATTTTGCGTGGTCCTGATTCGCCAAACATTTATGCTCGCTACTTGAAGAAGATTGATTGAACAGCAATGTTTATTATTCTGCTTACTAAATTGGGTGCCTGAAAGAAAAAAATAAAAATAAAATGACAACTCTTCATGAGTTCTATATTATAATAATCGTGCTACATTCTCTGTTGATCAAAGACTAGCACCCATTTTATTTTATCTTTTTTAAAAGTTTTTACCTGGAAGCTATTTTGTAACGCTAATTTATATTTTAATTTAATGATATGTCTGTTTGTTGTTCAATTTTCAAGATAGTAGTACCAAGCAAGAAAAAAAAATTTCAGGACAATATGAGTATACGTTGCTAGAGGTTGCACGACGCGAAATTGGCAAGCAAACGCAAGAACACCTACTGTCTTATGCCAACTTTATTTGCTTGGCCGCACCAGACTCTTTAAGGCAGGTACCTGTTTCTCGAATCAGTAACATATTAGTCCATATCCAGTTATAACTATGGCGTCGTATTGCATCACAACTTATAAAATTAAAAGTGATTTTAGGTTGATTATTCACAGTTACGGAGCTTCTAAAGTTTAGGATTAATCTTGCATGTACAAAATCTGATGGAGGCTGTGTTATGCTAATTTGCTTTGAGTTTGCAAGATAGTGTCTTGATGGATAAATTGCTATGGTCTCTTTTTTTACTATCTCTCAAAGTGTACAGTTTCTCACTTAAGTAGCAAGTCTACTGCTGTACATAAATGTAAATTATAATTAAAGACGGAGATGGTATGAGGGGAGTCTATAGGAAATTATCGCAGTACTCAAATGGTCCGGCCGATCGATTGTTTGAAATTTGTTGGGGTTGAGTTTTGGATTTTGAGTTTGAGCTTCTATAGTTTGAGTTTGGTGGTTACACAAGTTCACGGGAACAATCTTCCGTTAGGTAAAACCATAGTTAATTCATCTCATAAATGCCCAAGTTCCTTTAAAGTAAGTCTCTTTACTTTAAAACTTTGCTTGGAGATATGAGGGCTGGTGCTTATATATTGAGGCGCTACTAAGCTTGTTCTGAAAATGTTTGAAAATGCTTACCAGGGTTGTTTGAATCTTCCCTGTTTAGCTTTTCAGTCTCTAGGATGCATCTGTGTATGCAACTGAGGAGAGAAGGGGAATACCCGTTTTTTCTTTTTTGTTGTGTTGAACTGAAAATGAAATCTATAGATAAAGCTACCAATCAATAGTAAACAGCAACAGCTCTGGCATGGAAGTATTACGCTGGTTATTGAATCATTGTGGGCTGCTTACTTACAACGTTCACTGAAATACGTAAGGTTGGTACTGAGCTTTAGCTGTGGGCTATAGCAATACTTGACTTGCAAAACACCACTTGCTTATTCTCACCAGGAGGCAATACTCCCAATTTCTACACTGATTCTATTTTTTGAAATTTCTTGACCTATGTTGACCTCTTTTTTTTTTTTTTTCATCATGCTGAAGACTGCGCTTGAGTCAAGGACCCTGACTTTTTGTTTGTAAACACTTCAAACAATTAAACGGCAACTCATGCAGGGCGGGGAGATCCGAAAAATTGAGGCACCGCAGCTCTATATAGGAGCCGATAATATACTAGGGCGACCCATATCTGAGGGACACCCAAAGCTGAATGGCGCATTACCGACACAAACTGCATTTACTCTACTAAAATAACAACAAAGCATACCAAAACCGGCAAGAGATCTCATTTGAATAACTTTACTTGAAATAATGCCAAATAATTGATGCTAATAATAAGGAAACGAAAAAATGGGACCTTTTACTTTTTTATGGCTACGCAGGATCATGCATTTACATGCGAGTGAAATATTAACCGAGAAGTAGACAAAGCTGCTAAACTTTTCATTTAAAATGATGATTTCTGACAAGAGTTTTTGCCAAATGAAAAGAAAAAGGAGCGTTAAATACAACAAAACATAAATACTGACAATTGGGGGCCGTGTGTTGGGAATCCTTCAAAAAATAAGAAGCCGATTCGTCGCTGAATTTCTTTCAATGAACCATCTGCTGGTTTGTCCATCTTAATGGTATTAGGATATAGAGGCATTGCTGCGTTTTACCGGCTCATTATGCCTAGCATAAAATCAACTTTTTCCTGTGTTTGAAAAAGATGAGATAGTTCCATATATTTTGGATAAAAAACAGTCTCTGCGACAACAATTGAGGAAAATCTTCGAAAACTTATAAACCAAAAAGCCTTGCATTAGTTGCCCTCCATCGTTAACTTTAATCATGCTATGCAGCAGCCTTGGTTCTATATTATGATGGCCTTTAGAGTGCTTTTGGTCCAATTCTCGTCCTGTTTTGAGTTGTACCGAGAGTAGCAACAGTTTAGCCAACATAACAATTAAAGGAAGCGCCTTTTCCTATTGTCTATCTTTTATCGAATACCAATGGATTTTCTTGTTAGCAAATAGTACAACAGCCCATACCTAAAATCCTAACACTAAAACCATGCCGATTTCCTTTCTTCGCATTTGCATCATAGTACTGGCATGTATCGCAAAAAAAGTGCTTGCAGATTTCTTGACGGCAAGCAAAGCTTATCAGATCCGAATCAAAGGACATATTCAAAGGTAGTTTATTGATAGAAGAGCAGCGACAACAGCGCCATGAATGATGTGGCTGATGCTGAAACAGAAGTCTTTTGGGGTTACGACTTTTCGACTTGAGTTTCTTCTCTTCTTGCTGCTGATTGAAACTTGGTGTGCGGTTGAGCTCGCCATTGCTCCATGGTTCGAGGTTCAGAAGTCATGATACTGCCACTTTGTATGCTATTGATGTTAGTAATGTTGCGAGCACTGTGGTTTTGGTGAACGGTGATAGTACTATATATCTTATTCGGCTAAGGAGCATCGGGTTCAAAAATGGAAATTTAACAATTGATGATATTTAAATGATACGGCCGAGTAGTACAAATTTTTTGACAAGTACTGAGGAGAGCTTGAAAAGTTTGTACTACTCGGCCGTATCATTTAAATATCATCAATTGTAGTACAAATTTTTTGACAAG
>JXWR01001794.1_pt1 | contig 12341 bp, 9 predicted proteins | sample 315541 | NCBI WGS metagenome assembly JXWR01 (sample SAMN03273951, study PRJNA271842) | soil metagenome | isolation source: rice field ambient CO2 | place: India: CRRI Experimental farm Cuttack,Odisha-753006 | collected 2013-12-17
ATATCTTTTTAAAAGCTTTTGTTAATAATGTTAGCGCTAACTTTTGAAGGCTTTCAGTTACATTATTTTGACATAAGAAACCAATAATATAACTACGAAATAATTTCGCATGACAAACCCGAAAATTGTTACTTTTGTTGGGTGATAGTCGAATATAACGGTTATTCTCCGTCAAAATTATCTTTCCGACAGTTGTGAAAGAATACAAATGTTGATATTACTTATTTATTCCTCTAAAATATAAAGGCGATGGAAAAAAGAAACTAAAGTTCACAATAACATCTTATTTTTTCACACAGAAGATCGACGTATTATTTCATCTTACGAGCTGCAAAGGAATATTACGGCTATTAGGTAACTTATTGAGATAAAAGCGCTTGTTATTCAAAATATCTACATATTTTGAAATATGCGGTTAAGTCCTATTTATATAATATTTTCAATAAAATAAGTCAAACTGCAAGATTTTCTTTTTCACAAGAAATAAAGCAATTATCTGCAACACAAAATTATCTTTTTATACTCTAATTCAAAAGGCTTCATAGTGGTTTCGTGGTCTAGTTGGTTATGGCATCTGCTTAACACGCAGAACGTCCCCAGTTCGATCCTGGGCGAAATCATTTTTTTCCTTTCTCGAACTATTTTATTTTTTCTCCGATCATCTCATCATCAAATCTTTCTTTTGACTTTTAATGCAACTGAATCACATTTAAGCACAATATTGTTTTTGTCTTCAATTTACCAGTTTTAAGAACTCGTGCTTTGCACAAATATCATATACATTTCACATACAAATTCTACAAGTCATCCGTAAAACTCTGAATAACAATAACAATAACACTAACAACACAATAGCACAATAATGATACCAAAACCTCAAATAGAAACAGCAAAAGCGATAATCACTGCAGAACATGCAATAATCAAAAAAGTCAAACCATACACAATCACAAAAATACAATTGGCCAAAATTAAGACACCAAGATCTCAATATCTTGCTTTATACTATAGGTTCATTCGACTTGCGCCATTTGTGTCTACTAGAGCTGACGTGAGGAAGACTTATAAAGAGTATGTGCGATTCAAGTTTGCCCAACAGCAGGAACAGCAGCAGGTGCAGAAGGAGTTTGAGGAAATAACTGACAGAGCTCTCAATACATTGTATTTTTTGCAGACCTCATTCTCTGATAATCCAGAAAAATCAGACCATGCAGAAAAAATCATAAATAATGTGTTGGTAAATTATTTTTCCAAACAGCGACAGGTATACAGTCCCAAATTTAGACCAAGAATAACGAGAGAAACGACCTATGGTAATGATGGGTTGAAAAAAGAAGATGCCTTTGATAAGTTTCTACTGATTTTCAATGCGAATCATAACATTGATTTATGAGTCGCAGGAGATGTATCCGTACTTGTCTGTTCGTACGTGGAAACACAGCAAATAGGATGATATATATAACGGCAAACATTTTGCCACCAATTTAATACTTGTTTAGAAGAAGTTTACAGCTTGTTTGGAAGGAAGTCAAAAATTAGTGTAGCAAGTAAATGTGTAACATTCTAATCGGAAATTCTTGTAAGGGGAAAGTCTGAGCTCTGCGTTTAGAAGCTTCTATCCAGTTAGTAACTAATAAAACAAAAAAAAATTTCAAAATACAATTACTTTTTGGCAATTGCCTTTGCTCTCGAAAGATTTGAATTTTTTGTGCGATTCTCGAAATCCAGGGCTTGTATGTGGAGTCTCTGGTGCTCGTTTACGATACACAATTTTCCACCGCTATGGGCTCCTAACGCACTCTTCACTTTTTCCAACTTTTTCATCTTTTTTTTTTACTATTAAAGTGAGAGCTCATGAAAATTTTTTAGTTTCTCTTCATCTCCTCTTACTTCTTCTTTTTTCTCCTAGTATACAAGAAAGAAACAGAAACAGAGTTAAGAGTGCTTCTTTTTGTTCAAGTTAACTGCTGAATTTAATTGAGCTAAAGAATCGTATGTTTTTGATCTATTGTTTCACAATAATGCATTGTTGTTGAATATATGATTTTGTTTATTATGTTTGATTTGCTTCTCTAGGTGATGATAATTTGATTTATTGCTTGAATTTTCTATGTGAGCAATGATTTCTCAAAGACTACAACGGTATCTGATACTTTTAGTACAATCAAACGATAGTAACATTAAATTGTTTTTAATTATTTATTCCTCATGCATCGCTTACCAGGCCCAAGTGACTAACATTGTATTCAAGTTTTTAAATAATCGATTTTCTTTTCTGTTTTCATATTTCTTATCTTTTATCTTCTTCCCTTTATTTACATTCTTTAACTTCTCCTATCTTTTCAATAAACAACACTTTTTTTTTTCAAAATTCTCTGATTACCACAATAGCGAACAATAATAACTAATTATAATTAATTACTAGTCGATTAATAACACTAATAATGAGTAAATTCAATAAGAAGAAGTTGGCATCAATCCATAAGAATCCACTTCCCGTTGAGTTAGTGTACAGTAATGAGCCAGACTTAACAACAATTTCTTCTGCCTTTCCTCAGCTCATTTCATATAATCCAATATCGTGGCTTCGATGCTTACTATATTACAGCACCTCTTATTCAAAATTCACCAAAGAATTGCTAGAGAACGCAGTTGCCATATGCAATGCCCAATCCAAAAACTACACCACCAAAAATACCCCCATTAAAGTGATTTTAACGGACCACGGAGTTTTTAAGGTTGACATTGATATCAGCAAAGATGCTAGTGATTCTGATGCAATGAAGCTTTGGAGAGATGGATTTTTTGGTAAAGGTATCCTAAGTCGAAGTGAGCCAACGTGGTATGAGCGAACTGAAAGAAGATTGCATTTAGTGCAAAATTATACAGAGAAGGATTTGACTTCAGAAGAAGTAACGGCGCTTAGAAGAGCAGAACGAAAAAAATTCAAGCAAATGAGAGAATTTTACGAAAATAAGGAATTAAAGCTTGAAAATGAACTATCCCGAGTGATGGAGCAGCAAAAAAGCGCAAAGAGCCATGTTGAGAAGGATCAAAATGAACAAGAGTTACGTCGGTTGAAACAAGAGTTAGATGATTTGAAGAATTTATCATTGAAGAACATGAATATTAAGGTTTTCAAAGCTAATAATCGGGTTTCCTTATATGATGAGAAAACCGAGCTACGAAAAGAAGACCAAGCGTTGATTTTGTTAAGCAAAGAAGATCAACAAAAATTAGTCCAATTGGAATATTTGCAACTTATGCCTGTGGAGGCATTCTTTTTAAAGTTTGCCTTGGATAGAGTGAATATCTTATGCCAAAGTAATTTGTTAAGTCAACATGGATTGTCCGCACTACAAACTTTCAAAAAATGTATTGAGTTGTCTCAGTCGAGTCACTTGAGTAATTTCAAAAATGGCCAAATATCATCATCACTCAAAGGAAATGAAAATTTTATACTCCATTACGTCGCATACCATCATTATCGATCCCAAGGCTGGTGTGTCAGATCAGGAATCAAATTTGGTGTGGATTACTTACTTTACGACAAAGGACCACCGTTTCATCATGCTGAATATTGTTTTCATGTACTAGAAAATTCAAACAATAAGACAAAACAAGATATTATTGATAATTTGGATTTTGTACAATTTTCAAGTCTTGTTCGAGTTATTGGCGGGGTTAGAAAGACATTGGTATTTGTCTATGTTGACACTCCACCGGTGGAGAAGTTTCAAAATGTCTTGCAACAGTTGGAAACATGGGAATTGAGTAAAGACTACGAGAAGAGAGATTTGGAGGTTAGTAGGCTTTTTAAGGAGTTGTTTGAGTTGTATAAGATAACGGAGGTTGTTTATAGAAGATGGCTTCCAAGCAGAAACAGAGATTAATAATTATTTATTTATTTTGGCCCTTTTTAGCAAATAATAGCTTTTTTTTTTATATTAACGATAGTATTCGGTGATGAATTTATGCATTTTGTTTCGGTTTTGGCTATGGTTGTATGTAGAATGTAGCATAATATAAAGCTAATTTCAAATCGGATCCTTCCCAACAAATGCCCAATAACTTACTATTGAGTAAATGAGGAGGGAAAAAGCAGACTGACTAAACAGAAACAAGAGGACAGTAATGAATATATCATACATATTTGTAAATTTATTCTTCACTCTATAAAAAAAAAAAGACTAGTAATTTAATAACAATAACAATAACAATAAAAAATAGTCTCCTCACACCTTACCATTCCAAGCATCAGTCACCCATCCGCAATCTCTAACCCCTTTATTATGAGCCTTTGGGCCAGCCACAGGGTCATCATACACTTGTTGTAATTTATCGTTATCTATAATGGCCGGCTTGGAAATACAAACGTAATTTTTCTTGTTTGGTAAAACGCATTTTAGCTGGGAGGATGGAAATGGACAATCGCAGTCAATTGGGGTTTTGACACATTGCTTTGTACCTGGACAGACGTATTCTTTGCAGTCAGCTATGAAAATGTTTGTGTTAGTATTTTGTACTTTTTGGAGCCAAGTTTGTGGTTTGAGTTCATGAGCATTCATTGCAGATGGTTGAAAGCTAGATCAGGTACTAAAAAATCATCTTGCTTCTGAAAATTACGATTATTACTACTTACAATTTAGCACTTGTTGCTCGTATGGCTGTTCTTCATGATGTTGTTCTTGTTGCTGGAAAAAATTGAAAAACCCATGAGTCCCAGAAATCAACATTAGGCTCATTATTATACTGCTTGTTTGGAACTTCATATTGTATTGTATTGTATTGTATTGTATTGTATTATGCCGTATTGCACTAAGTTATATTCTGATTTACTTTTTTAGCAGTGTCCTTGAAGTATGAAGGGTCAAGGAAAAAGGGACAAACAGTCTTTCAAGTTAACGATCTTGCCACAGTGATGATCTGAAAGCTCGATGCGCGCCTTCTTTTGATCTTCCTATATATAATCAGAGCTATTTCTCTGTCAACAATTGGTGACATTTGTCTTTTTTTTTTTTTTTTCCATTATCAGGAGCCATAGTGACGGATACTTACACATGAGCATGCATGTGACCAGAAGTTTTAGCGACGCGTTTTTTTTAAATTCTTTTTCTAAATATATTTTTTTTTTGATTTCAGTTTCCCTGCGTACGCGTTTTTTTGTCAATAGTGAATAAGTATAGAAAACGTTTTTGATTGTCTATAATTGTACCTTTCCGTTTTTAATCTTTCTCCAGGCGAGTTCCACGTTTAAAATACTTTTACTACATACATCACACATCACTTATAGCAATAAAGAGTTAGGCCAAGGTCACAGCCTGCTGTTTTGCATTGTAGGCCTCTTATATTCGTTGCTTACATTCGTTTGATAATACTATAGTCACTATAATAATATAGAGCTGTTGCGGAAGCTCATTTCAGTCTCCAGTTCCCAGTTTCTATTAATATAACAGCGCCCTTTCATATCTGACTCATAAACACAACAATACCATACCAATATCACAACCACAATAATGTACTTGAACCCAGATCAATATGCTCGAGCGTTCATAATTATCAAACAAACCTCACTATCTCACTCTACTTGCAAACTAGTAATATACGCATCCTGTCTCAGCATCGATGCCCTTTGTGCCGCCAAAATTTTATCCATGCTTTTCAAAAAACAATTGATTCCATTCCAATTGATTCCAGTGGTTGGCTATTCCGACTTGAAAAGCCACTACGATAAGCTTGATGATGATATTACGAATATAATCTTGGTTGGCTGTGGTGCGATGGTGGATATTGAAAGTCTTTTTGACATTAATGCTGATGAGTTTATTGAGGAAGAAGAACAAGAAGAAGTAGATAGTGAAGAGTTGGAAGGACAGCGGTCGAGAGGAAGATCTAGCAATAAGCCTAAGATTAAGCTTAGGAGAAGAATTTATGTTATTGATGGACATCGGCCTTGGAATTTGGATAATGTGTTTGGCTCTCATCTCGTATCGTGTTTTGATGATGGATACATTGATGAGGAATTGAAGCAAGAAAAGGCAGCATATCAGCAATTGCTCGAGCTACAGCAACAAGAAGATGACAGCGATGAGGAAGATGACCAAGAAGATGGTGACAACGATGAACAAGATGGCAGAAAAGAAGCAGTGCCCCGTGCCCCAAGAGTACACGATTTAGATAGTGACAACGACAACGACACAGAAAATGACGATGGCGAAGATGGCATTATTGAAAACTCTGAAGAAACCAGACAAAGCAAAAAAAGAAAAAAAGATGAATTAATCAGCGAATGCGAAGAAGTTTTAGAAAAATACTATTCCCAAGGCACAACCATCATTACTTCAGCCACAGGCCAAATTTATGCAATGATCTCATCACTTAATGACAATGAAGCCAATTTGGATACCCTTTGGCTTTCTATTATTGGCACAACATCTTTGGATTATAGTTATCCTCAAGTATACAAGAAATTGTACCCGCTTCTACGGGATGAAGTCACCAGAATGAACGCATTTGCTGGGGGCGGCAGCGGAGGTATTAACGGTGGTGGTGGTGGCAATTCAAGTTCACGGCGACTGAACGGTGACGCATCTTATATTGCCATAGATAGAGACTATTATTTGTTCCTACTACGCCATTGGTCCTTGTATAATAGCTTCTTGTATTCCAATTATGTAAATTCGAAGTTATTATTATGGCAAGAAGAAGGCCGAAAGAAACTAAATAAGATGTTTGCCAAGATGGGCATAAGCTTACAAGTAGCGAACCAGAACTGGCTATACATGGACATTGACATCAAGAAGAAATTAAACTCAATTTTTAAGAAATATCTTGGGTTATATGATCTTGAAGATTTAATGAGGGAAGGCTTTGTTAGACATTTTGGTTACAAAGGGTCGATTTCCGCTAGTGAGTTTGTGGAATCATTAGTCGCTTTACTACAACATGATAGAGAAGACATACCCGATGGCTTTGGTAACGGCAATGGTTATGGAAAGGGTAATAATGGTAATGATGGAGACAAAGAAAATCAAGAAGCTGCCGAAGCTGCAGCTGGAGAAGCTGAAGATAATTTACTTAATGAGAATGAACAAGCTGCGATCACTAGGAAACTTGTACAAAAGGAGAAGCGATGGGTCAGTAATTTCTGGAACTCATGGGATGCATTATCAACGGAAAAAATATCCACTTCTAAGAGGGACCCAAGCAAAAAAATCAGCGGAATTGATTTGATTAATAAAGGGTTAGATATTGCTAAAGATTACCAACAAGTGATTTTCAAAACCGGGGTGATGATAATGGAAAAGAAGATGATTAAGAATTTACGAGTCTTCCGGTTAATTGTGCTAAAGGATGAATTTATTGCGAATTTGGCCTTTTACCGTAACCCATTGAATCTTACAAGGTTGGGCCAATGGGTTCTTGAAAGTTTAGCTGAGCTCGAATATCAACCACTATTACCATTAGTTCTAGCGGCTCTTGATTCAGAAACTGATACGTATCTTGTGGTTGGATTAGCTCCACTTTATCCACGAGACAGTCACAATAATCACAACAACAATAGCTATAATCAAGATCCTCACCATCAGAGGAAAAAAGCCAAAAGAAGCAAAAATGGCGGAGAACCGACAGCCGATGATGGGTTGTTGATGAACAAGACGCTATTGAATACGTTTAGTGTAGCATTCCAGCAAGTGGCAGGCACCACGGGGGCTAAAGTGAGAATCGATAGTTTTGAAAGCTCGGTGATTGAAATCCGGAAAGATGATCTTACGCCATTTTTGGAGAAGTTGACATTATGTGGCTTGGTGTAGGATATAATGAGTACTTAATAAAACGAAACACAATTTTCATCGGACTGATTGGAGCTTGTAGGAGGTGTTGTTGTGAATATATTGTAGAAGCTTTTCATGTTGATATCGAGAAGACGCATGCGCATATATGTGTTAAGCAGCCCTGGTATGGCGGGTGACTGGGAAGAAAACTGGTTGCAAGCCCCGACATACGAGACACGTTAACAGTTGACAATTATAACAAAATAACGCCAATGGAGAAGCATAGCAGCAGCATTGAATAAACTGGCTAAGTATACTGGACAAGGGCTGTGCTGAAGAGTTACAATATATTCTACACGTCTCCCAGTTTTATCACAAGCCAATCCATAATAATGTATCACGGAATCCAAAGCCGGACAGTGCTTTTGTTCATTGCCCTTTTTGCATCGTTGATAAGTGCATTCAAGGTGGAAAACGGCCTCATCTCCATTGGCGCTACTCAAAAGGCAAAATTCACCTGTTGCAAGCCGGCTGCCAACGAAGCGCTCATTATTAATAGTGACAAAGAATCAATTGACTTGAAATTCCAAATTTTGGACCAAGACACAAAACAACCATTCAGACCAAATCAAGTAGTCGTGTTAGTCTCCAAGCAAGATGACGAATTAGAACAGTCATTTATTCCCAAAGTTGATTCTAATGGCAATGCAGAATTATCCATCCCCGTTAACAAACTTTCAAAAAATTTGATTCTTCATAATGGCCAAGATCGTGGTCTCGATATTAACGTCATCTTGGGTGACTTTGTCAACGCTAACCAACCATCATTGAAAAAATTGGCTAGTGTTAAAGTGAACTCCAAAATTGTTGAATCTTTATCCAAGAACTTTAAGCAACCAACGAGATTTGGTGCAAAGCCGGAAATTTTCCATATTTTCCAAAAACCAGCAAAACAAACTAACCCAGTGATTGCATTAGTTTTCATTGCTCTTATTGTTGGTGCTTTGGGTAACTTTGTGTTTACAGTCTTCATGCATGGAAATGTCAACTTTAAGAGATTTAGTGGCCCTGAAGATAAACCAATAGATTCAGTTTACAAGATCAGTTTCATTGCTTCGCTTATTGCTTTGGAAGTTTTCTTTTTGCAGTATTATTTGGGCGATAGCATCTTTGCCTTGATTGGCAAGACTGTTGTCTTGGCTGGTCCAACTGTTTGGTTCGGTTCAAGAGTGTTTAGAAGTTTGTTGCAACAAAGATTGAAGGGTCATATTTGAATTCAATTGCTTGTATTCTAGTTTTATTCATTAGCGCGTGATAAGTTAGGAAAAATACACCATATAACTTTTGCTTCTATGAAATGCGTAAACAATGTAGTGAACAAAAAATGGCAAAAAATGAGTAAGTATCTAATTGCTAAAAGAAAAAATAGCTACAAAAAAGAAACAATATGCATAATGACAAAAATGAAAAGCGACTACCGAGTATTGCACACCATAAGCTAGATACCAATGCCAATCAGGTACTACTGCCAAAAGCCTCCTTATCATGCCATACCGAAATATCCTCCAATTTTCTAAGTTTCCAAGTCCAGGGCACCAACGAATTCTCCACATATATCCCCGCCACAATTTTTCCAGTAATTAGCCCCAACGGCACCACATTATATGTTCTTGAATCCAAAGAGTTACTCAAATTGTCCCCCGTAATCCAGCAGTGTCCTTCTGGCACCTTGATGTATTGATCATAAGCTTCGCTGGTCTTGTTAGAATACGTTGTATTAGAAGGCAATGTTTCTTCAAAAACATCAAGCAATTGGTCTAGTTCTTTGTTAGCTAACCCCGCAAGCCTAATCTGATGCTGCTGCTGGCCTTGCTGTTTCCCGTGCTGATGATCGGACAGTAGTTGCTGAATCTGAATCTGATTCTGATTTTGCTGTTGCTCTTGTTGTTGTTGTTGTTGTTGCTGTTGTTGTGATAGTAATTGTGACTGTAAATCGCCATATTCAGCGCCAGAAGCTGCTTTTTTTCTAACCACCAGATCGTTCAAATAGTGATTCATATTAGTAGCAATTGATGCTCTCGATGGATCAATAAGGATGTAGTCTCCCGGCATCCCCGTGATGCGCTTACAGACCCTTGATGTTGGACTAGTGGGTTTGAAAACCGATACCAAATCACCAACTTGCACACCCCGGCCATGCTTGTATTTTGTGGAAACTATCAAGAAATCTCTATTGGCATTGAGAGTCGGGAGCATTGATTCTCCCTGAGATAAAAACGGCTCGAATGAATGCTCAAGGACAATATGGGTGAGAACGAAGCCGTTTAGGAAATAGGCGGAAGTAACGGCAAGGCTTTTGGTCCATTTGTATAGTTTTGACATTGTAAGTTGATGAATGCAGGAGTGGAAGGGTGTCGATGAGGAGATCAGCAGTGCAACAGTACACTCTTTTGTTTGGTTATAGCTCATGTTGGGCAAAGACAATTACTTGCAAAGTCGAGATCTTGAGGAAAAGAGGGGTCACCCGGACATTGTTTTTCACAGCGGAAATTTGTATTAATCTTACAACATGAAGAAGAAGAAGAAGAAGAAGAAGAAGATGATGATGATGGTGGTGGTGGTGGTGGTGAAACCTATAAACAACTGACTCAACAGCTTCAAGATTAATATCCCGGCAGTGATCTCTTTTGTCTTTCTTCTTTCTTTTATTTGCCTGTCAGCATCAAAACCAACAACATCAATTTTAATTTCACAACGTTTACTAATAGTTATTGATCAAATCAGTACCCATTCCATTGACAAGCTAACGGAAGCGAACAGTATCATCCTACAGCAATGGCAGCAGAACAGAGGCTACTCATAGAACAGCTATTTGGACGCGAAGGTCTCTACAACAGCCACTCCTCCTCCTCTTCCTTCTCCTCCTCATACGACCGTGACAGAAATGGCAATGGCAGATATGGTGGCGGTAGCGGCGGTGGCGGCGGTGGTGATAGTGGCTCCATCAGCGGCGGCAGGGGAGGAAGATCAGCGCCAATGAATCTAACCGACCATAGAATATGCAAATCTTTCCTAGTGGGAACGTGTCCTCACGATTTGTTTATTGGGACTAAAGAAGACATGGGTCGTTGCAAGAAGTTGCACTTGGAAAAATACAAGATTATGTACGAGTCGGAGAAAAGAAAGTACGAGAAGCATTTACAAGAGCAGCAGCAGCAGCAGCAGCAACAGAATGGAAAGAGCGGTGATTCGCAACCCAGTGAGGAGAATAAAGACGATAGCAATAACAACAACAGTCAACAGGGTGTGCTGGGTCCAGCCCCAATATCCATAACGAATCCGACAAGTACCAGCAACCACAATATCAATAACAAAGCTCCGGTGGCACTTTCTGAGGAAGACGAACGCATCAAACGAATGATTGAACAATTTGAATACGAACATATGCGTAATCTAGAATACTACATTGACGAAGTGAACCACAAGATCGACATTGCTGAAGAGAACCTCAAACACACTGCAGAAGAACAAGCGAAAATTGATCAGGTTGCGAAAGACTTGGACAACATGGACATCCGCATTGGGCTACTAACCCAGGAAATCGAGCTACTAGTAGCGAGCCAAAAGCAAGTCACCAAAGCGTTAATCGAGACCAACAAGTTGAATGAGTTGCTAAAGAAAAGAAGCACTTTTGCTGCAGCAGTGAGAGAGCTAAGTGATAATATTGGCCAAGCGGGCCAGCAGAAATTGGAGGTTTGTAATGTGTGCGGCGCATACTTGAGTAGATTGGATAGCGATCGCCGACTTGCTGATCATTTTATTGGCAAGATTCATTTAAGCTATGTGCAAATGAGAAAGGCATTGAAACAGTTGAAAACCAAACATGCTCATAATCAGTATCTGTGAGCGGTATGTTGTTGTTGTTGTTGTTGATAGATAGAGTGCCATGTTAAGAGATGTCATATATAGCTAGTTTGAATGAACATTGCTTATAGTTGGCAGAATAGAATGCGTTATCACAGCTTTTTCAGTTCTTCACAGTAGAATGCTTTTTTATGTGGTATTACGTACTGTTCATAAGCGTTTTTCAATGAGAAAAAAAAAAAAAAAGGAAAAAAACAAAAACAGCCAAACTGGAAAAGTCAGATTATAGTAAATTATACCAAGTAGGGGGCAGTTTATGTGTATGGAAAATAATGATAATAATAATAATAATAATAATAAAAGAGAATAATTTCAAACGTGATGGTAGAGCACGGTGCTTTCAATGGTTGTAACAAACAGTATAAAATAAAACAATATAGAAAGAACAAAGAGAAAAAAAAACAATTAATGATAATGGTAGTTGCAAACAAGAAAAATTGAAAGAAAAACACCCTTAATCCCGATAATTTATAGTAATGAGTAGTAATGGAAATAGCAGCAGCAGCAGCAGCAGCAATAATAATAATAATAATAATAATAATAATAATAATAATAATAATAATAATAATAATAATAATAATAATAATAATAATAGCATTAATTACAACAACAACAACAAACTAAAAAATAATGAAAGGAAAA
>JXWR01000395.1_pt1 | contig 12315 bp, 5 predicted proteins | sample 315541 | NCBI WGS metagenome assembly JXWR01 (sample SAMN03273951, study PRJNA271842) | soil metagenome | isolation source: rice field ambient CO2 | place: India: CRRI Experimental farm Cuttack,Odisha-753006 | collected 2013-12-17
CTGGAATTTTTTCGCCCGTTTTGTAATGCGATGAGAGGTTGATTAATTCATTCTTATTCCAAGTCCAAAATTCTAACATTTGGGAAGGTGCCTCCACAAAATCCCATGGAACAGATCCGGGGCCATTAAACCTCGATTCCTTGTTTTGTCCCACCAGGTCATGGATACCATGGCCCAATTCATGGAAAAAGGTCACTATTTCGTTATGCTTCAGTAGAGAAGGTTTATCCTTCGTAGATTTGGAGAAATTGCAAACCAATGCAGTAACCGGATACGATCTTGTGGTGTCATCAATCATGAATGATGACGATAAACCAAAATTGGCAGCGTGGCCATATTTACCATCACGAGGATGTAAATCGAAATAAATCCAACCAACAAAGTTTGGAGACTTTGGATCATCCATATTCCAAACGGCGATTTGTTTGACGTCGTCATGCCAAACAGATTTGTTTTGAGAATCTTTCGTCTCGATAAACTTCAAATTAAACAATGTTTCGTATATTTCCAGCATACCAGTAATCGTAGCCTCTAGTGGAAAATATTCAGAAATCTTTTCTAGGTCCACATTGAAGTTTTCTAACAAATATTTGTTATCGTAGTAACGGTGGTCCCAAATGTAGTAGTTTGGATCTGCACCCTGATTAAGTTTCTTAACATCTTCGGCTTTCATATCTTGCAAGACCTGTAGTTCCTTTCTGCCCAGCGGAATTAGCTTGTCCTTCAAATCATTCAAAAAGTTCATTACCGTAGTGCTATCTTTAGCCATTTTATCATACAGGTTGTAGTTCGCATACGTGTCATAGCCCAATAACGAGGCCAATTCGTCACGCAGCTTCAATGTATCCAACAGTATAGCTTCATTTTCAGGGACCTTATTTTGGTCGGCCAAAAAGGCCTGCTTTCTAGTCTGAGCTGAGGATGCCAATTTCATCACGGGAAAAATGTCCGGATATTTGAAGGTGACTTTATACAAGGTTTCATCGCTCTCTTTGTCAGATTTTATTGTCTCGAACTGCGTCAAAATAGAATCCGGCACACCTTCCAATTGTTCTTTGGTGAAAGTGATGTATTCCTTTTGTTCTCCCAGATTCTTAGAAAAATTAATAGAGTTAACGGAGATCTTCTTTTTAATCTCTTTGATTTTCAATCGGTTTCCCTCGTCAAGTTCCAAACCAGAATGAATGTAGTCCTTGTAAGACTTCTCAACGTATTTGAAAGTTTCTCTTTCCACAGAATCTGCCTTCGATTGAACATCCTGCCAGACGCGGGCGAATTGCAAAAAGATGTCGTGACGCAGAGATAGATCGATGTTCAACTCATCCAATTTCATTGAGGAGTTCACAGATGCGTCCCTAATTTCTTTATCAGACGACACATGCTGTAAGAAAGTTAATTGGTTAATTATTGGGCCCAATTCATTTTCAAACTTCATGAAAGGCTCCACAAAATTACTCACGGAAGGGCTCTCTACCTTACTCATAGAATCATAGAAATTGTTGCTGTTGTTGATGATTTCGTTGGTTTTCCCACTAATATCGCTGGGAGTGAACGACCAATTAGGCGGGGCCTGGGGAGCAATAGGGAAACTAGTAGTGTTAGCCATTGAATATAAGGACCGGGTATACAGTAGTGGTGAGATTACAGGTGACGCAAACCAATTCTTGCACAGCAACAATCGCATCTCCAAGTATTCCCTCTATTTTTAAACTCAAATCCAACCATTCCTTCCTATTTACCTAGTTCTTATTTTCGTATAAAAAAGGTGGCAAAAAATCCAGATTTAACCGCCGTCACGCTCGTGCAGCGCGATACTACAGTTATTGTGTAGTAGCTGCATATAAAGTAGTCAACCTCATACATAGCTAGGTGACATGTATACTGGAGCATTTGGGAGATGATTATTAGCCCAAATATAAGGTATATACAGTGCGATATACTATCAATTCAAGCCGTTTTGCTATTCTGACCAATCAGCAGCTATTACTTCGCGCCGGGTGGCCCTAACCCGTTTTTTCCTTTTAAAGGGCTTCAAACAACGATAATACCATATATTAAACTACTGTCAATTGGCAGATTAACTTTGCTACGAGAGGGAACAAACACGGAAAAAGACAAAATACACCATGTCCGAACAAGCACAAACACAACAACCAGCGAAAAGCACTCCCTCCAAGGATTCTAACAAGAATGGCAGCTCCGTGTCCACGATCCTCGACACTAAGTGGGATATTGTCCTGTCCAACATGCTGGTCAAGACTGCCATGGGTTTTGGCGTAGGTGTGTTCACCTCAGTATTATTCTTCAAGCGCCGTGCATTTCCTGTATGGCTAGGCATTGGATTTGGTGTTGGAAGAGGCTACGCCGAGGGCGACGCCATCTTTAGATCCAGTGCTGGCCTCAGATCCTCGAAGGTTTAGTCTTAAGCGACGATGCTTTATATATATTCAAAAAAAAAAATAATAAAAATATGCAGTACCATTCCGCTCTATATGTATATATTTACGTAACTTTCACCACTGTTCCCTATAAGGAAAAGCCGGATATCATTTCGATCTGCTTCAGCATGCTGTCGTTTGTTTTTGATTTTTCTGTCCGAATTTGCTCTCGTACCTTGGAGTCCTTTTCCTGGTCCTTGATCAGCTCCTCGGCTTTCAAAGTAGTCTCAGCTTTCAGTTTAGCTGGCTCTTGTGTACTTGCCTCCCGCAGCAGCGTCGGTATCATTGTTTCACTACTTTTGTTTAACTTTTCCACTTGTAACTTTGTTCTCTTCCTTTCAGCGGTGCTGATCGACCTCTTTTTTTGTACTTTCTTGCCAACACCAACATTCTTGCCCACACCTTTCTTTTTCATGCTACACTTGCCCATTTTTTCCTTGCTAAATGCCCTTGAGTTATTGTACCTTATTATAGCAGGCTTGCACATCTGAAAACGAAAATTTTTTTTTCCTTATATTTCTAATTCTTTTAGCGATGAGATATGAAAATTTTCAAAAAAAAGAGATGATGAGGTTAACTATTGTAAAGTAGACAGCAAACAAAAGGGTCACACAAATATCCAAATTGGCAAACGATGGTGTCTACACATAACAGAGATAAACCTTGGGATACGGATGATATTGATAAATGGAAGATAGAGGAGTTTAAGGAAGAGGATAACGCATCCGGTCAACCTTTTGCTGAAGAGTCCAGTTTTATGACTTTGTTTCCTAAATACAGAGAAAGTTACTTGAAGACGATTTGGAATGATGTAACAAGGGCTCTAGACAAACACAACATAGCGTGTGTTCTAGATTTAGTCGAGGGTTCTATGACAGTAAAAACAACTAGAAAAACATACGATCCCGCTATCATTTTGAAAGCCAGAGATTTGATCAAATTATTGGCGAGATCCGTTCCTTTCCCGCAAGCCGTTAAGATTCTACAAGATGACATGGCATGCGACGTTATTAAAATTGGTAATTTCGTTACTAACAAAGAAAGGTTTGTCAAGAGAAGACAACGTCTTGTAGGCCCTAACGGTAATACTTTAAAGGCTTTGGAACTTCTAACTAAATGTTACATTCTAGTACAAGGTAACACAGTAAGTGCCATGGGTCCCTTCAAGGGCTTGAAGGAGGTCCGTCGAGTAGTAGAAGATTGTATGAAAAATATTCACCCTATCTATCATATCAAGGAATTAATGATAAAAAGAGAATTGGCAAAAAGGCCAGAGTTAGCCAATGAAGATTGGTCAAGATTCTTGCCCATGTTTAAGAAGAGGAATGTGGCCAGAAAGAAACCCAAGAAGATCAGAAACGTCGAAAAGAAGGTCTATACTCCATTTCCTCCTGCCCAATTGCCTAGAAAGGTTGATTTGGAAATTGAAAGTGGTGAGTATTTCTTAAGCAAGAGAGAAAAGCAAATGAAGAAATTAAATGAGCAAAAGGAAAAGCAAATGGAAAGAGAAATCGAAAGGCAGGAAGAGAGAGCAAAAGATTTCATAGCTCCGGAAGAAGAAGCATACAAGCCAAACCAAAATTAGTTTACACCGCTACGGAATCCTTCATATATGTTTATATATATATAGAAACACACACACATTTCGTTTACTTAGATATGTTTGTAAAGTGAAAGAAATTCTTACTAGGACACCAACTCTACTGGCTCTCATATGCAGATATATATACATCAATACTTGAAATTTTCCTTATCCTTCTTCGACGCGTCATGAAGAGATAGAATGCGTAAAACGCGTTTGCTTCAATAGTATTTCAAACACATTATGTGGAAAAAAAACCAAGAACAGACAAACAACTAAGGAAGTTCGTTATTAGCTTTTGAACTTATCACCAAATATTTTAGTGATGGATGATGCCTTGCATGCTTTGTCCTCGTTGACTGCAAAGAAGAGAACTACCACCTACAAAAAAGTTGCTGTTCCCATACTAGATGAGGACGATAATACTAATGGAAATGGGCCCAATGGCATAGACAATCCGCCAGAGTTGACTGGGAACGGGTTTTTATTTGCCAATGCCACATTAAATCGTGTTAAGAACAGATTAGAAGGCATGAAAGCACCCGAACAGAATCACAATAATGGAAAAGATAGGAGTGAGAATTCGTTACCAACTCAATTAATCGCTAATCTTTACGATGGTGGTGAAGAGCTGGAGAAATCCGAAGTTAAAGATAATAGTTACAGTGAGAAAAATGTCTCTTCTTCATTCACGCAGACGCAAAGAATACCCGTCAGCATCCAACAAGACAAGGTGTTTAACGTACCTATCCATTCCGTTAATGACGGGAAACCCACCCAACTAATCAAAGAAGATGGTCTCGTCAACGAAACTTCTCAAGCGCTGAAAACACCTCTCACCACAGGACGGCCAGGGGCTACACAGCGTATAGATAGCAGCGGTGCAACCTCACAAACTCAGCCTATAAAATCAATTGAACCACAATCCCAAATAATTACGGCTTCCAGCAATCATTCTAATGCTCTGTCGCCGAAAATTCCTATAATTCCAACGGAACTTATTGGAACTAGTCCTTTATTTCAGTCCATTCAAAATCGTGGTCCTGACACCCAAATGGATGTACCACCACAGACTGCGCATGATGAGGATAAGACACAAGCAATTGGTATTCCACAGGCTACGCATCAGGAACAGAAAACCCAAATAGATACAGTCGCACAAACACTTCAAGATGAAGTACCACACACATTAAAAATTCGGGAAATACAAAGCGAATTGGCTTCAGAGGATTCTAAAAGGGAAAAAGCTAGAAATGTCGAATACAAGAAACCGCAAAAGCCAATACCAACCAAAAAATTTTTTTCTAAAGAGTCTTTTCTCGCTGATTTTGACGATTCGTCCTCAAATGAGGACGATGATATAAAGCTGGATAATGTACATCCAAAACCAGTACAGAATGACGATGAACTGCATGAGAACAAAAGTGTTGAATTAAATCTAACTGACGAAACAAGAATAAATGAGAAAAGGGTTCCACTATTGAGCTCCTATGCTAATAATTTGAAACGGGAAATTGACTCCTCGAAATGCATAACATTGGACCTCGACAGCGACAGTGACGATTATGGAGATGATGATATGGATAGAATTAAATTATCCAAAGATGAAAGCGTTTTGCCAATCTCTCAGTTATCAAAGGCGACTATATTAAACCTGAAGGCAAGACTCTCTAAACAAAATCAAAAGTTGTCTCAAAGGCCGAATAAAAGTAAAGACCCAAAAGTTGATCATAATGTACTATTAAATACCTTAAGGAAAGCTAGCAGGAAACAAATTCTGGATCATCAGAAAGAAGTGATTGAAACGAAAGGTCTGAAGCTGGAGGATATGGTCAAAGAAAAGGAAATAGTAGAGAACTTGCTAGAACAAGAAATTCTTAGAAATAAAAGAATCAGACAAAAAGAGAAGAGAAGGGAAAAACTTGAAGAAAATGACTTTCAATTGAACGCCCATGATTCCGGTTCTGACTCAGGGTCAGAGTCTTCTGGATTTGCATTGAGTGATAATGAAATTGCCGATTATGAATCATCTGGTAGTGAAAATGACAATCGTAGAGAATCCGATAGTGAAAAGGAAGATGATGAAATTATTCTAAAGCAAAAAAAATCCCACCACGTGAAACATATCATTAACGAATCAGACTCTGATACCGAAGTCGAAGCCAAACCCAAAGAGAAAGCTGATGAAAGTCTACCGAAAAGGATCGCCATTAATCTGGGCCATTACGGTGATAATATCGGAGAGGATACCGACAAATTTCAAGAAACCAATGTTCTAGATACACAAAACATTGAAGAGGTGATGGCCGAAAGAAATACAATCGAAAATGAAGTCAAAGATGATGTATACGTCAATGAAGAAGCTGATGAAGCAATTCGCCGTCAGCTGATTGACAAAGAGAAATTGCAACTAAAACAGAAAGAAAAGGAGCACGAGGCCAAGATAAAAGAGTTGAAGAAAAGAGGTGTCACAAACTTCTTTGAAATGGAAGCCGAAGAATCCGAGGATGAATGGCATGGTATCGGTGGTGCAGATGGAGAAGGATCTGACGACTATGATTCTGACGTAGAAAAAATGATCGATGATTATTCCAAGAACAACTTCAATCCTCATGAAATCAGAGAAATGCTTGCCGCAGAAAATAAGGAAATGGATATCAAAATGATAAACAAAATTCTTTATGACATTAAAAATGGAGGATTTCGTAATAAAAGAGCAAAAAATAGCTTAGAGCTAGAACTAAGTGATGATGAAGACGACGTACTACAACAATATCGTCTCAAAAGGAGAGAATTGATGAGAAAAAGGAGATTAGAAATTGGTGATGATGCAAAGCTTGTTAAAAACCCAAAGTCGAGCGCATTTTTTGAAAGTATGGTGGAAGATATTATCGAATATAAAAACCCCTTCGGGGCTGAAGAAGAATATAATCTAGACATTACAAGTACGGCTACTGACCTAGATACTCAGGACAATAGCATAAATGTAGGTGATAATACGGGAAATAATGAACAGAAACCTGTAGATCAAAAGAACAAAAAGGTTATCATATCTGAAGACTTTGTGCAGAAAAGCTTATCCTTCCTGAAAAGTAATAATTATGAGGATTTTGAAACTGATAAGGAGCTATCAAGGATACAACATGGCAATGATGAAGCAATTGAAGATTTATATACCCTAAAACAGAATAGTTCGATAAAGTCATTCACAAATTCTCAAACTGATTCGACCACTTCAAAAACAGTAAACACAATAATTGACTTAGAAAAGCGCCCAGAGGATGAAGATGAGGTGGAAAATGGAGATACATCACTAGTTGGCGTTTTCAAACATCCATCAATAATCAAATCCTTTGCGTCCAGAACAGACATAAATGATAAGTTTAAAGAAGGTAACAAGACAGTCAAGATTCTAAAGTCTTACAAGACAGTGGGGAGTTCAAAAGCTTCTATCACATATATGGGGAAAACGAGAAAATTAATAGCACCAAAGAGGAAAACTGAAGGGAGCCACCGCTACCACCATGACCATCATAATAAAAAAATGAAAATGAAAACGAAAACAAAAACGAATAAACTTTTTGAAAGCGGACAAGATAGTTTTGATAATTAGTGCTTTTTTATATTTTCCGAAGAAGTTGATTGAACTCCAGAAGCTGTCTTGAAGTAATGGCATTAAAAAAGATAGCACCCGAGTCTAGGCCAAGCCATAGTCATGTTATGATAGGATTTTATAAGACAAATATTATAAAAAAGTTTAATAATAATACAAAAAGATACAAAAAAACTTGAAGATATTCTGAATAAAAAAAAAACGAATAAACATTTGGAGCAAAAGAAGAGTAAGTTAGGTAAAGGAGGCATTAATTAAAACAGCAGTTCTGTATTCAAAGCATCTTGCAATTCTTCTATAGAGACGCTTATATCCATATTATTTTTTTGTTCCTGTGCTACATTATGGTTCAGATTTGATATTCGTTCTTCATTCATGCCCTTATTCTTTCTCCCCCTCTTACTTTGAAAAGATTCTGATATTGTGCTTAACGATGAATTAAACTTATCCATAAAAGATGCATGCTTAAGATTTGTGTTATTCTCTTTTACCGTATGTGTATCTGATCGTGCAATGAATGATGATAACAACGCCTTAGAACTTGGAATACGAGGACCATTACGACTAGGAGCCATTGTCGCTGCAACAGTTGGATGACAGTTCACTTGGACATTTGATATCGAAGTTCCAAACGTCGGATTAGATGGCTTGAAGAATGAGGCGGAGAAACTTCCCAGATTGAGCGACTTAGAAGGTGCTGGTTTGTTAGATAGTATACTTTCGTGAGAGTTATATCTCCTTAAAGGTTCGAATTCAGCACCCTTTGCGGGCACACCAACATGTGGAGGGGTACTTATGTTTGGTAGAATGATAGTATCTTGATCAGAATCAAAATCTTCATCATCCATTTCATCAAAGAAGGTCAACGAAAGTCTTTGTCTATTTTTGAAGAAAGACTCATACGCATCCGAGGAAGACGGTTTCTTACTTTTGTTCAAGCCAGTATCATGTGATTTGGCTGCACGTAAAGTGCGATTTCTTGCAGGTTGTTTTTTAGGTGAGCACGGTAAAGAGTTAGTTTTCGAAGGACAATCAACTTCATTGATGGGGTTAAAGCCTACCGATTTTTTTGGTGGTTTCGATGGAGTTACCATACACAGACGTTGCCTCTCAATTATTTTCAATGGTCGAGGTTGAAATGACCCTAAACTACTTCTGGTGGATTGCGATTGTGGAGAATCATTAGACGCTTCATTTGGGACGGTGGCCAGCTCGTTCAACCTCAAAGTGATATCCTGGAATTCACGAACCAAGTCTTCTATGCGTTGATGCTCATTATCCTCTGTGATCAATCTGCGTTGTTGTTCCTTGTTCAACTTGTCTCGAACAGATTCCGATCTAACATACAAAGAGTTCAGTTGAGACATATACTGGTTGTACTGTTGGGATAACTTATCCAATGACTCTTGATCTGTTGTCTGGCATATTGATGATCTCTGCTGACGTTGTATCCACAGATCTAATTGCAAGATAGCCTCTTGCGACCTTATTAAAAGCCTCTCCGTGATATCCTCTAGGGCTTGGGTTGCCATTAATCGATGTGTCCTTGTTTCCTTATGCGAGCTGTTTCTTATCTATCTTATGGTCCCATTCTTTACTGCACTGTTTACATTTTGATCAATTGCGAAATGTTCCTACTATTTTTCTTTTTCTCTTTTCGCGAGTACTAATCACCGCGAACGGAAACTAATGAGTCCTCTGCGCGGAGACATGATTCCGCATGGGCGGCTCCTGTTAAGCCCCAGCGGAAATGTAATTCCACTGAGTGTCATTAAATAGTGCCAAAGCTTTATCAAATTGTTTGCGATGAGATAAGATAAAAGGGACAATATGAGGAGGAACACAGGTATATAAATATCGCCAAATAAAAGGAAAATGTTTATACAGTTTTCTCTTTTTTAAGTGCTGGATAGACAAGAGACAGGAAAATTAACCAGCGAGATGTCGATAGTCTACAATAAAACACCATTATTACGTCAATTCTTCCCTGGAAAGGCTTCTGCACAATTTTTCTTGAAATATGAATGCCTTCAACCAAGTGGCTCCTTCAAAAGTAGAGGAATCGGTAATCTCATCATGAAAAGTGCCATTCGAATTCAAAAGGACGGTAAAAAATCTCCTCAGGTTTTCGCTAGTTCTGGCGGTAATGCCGGTTTTGCTGCTGCAACAGCATGTCAAAGACTGTCTCTACCATGTACAGTCGTGGTTCCTACAGCGACAAAGAAGAGAATGGTAGATAAAATTAGGAACACCGGTGCCCAGGTTATCGTGAGTGGCGCCTACTGGAAAGAAGCAGATACTTTTTTAAAAACAAATGTCATGAATAAAATAGACTCTCAGGTCATCGAGCCCATTTATGTTCATCCCTTCGATAATCCGGATATTTGGGAAGGACATTCATCTATGATAGATGAAATAGTACAAGATTTGAAATCGCAACATATTTCCGTGAATAAGGTTAAAGGTATAGTATGCAGCGTTGGTGGAGGTGGTTTATACAATGGTATTATTCAAGGTTTGGAAAGGTATGGTTTAGCTGATAGGATCCCTATTGTGGGGGTGGAAACGAACGGATGTCATGTTTTCAATACTTCTTTGAAAATAGGCCAACCAGTTCAATTCAAGAAGATAACAAGTATTGCTACTTCTCTAGGAACGGCCGTGATCTCTAATCAAACTTTCGAATACGCTCGCAAATACAACACCAGATCCGTTGTAATAGAGGACAAAGATGTTATTGAAACCTGTCTTAAATATACACATCAATTCAATATGGTGATTGAACCGGCATGTGGCGCCGCATTGCATTTGGGTTACAACACTAAGATCCTAGAAAATGCACTGGGCTCAAAATTAGCTGCAGATGACATTGTGATAATTATTGCTTGTGGCGGCTCCTCTAATACTATAAAGGACTTGGAAGAAGCGTTGGATAGCATGAGAAAAAAAGACACTCCTGTAATAGAAGTCGCTGATAATTTCATATTTCCAGAAAAAAATATTGTGAATTTAAAAAGTGCTTGAAAATCCAATAACTTTTTCGTTGAAGCATCAATTTGCCCTTGATAATTTTCATACATGTACTACATACATTTTACTCATATATCACTATTTTGCTAGTATTCATTTTTTCCAGAAGTATTAGTGTAAGATTTCTCGAAGTAAGCATCAACATATCCAAAAAGTTGACATATTTCTAGGCCGGCAATGCACAGAATTTGTATAAAGGGGGACATGCTGCAGAAATTTGCTCAAAATTATCCATGAAAGAAGTACCAATGAAGCACTAGCCTGTTCAAATTCACTTGATATTCGAGCATAAAGCATAAACTACTGCTTTTTACCTTATAGTTTCTACCTCTAACACTCAGTGCAGTCTGTAATAAAACACCCCAGATATCGTTCTATTAGTAATATAATTATACTTTTCACGTCAAATGTGCTAGCTCGAGAGTTAGTTAATCCTTACTAAGTGAAGAAAAGCAATTATAGTCATAGCAAACATAACATAACATAACATAAAATATAGGTTGTACTTTGTAAATAGAAATACAATCCTATGCATTCCTATAGATTTATCAGAATGTGTTCCGTAATAATCTTCCCAGCTGGTAACATCTAAGGTATTTATATTTTGCCAACATTTGCAACTCTTTTATCAATAATCATTTTATACCTCTAACTTAGAATGTTTCAGCTTGAATCTTAATCATATATTACAGTAAAGCTCCTCGTTTGTATAAATACCGTAACTCTTTAGTATAAAAATGTAAGAAAAAGGGGGAACTAGTACGTAGAATTTGACACAAATGAAGACCTCAATATTTTAACATAATGGTCACAATATACTTACAGAGACCTCAACTTAGTAAAATGCTTTTCATCAGTACATAATAAATATATGGAATGAAAGAGATCGAAAGAAAGCTCCCGCTTAATTATATATATGCAGCTGTTACGGAGATGCAAAGCTTACTTCATTTATTAGATAATATAAGGTACAGTATTCATGAATTTTTCTCATGTTGACAAAAAATTAAAAAGAACGTACATAGTGTGCCCAGCTTTTATGTCATAGTATTTTCGTTTGCCATTTCCAGCACCTCCGGCGAAAATATAAAAATCATTAAAAATTCATATTTTTGTTTTGATTTTTTCACCCAGAACCCCACTTACTAATAAATGAAAATATTCGGGTGAAAGGGAGGATATCATTGCAAACGTCGGGCTTCGTGTTGAAGTAAATTAACATAGAAGTCAAACACCCAACAAAGCACAATAAGCATCGTTATTTCTATAAATAAATCATGAAATATCAAATTTTTTAAGACAAGTATTTTTACGTACCATGAGAGTTAGTTACTCAGCTGGCATTAGAGAAATTTCGCATAGCAATTCAGAAAATAGTTTGCTTAATATCTTCCACTAAGAACTATCCTGCTATAATTTTATAATAATTTAGGGTATTTTTTTCAAGAAATGCAATAAACGTTAATGAAAGGTATGTTGACGTAATGAATTACGATCTAGCTTAATTGTCATAATGTAGTAAGTTTATTGGACCATTCTATATGTTATATAAATGTAATAATTACATAGGTACTGCTTTTGCACATAGAAACTATGGTTTCTTAAGTACTACCGGATTAAAGGTTTACTATTATATGTTTTCTTTGTCTAAA
>JXWR01004530.1_pt1 | contig 12264 bp, 3 predicted proteins | sample 315541 | NCBI WGS metagenome assembly JXWR01 (sample SAMN03273951, study PRJNA271842) | soil metagenome | isolation source: rice field ambient CO2 | place: India: CRRI Experimental farm Cuttack,Odisha-753006 | collected 2013-12-17
AAATGGAAATAAAAAATAAAAAGTAAAATAAGTAAAGAGCAGTGTTGCAACAGCTACGTAAGGAGAAACCCGCCCAGCAGACTAGCTACTTAAGGTTAAAACAGAGCAATCAATCTAAAAACACGCTCTGCAGTTGATGCTGAGACGAATGGCGCTTCCAGAAGTGGGAAATGATGGCTTCAAACACGGTCTAGATGCGTTGCAAGAGGAGGTGATAGATGGATGGAGCTGGTGGTTTTGGTGGCTGTTTTTGTTTTTGCGCAGTGATTTCAAGTGAAGAGAGAAGAAAACGATCGAGATTGAGACTGAGCGAACGAGAGACTGCGAGTTGAGGAGCGGTTGTGCGCCCCGGTGGGAACCAATACAGCGGTGCCTTGGACGGAGTATGAGCAGAGGATGAGGTAAACTGCGTCTACACACAACCAAACAAGACAAAATATGCTGCTATTAACACAAGAAAGAAATAAAAATATAAAAGTACAAACCGTCGTTAATAAATGGCAAAAGTAATATAAAGAAACACAGACAAGGCAGCAATGAATACGCCTACTCATAAGAAGAAAGAAGTAAACAGGAATATACAGAAGAACAATAGAAGCACTATGTAGATGTATAGCAATGCAAATGAATGATAGTGATGGGTGATTGAAATTAACAACAAAAAGAACAAAACTCGTCAACAACGAAGCACATCAAGCAAGCAGACACGTTCCCCGGTATCTTTCAAAAACAACGAGCAAAACCCGAAAGTCAAAACTCCATCATCAAAAATCACTATCGGTATCTTCATTAGTCAAATCAATAATATCAGCACTAGTATTGGAATCACTACCACTTCCACCATTACCAACGCCAGCAGATGATGATGTTGCTAGCGATGGTCGACTTGTTGTTGATATTGATGGATGATTGATTGATGGTCTTGGTTGTGCATAAGTATACCGATGTTGATTTTGCAGCTGTCTAGCTTGTTGTTGTGGGAGCAATGCATTACCAGTGTGAACAGCAGCACGAGCTGAAGTGTGCTTTAATGGTTGTACTTTAAGTACTCCCATGTCTCGATTGAGAGAAGAAAGATTATCTTCTTCGTTTGCTGCGATATTATTATTAGAACGAGCAATGCTACCGCCAACTTGAGGAAAACTGGTTTGGTGCAAAAGATTCAGTGCGCTTGGCAATGAAACATCAGAATTAACCGGAGGTCTCTGTTGTTGTTGTTGTGTTTGGACGGTACTACTATTAGTATGGTTGGTGCTATTATTTTTGCCAATAGTACTACCGTGAACTGTAAGTGGAGATGATGAATGAACATGAGGTTGTGGAGGTTGTGGTAATGGTACTTCAGGATTGTTAGTAACACCGCTTGAACTAAAACTACCTGAAGCATCACTATTTGAAGAAACATTAACATCCAGATATCCATCCCTTGAATGGCCCATAGGCAATGGTCTTTTGAACAACGATGTCGTCCCAGGACTACTCAGTAGTCCTCCAGAAGCAGAGGCACCGGTTGAAGACCTGGACAATGGCCGATTAGTACTGTTGTTATTAGCAGTAGCAGCGCCTGTGGCAACATTAACTAACTCATCAAACAACCTTGGCTGATTCTCGGCAACTGCTTTGAGCATCTGATTACCATACTGGCTCACCAAATTGTCTTTCCTGCTAATTTTACTACCATCATTTTGACCTTGACTAGATCCTGGTGCTGAGCCTAAATTGGGCTTTTCTGCTGAGGCTAATACTGAGGTTGATGCTGAACTAGTCGTCGACGATCTACTAGGATGCAAAATTGATGAATTAAATGGTGGAATAATGCTACGGTTTCTATGACCCAGGTTACCACTATTACTATTACTGCCGCTATCATTAGTATTGCCTGGTCCAAACCGAGATGGTGAAAAAAGTGCACTAGTTGACGTTCTTTGAGATACCCCATCATTTGCTGTTGTAGCACTAGCATTAGCACCTGGGCCAGCAGCGGCAGTAGCATTGCGAGAGCCGCCGCCGCTGCTGCTGCTGCTATTAGTAGTACCATTGCGCAAAATGTTGGCTCTTGAGCTCCAAGATGGAATCTTTGGTAATGCTCGAGGTCCAGCAAGAGTTTGTTTGTTTGACATATTGCCTGGATTAGCTGAATTAACAGTATTAGCACCGCTAGTGCCGCTCACGAAACGCTCACGGTCACCAAGAGATGCACGAAAGACATCTTGTTGGCCAATATTGTTGTTACTACTGCTAGTGTTGTTGTTATTTTGATTAAAATTGTTGGTAAACCCAATTCGAGGACTAGATGGAGCACTATGCCTAAATAATGAGCGACCACCGCTGTGGCTATTATTGGCAGATGCTGATCCATGATTATGGTTATGTGTATGTGTATGATTTCTTGGACCAGATGGCAAAGCAGCAACTCCGCCGCCGCTACTATGACTACCAAATGACCTATGGCCGTGACTGTAACTGTGACTTCTTGGAGCAGTCGGGCAATCAGCAACACCACCACTACCACCACTACCACCTTTCATCAACTCATTTAAAAACTGTTTAGTTCCTGGTGAAACTTTACTGGCAAAGTCGGGATTTTGAAGCGCTTTGCCAATAATATTACGATTCTTTAACAAAAATTGTTTCAAATCAGCCAGCATAGTATCATTTTTCACTACATCAACAATTTTTTCTGAGCTGCTGATGTTCTTATTTGCAGCAGAAATGTTCAGATTTGTGGCGGCACTGCTTGCTGAGATATAGTCACTGCTGTGGGGAGGTGATTGTAAACTAATCCCAGTCCCAGAAACCGTCCCAGGCCTAGTTCCAGATCCAGATCCAGATCCAGATCCAGATCCAGATGCAACGGTCGGTGCAACAGCAGGTTGTTGTGATGTTGAACTTTGCTCCAGTGTTGTTCGCTCAGATGATAAATCGGCATGGAGCTTATTTACATTATCAGACACCGCTGCCTCATCACTCGGTCCTTGAGGTTGAGGTTGCGATAGCCGCCGCCGTTGTGGCAGGCCTGGACTTTTATTAGGTGATGTATCCATTCGCTTCAGTTGTCCGCTTTGATCTCGCTCACCAGCATCACTATTCACTCTTTTCTTTTGGTTACTGTTCTTGATATTGGTGGTATTGTTTGTCATTATGTTGGCATCACTTGCTGCTGCTGACGTTACTGTTGGTGTTCCTACTGTAGGCACTGCTGAAGTGGACGTTGAAGATTCGATATTGTCGCTGCTTGAGGTACGTGGTGAAACAAGTGACTGCTGTTGTTGATGCTGCTGTTGTTGTCCTTGCTGTGTTTCCTGCTGTTGTTGATTGTGATAATGCTGCGCAGCACTAATAAACCCAGCATTGCCATTATTATCATTATTTGCAGTAGCAATTGCAGTAGCAGTACTGCTATTCGTAGGAGTATACAAAAGGGCATTAGTATTTGTTCGATTTGATGGAGCAGCTGATCTAAGATGACGCTGAGTATGAGGCAGAACATTAGCAGATGCCTGTGATAAAGAACCTTGCATTGATGTAGATGCTGATGTTGGTGTTGGCGCTGGTATTGGGCCATTATTATTAATATTGTTGTTGTTATTTTGTGTTGTGGCATTGTCAATATTAAGATTTGTCCATTGGCCATTTTGAAAAGATGGTAAACTATGGATAAATGAAGGCACCGAAGTAACACCAATGCCAGGAATAATATTTTTTCTAGAGTTTATAATGTGACTGTTTTCTAAATGTGGTGTGGTATGCTGTGATGTTGGTTGTAATCCATAACCGCGACGACGAGGTGCAATGTTCGTAATTATGGAATTGCTGTTTTTTTTATTAGTGCTATTCTTATTATTATTATTATCATTATTATCATTATGCCTGACTGGCAGATTTTGTTGATTTTGTGGAGATTGCTGAAGTCTTTGATTCTCTGGCATAATGGACCCAACTGGTCTAGCAGGTCTAATTGTTGCCGTATTTTTATTGTTGTTGTTGTTGTTGTTGTTGTTGTTGTTGTTGTTGTTGTTGTTGTTGTTGTTGTTGTTGCTACTACTAATATTAGTAGCACTGCCGCTACGGTTCATGACAACACTTGAAGGTATTGGCCCTGGCCCCCGAACAGAGCATGAAATAGCTACTGGCAGCCTAACATTAGACTCAATTGAAGTTGACGGCACTGGCCCCGAAATTGAGCTATTTCCATCAGCATTGTAGAATCTCTCATTGACATTACTTGCTGCATTACTAATTGGAATTGACATTGGCGCTGATGTTGGTGCTGATGTTGGTGCTGATGTTGGTGCTGATGTTGACGTTGCCAACAGCGAATCAACAACTGGAGAAGGGACGTACCCCGCAGAAGTAGAGTTAGTATTATGGGAATAAGAATCAGCTGCTGTTCTAGCAGCCATTGAAGCAACGGGTGGTCCCGGGACTGGTATATTATTGGAGAGTGAATTTATCGAAGGTAATGTAATGCCAGATGTTGGCACTGAAGTAGATGCCAATGTAGAAGCAGATGGTGCACCAGGATGTGTGCCAGAAGGTACACCAGAAGGCAGTACAGTTGACTGGGTTGCTATTGACTGTTGAGTGAGCGGCAAATTGGGATTCACCAAATTCATACTATTGCTTCTGGTGTTAGATTGATTTGCCTTAGAAAAATTATTATTAACATTACTCACATTGGTTGGCATTGAGACATTAGTATCTACAGCATTAGCAGTCAGTGGCACACTTTGGGTCTGCGCTAATGCTGGTTGTGCCACTGCTTGCGACTGCAATGATTGTATTGCTGGTGTTTGTTGTGTCTGTGATCTTGGACTAATCACCTCGGGACTCGCTGATTCAGCATCAACAATTATATCATTCCGAGGAGGAGCACTTGGCCGTCGCCGCAAATTAGATAATGGCACATCATCTGAGTCTTCTTCAAGTTCGAGATCAAGATCAAGGTCAAGGTCAAGGTCAATGTCTTCCGTCAGGGGTTCATCATCTACTGGCACTGGCTCTTGGGGTTGTGATTGCGGTGAATGTGGTGGTTGTGATGGTTGCGGTTGTTGTGGTTGTTGTGGTTGTTGTGGTTGTTGTGGTGGTTGTGGTGGCTGAGGCTCTTCGTCTTCATGCTCACTTTCACTATCTAATGTTATCACCTCGATGTCCACTGATTTATTTGCACCGCTAGCACCACCGCCACCAATTCCTCCACCAATATCAGCAATTTCTACGCTTTCCTCCTTTTTCATAGTGTATGAACTATCGTCAATAGCATCCACTGCCATAGAACTTGGAATTGCTGGTTTTTTGTTTTTTTCCTTGCCATCGCCAACGACCTTCCAATTGCCGTCATGTAACAATTCCACTGTTTCTGCATCTTCGCTAGTATGGTTGACAATATCTACCATATAATCGCTGACAGCTAACTCAGCGACAGTTATTTCCACATTACAAATTGGGCATGTCCAAGTGGATGCTTGCTCCTGTAATTGCAAAAAACTTAGACAGTCAAAACATTGAGTATGCTGGCATCTAATAGATCTTGCAGGGCATTTCATCTTCATGTAACTAATAGGGCATTTTATAGATAGAGTGGTTGCCATTTCTATCAAGTCATCACTTTCTTCTGACTCTTTGTATTCTTTCTGAATGGTGGCCATCGTGGCAGATTTTGATATGTGCGGCTGTTGAGTGGCTACTCTTTCCACGAGTTTCAGGGGGGCAATCATTTCAACAATGTAGCAGTACATGAGAAAGTCTTCTTTTGCAAACGCATAAATGACTTCCAATGAGTTATTATGAGGAGGTTGGCGTACTAATGAAGTTAAATTGGCGGGTCTAGCAGTACCTGGACGGTTCTTAATACCTTTGACGTTATCTTTGACTACCGTTTTGTTGAAATGAATTTCAATGGGCTGGGGAAATTGAATGAAAACATTGTTTGGACTATTTTTGTTGTAAACGCCACTGAAAAGCATGAGCTGGTACTGTTTACCACTAGAAAGCAAGAGTTGTTCTTGATGATTAAGGACAAACTCAATGGTACAAGTGCCTCTGGAATCAGGAGCGCGCCATGCCATTTTAGGACTGTTATGAACTAGTCGTTTTAACTTATAAAAAGGGCTTTCTTTGAAATATATCCAGGGCCGCGTTGTCTTTTTAGGGACTATTCTGCTAATGGATTGCACTGGAACAGCAGTGGCGGCAGATGACGGAGATGAATGGGTGCGAAGATTATGAGAATGACCGTTGCTACTAGCGGTTGTGTTGTCACTGCCATTGACTGCTTGCTGGCTACGTAGCGAGGCGGATCTTGTTGCTGGTGTATTAGCATTATTGTTGTTGGTGGTGGTGGGGGTGGTGGCAAATGTTGAAGGTTCGGCGATGGCTTGATAAGAATATGGGTTTGAGTAGGCATTAAACAACATGTCGTAAGTAGGAGAATCTTGACCGCTACCAATTTTGAGTACCACTGTTTGAAGAGCCCTAAGCTTAGGGATACTTTGTTCTGCTCTAGCGCTTGAAAAAAGAGCTTTTATCCTTTCTTGAATCTCAGCTTTGCGGCCACCGGTGGTGATACCAATGGCTTTGCATATATTCTTTAAACTAGAAACTTTTTGACTGTCGATGATTCTGTATACATCCTGTGGGTGTTAGTAAATGGGTAATTTGAGGAAGGAGATTGAACCGAGCCATGATTGCTAGCGTATGGAATGCTAAGTATTGCCATGCTATCATTGATAGACGCGTTTAGAAAAAAAAAAAAAATCTTTTTTTTTTATACGGAGATATTTCATTATTGTATGGATTTGATTCAAAGGTATAACCGAGACTATACTTACTGCCATGTCCGTGTCGGAGAAGACGTTTTGCTGCTGCCGGTTCATCATGATGCGGGTATGGTTTTGTAGATACAATGGAAAGGCATCAAATTGTGCATTGAGTAACGGGAACTATAAATGGCTGGGGCCAGTAAGAGCCGAGTGGTGGGTAAGGGAGGATGGGAAGCGGTTTGGTTTGATGAGTGGTGATGTTGAGTGTCTGGCGAAATATTGTGAATTTCTGTGTTTGCAGCAGAAAAAAATAAAAAAATAAAAATGAAAAAGAAATTTACCACGTGAGGGGTCATGTGAAGTGTGCTCCTGTTGAAGTCAGCTGATAATTTTATACAAATGGGATCCCAAATAAGACATCATCTGATTCTTATACAATATGATATCAAATATTACATTACATGATCACCTGGTTTCCCCGTTCTTTCTCGGTTTTCATCCGGGCAACCGCCGAGCACAGAACAAAAGTTTTAAATTTTGGGCGAGAAACTAACGGAAACAGAAACTATCTAATGCCAAAGACCAGATATCATCCACCAAGTTGACCACTCCCACCAGTACTATCCAGATCACCAGGGTCTACTTTGCTAGCTATTTCTGTGTGTATCTGTATCTCAAGGACTCTCCCACCCCAAGTCACTCTTTATCCAACCATGTCCCGCAGCTCCCTGTCCTCCCACTCCCACTCAAACCACCACTCTTCCTCCTCCACCGCAAATCTCCAGCGAAACCCTTCCGATTCAAGCTCCGTGGTCTCCTCAAATACAACAACAACAACCTCAAATATCAACACCTCCAACTCTCTTTCCGCAAATGTAAACCGCAAGAGCAGGAGAAAGTCTAATGCCGAACTTGCCGCTCAGGCAGTTGCCAACGAAAGAGACATTCTTCGTAACTTGAAGCGTGTCTCCATCGGCGCTTCCACTTCTCAAGGCTTTGATCCTGATATGTTGAACGAGTCCAGCTTCGAAAACTTTGTCTCCAAGCAACATCACAAACGCACTAGCGGCGCTCCCTTAAGCCCTACTCACGAATATCAACAATCTTCTTCTTCTCCGCATCATCACCATCATCAGTTTCTGCCTCAAAGTGCTAAAAGATCCAGTTCGCTTTATTCAAAAGATGTCAGCATAAGCCCCGCTACTAGTCTCAGTAGAAAAGGTACACTTTACAATAAGCAGCAACAACAACCTGGTGCAACCACTCCTACAAAGAAAAACGACAAAAATGATCAGCCAAGTAAAATACAGCTTGATACTTCAAAACTTCTTTGGGTGCCGGCTACTTCTCATCCAGGCATTGCTCCAGAAAATTTCAGAAAACATGTTCAATCAACCATCACAGAAATGACGGCAAATTTAAACATATCTGATGATAGTGATAGTAATGGAAGTACAAATAATAGTAGTAATAACATACAAAGTTATAATAACCTATCCGATTCATCTTCTATAATGTCTGCTCCAGTAATGGTAAACAACTATTCTGATAATCACCATAAAAGCATGCCTTCATTGCGCGAATTAACCGATGAACTCGAAAAATTGTCTAACATGGCCGGTTTGGCAGCTACTGATGCCGCTACTTTGGCAAGAACATTGTCCACTTCCGCCCTTAGTTCATATTCCTCACCTCATCATCCAGGATCAAACTTGTTTGAAAGCTTAAGTTACAATGATGATGCTGACAATCTAAGTAGTAAAGATCACACCATTTCTCATGATGATCAAAGTTCTAGAAAAAGCTCCTTTGACAATGATAACGTTGTCAGTCTTCATAATTCCCCACAAAAATCTTTGAAAAATAGTCCTTCTAGAATTGCTAGCCCAACTAAACCACGCTCTCACTCGTTGACAAACTCATCACCCGAAAATACTGATATTGAAACCGATATGGACTCTCCGATTGCCTTGCCCAATGGGGACATTAAGTTGAAGCGATCTAAGTGGACCACCTATCGTAAAAAGACAATCAAAAAACCAGCAGAAAGCGAAAGTAAAGAAGCATTACTCAGTCGTCGTAAAAGATCTCAAGACTTGAGCAAGCATCCGTTACCGAAACTTCCAAATATCGGTGGTATGGAAAGCAATAATGAGACACCTCCACAGTTAACTAATGAACAAATGCAATTATTAGAAGATCACAAACAACTAGAAAGAGAAGAAAAACTTGCTCTAGAAAAGCAAGAGGTTGCTGACAAGCAACACAGAGAACAAAAAGAAGCATTAAGAAGACAAGAACGTGAACGGTTAAGAAATGAACGTCAACAACAACAACAACAGTACCAGTACCAACAATATCAATACCAAAAGCAACAACAACTTGCTGAGCAATCATATCCATCTCAGTCACAGCAACCACCGCAACTCCAGCAAGCTCATCCAATCAATAATGATCAGCGTCAACTTTCACAAGCCGAACCCGTTTCTCTGATATCTAGTGGCCCTGCTACTGGCCCATCGCAACCAATGAGAAAATATTCTTTGTCTGGCCCTTCTGATAGTAATAACAACAAATTTTCGTTGAAAAAAGTTGCCAAATCGCAATCTTTCAACGAGGAGATCTTGTCATCAAATAGCAAGGATACCGCTAAGAAGAAAAAGAATGCATTTGGATCATGGAGCAGATCTAAAGATAAAAAATCTTTTGCTAAAAATTCATCATCTGAATCCAATACTGCTACAAATTCACCATCAAGAAAAAATAGCATTGACCAAGAGACTTTAGTTTCCACCATTTCCGATGCCAGATCATCGTTTGAAGTAGAATTGGATGAATTGAATGTGAAGAGTGCTGCTGCTGGCACTGGTGCTAGTGGTGCTAGAAAAAATGCAGCCAATGCATATGGTTTAATGAATGACAGTATTCAAGAAACTGATGCTGAAGATTCTAGTAATGCTGCCACTCCAACTACAAGTATTAATACTACTACAAACACTTCTAAGAAGGCAGGAGACACCACAAAGAAAGTCTTTGGCATTTTCAAGAAAAAATCGTCCAAGAATTTGAGAGAAAAAGAAAAAGAGAAAGAGAAAGCCGCCACTGCTTTTGCTAACGCTAATGCTAATGAACCATTGCCTGGTAATAAGAGCTTTTTGATTAACGAATATGCTAATGCAAATAGCCATAACAGCAAGCCTAATTTTAACGACTCGCAGGGGTCATTTAGTAGCAGTGGTGTTCCAACGGAACAGAAAAGCTACGATTACCAAAGTCAAACCCAAAATCAAAGTCAGCATCAATATCAACAACAGCAACAACAAGGTGGCTCTCTTGAACCAGCAGCGCAAATCCCAGGCCGTAATTATAAACAAGGCCAGCATTACTATCACTACCAACAACAGCAACAGCAACAGCAAGGATATAGAAATGCAGAAATGGGTAATGCGGGTATGGCAAATGATACCAGCTCCAATAGTATTGGCCTTGGTTTAGACAGTAGATCCGTTGCCTCAGGGAACCATCCTCTAAATAATCACTCGCAACAAGATGATTTTAGCAATGCAGAATCCGAATACGATCAGCAACAACAACAACAACAACAGCAACAACAACAACAAGCACAGCAACAGCAGCACCATAGATACCACCAAGAAATCAGTCATCCAACGAAACTCGATATGGAAGCTGATAGTGCCATTACTGGCAATGATTCTATAATGGAGGTTGAAAATGGTAGTGATGCCAATGCTGATAATGTTACATCAAACAGACATATTCGCACTGAGGAAGAAGCCGCGAATGAATTTATTGCGGAAAACCAAAATTGTCAATCTAGTTTATCTAACCCATCGTCACCTACTGATAACAATGGCAATAATATGGACATTATTTCATCATTAGTTTCTGCCGATATGACCACTTTGGAAAAATTGCAGACTTTTAAACAACTTCACAATACCCCAACAAAGCCCAATCAACCGGTGCAATACACTGATAGTGCATTTGGATTCCCATTGCCACCATTAACACATTCTACTATAATTATGTTGGATCACCGATTCCCAATGAATGTTGAAAGAGCAATTTATAGGCTTTCACATTTAAAGCTAGCTAATCCTAAACGAGAATTAAGACAGCAAGTCTTATTATCAAATTTCATGTATGCTTATTTGAATTTGGTAAATCATACTTTGTTGTTGCAAAATATGGAAGAAGGTGGAAGCGGTGCTGGTAGTGAGGAAAATCCAGTCAACGGAGCTGGTCAAGTTGATGTTGATGTTGATGTTGGTGAAGAAACAATTCAACAACAATTAGAAGGAGTTGAGGAGTTCCCGGTTGGTGACGAAGGTGGTGCTGGGATGGTTTATAATTAAGCAATTCCACTTATGTTCGAGCTTAAATTGAGTGAAAAGTTTTTTTTCAAAGATTTACCTACTATCTGTCACTTAGAACACTTTTGACGCACATGGTTAAAAAGACAATTGATTTGTTTTTTTTTTATGTTTTTCTGGTTTCTTTGGTTTGCTTTTTTTGTTGCTACAAGAACTAAACCGCCTGAATTGAAGTTCTCACTTCGTATATTCTCAGAACTTCTTTATATCATTGAACTTTTTACTTTTTGTTGTTCTCTGCCTTTGCTTCATTCTTTTTTGATTCTCAATTCTTATTTTTTCATCCAACATTTAAACTCATATACCCATATTTCCATATATCCCACATGATAATTCGTTCTTGCACTTTTTTGCCTTGCTTTGCTAGTCCTGCTTTTAGGCAATTTGTTTCAAGTTGCTTCAGTCTTGACTTTTCTTCACTTCACTTGACATAACAAGCTCAGAATTCGAGCTTTTTAGTTCTATATTTTTTAAAAAAAAAAATTTTTTTAAAAATCACAGTGCGTGCACTAATTTTTTTTTCTTTCACTCATTTCCTTGTTTCCTCACATTATGCTTAATGATACCAAATCTCATTTATTTTCTAATTCTTTTTTTTAAATTTCTTTTTTGTTCTCATATTATCTTGATTAATAACTCTTATTCAAGTTTTTTTTTTTTCTTTATGCTGTGGCTTTCTAAGTTTTTTTTTTTTTTTTTTCCTTTTTCGATTCTGTTTTTTATGCTGTTTTTATTTATATTTTTCTCAATTTGCTACATAACCTGTCTGTCGTTCAGTTTTTTCCGTCATTTATCAATCTCTTATTATTTAGATTTAGCTTTAAGCAAGTACCTACATAGAGACTATTAGCTATTAGTTGGGTAGTTGGCTAATGATGGTCATCACCAAGAATGCATATTTTTAATCCTCAAATTATTAATTTCGCAAAGAATTTACCACATACCACATACCTTATTATATACTAATATAGGTACCAAATCGCTCATTTTGTAAAAACCGTAAATTCTGTAGTGTATTGCTCCAGTATTCACTATTTGACCGGCCAGACAAATATACAGGCCTCATGCAAACATGATGCAAAGTGAAAACAAAAAAAGAGAAAAAAATT
>JXWR01005077.1_pt1 | contig 12208 bp, 1 predicted proteins | sample 315541 | NCBI WGS metagenome assembly JXWR01 (sample SAMN03273951, study PRJNA271842) | soil metagenome | isolation source: rice field ambient CO2 | place: India: CRRI Experimental farm Cuttack,Odisha-753006 | collected 2013-12-17
ACCCATGATAAAGAACCATTTTTTCAAGTTTCATTTGAGTCAAATCCATTAGATGAAAGCGCTGATTCTAAATTAATGGCAAAGTTGAAAAGTATGACCATTTTTTACCATACTGAATTTGTTGAAAAAATTGTTCATTTTTTCACTCCTCCTAAACAACATCAGGATACCATAAGTGCTATAATGAATGCTGCTGAAGCAACAGTGGAAGGTTTAACAACACAAACAAAATTAGGACTTCGTTATGCTTTAGAGGAACATAAAACCATAAATACCCAACTTGATTTACAGGCACCATTAATTATTCTTCCGTTGGACCCCAAGGATTGGAAGTCTCCATGTGGTATCATTGATGCAGGCCATATAAGCGTTGTGAGTGATTTGATTGATAAAAACAAAGCCACGGAGTTGAAATCCAAACCACCCACAGAATTCAGCGAAGTTGATTGGTCCAAATTAAATGAATTGATGTATGATAAATTCAATCTTCGCTTGCATGATGCACAACTTTTAATTGGACCAACCATCAAATCTACCATTGAGCAATTACATGATAATGGAAATCCATTAACAAATGATAGCGAAGCACCACCAGCGTTGATTTTGAAAAATTTTAATACGGATTTTTTATTGCAAATTTCCATATTGCCACAAGCATATAATTTCACTAAATTTAAAGTTTCTGGTGATGTGCCACGAATTGATGCAAAAATATCCGACTATCAATATAAAGTTATGCTCCAGTTATTAAAAAAGTTAATTCCTGAGTTTGAGGATGAAAACCTTGAAACTACAGAAAAGAGTGATGACGATGAGACTGGTGATGATTCCCTTTTGGATGTTTTCCAAAATGCTCAAGGTGATAATGAATTTAGTGATGCTTTGTCTTTCATTGAAGAGAGCGATGGAGAGCAGGAAAGTAATCAGGAAGTCAATGATAATGATGATAATAAGCAATCCGATCACCTTGAACCAGAGAGACCGAAATTGAAGAGTCAATCATCAGCATTGTCAACTACTAGTGATCCTTTGCGAGAAAAACAACATCAATTTGATTTCAACTTTAAGGTTAATGTATTTAAATTGTCCCTATATAAATGCATTGATACACCTTTCAGGCCACCTGAAGCTATTATAGATTTAATTTGTGAAAACTTTGAAATGATTTTTGTGAAAACTCTTACAGAAATCAATGTTGATTTGCTTTTATCTGATGTGAATTTCATTGACCGTGTTGAAAAAAGCGGTCCAGAAGAGTTCAAAAAAATTATATCATCCAACAATTTCACTCAAAATGATGAAGAAATTTATGAACAACAAGGCGCGAAGAAGGATTTGATGACAGTCAAATACAGAAGGTCTCAAAGAATTGTTGAACTCAACAATGAACCTATTGAACTTTATGATCAAGACATCAAACTCAATATTGCAGCCGTGAAGGCAGTGATTAACAGAAGAAGTCTTCTCACTATCTATACTTATATTATGACAACGTTTACCGATCCTAATGCTGAAGAAACTCCAGCTGATTTACTTCGTCACAATACTGAAGAGGATACTGAGACAGCACCTCAAATGATTAGTGTTACAATTGGTCTTGAGAGAATCATTTTAGTCTTGTTGGATGATCATGTTAAATTGGCTACTATGCAATTGAATACCGGTGATGTTAATGTTGTGGTGTTCCCGGAAAGGTTAAAGGTTCATTTCAAGTTGGGTGCATTAACGCTTCATGATGAGATTAATGAAGGTTCTCCGAGGGATTCAATTTCAAGAAAATTAGTTAGTATTGAAGGTGAAGATTTGGCCGAAGTGTTTTATGAAACCTACGATGCACAAACAAATGTTAATTTGTTTAGTTCTAAAGTTGAATTTAAGACAGGTTCAATGAGAGTTAACTTAATCGAAGAGCCTCTTAAGAAAATCATGGGATATATTATGAACTTTTTGCGTATGAAGTCGTTGTTTGATTCAGCTAGAGATTCTAACTATAATAAAATTAGCCCAGCACAAATTGATGACAACAACAATAACAAAATGTCATATGATATTTTGATTAAAACACCAATTATTGTTTTCCCAAAATTGGAAGGTACAAATTTGCGGAATTATGATAATTTTACTGCGTATTTGGGTGAATTTAGAGCCAACAATGTATTTGAGAAAATCGAAGAGAAAAATGGGGCTATTTTAAGTAAAATCATTGCTAGTCTTACATCTACTCAAGTGACATCTGATTTTTATTTTGATGGTAGAAAACAATTTTTGAATATCATTGATGGTATTGATATGACGTTCAAAATTGATAACGGATATGATGATCCAGCAGTCGATTCAGGAAGACCATCGTCCATCATCTCGGGTAAAATGTCAGATTCTGAAATTAAACTTACCGAATATCAGTTGCAGTATTTAATGCAACTTGTACAAACGGTTCCAGGGGCTCTTCAATATGAAATAGAAGATGACCTTTTGAAAAGAATAGAAGAGGATGCAATTCGTGCTTCAATTACCGTTTCTCCAGCCAGCATTAATTCTTCAAGTGAGAATAACAAGGGCTCAAAAGATTTGTTCCATACTGATAAAGAAGCCCAACCTGTTGACTTGGATCACCTTAAACTTGACTTCAAATTTCAGGTAGGAAAATTAGCCTTGTCTGTTTACAACGATACCAAAGAAGTTGCGGATGTTAATACAGTGAAGAAAAAACGGTTATCGAGATTCTCGTTAAATGATATTGGGATTGATTTCCAAATGAAGGAGAACTCGCATTATGTATCCAATATCTATACGCGTTCATTTACGGTTGAGGACATTAGACTCAATAAAGACAATTTGTTTACAGAAATTATTCCAGAAGTGGATCATGACAACTATCAATTTATGTGCAAAGTTTATTCCGATGGGAAAATCGAAGATAAGCAGTTGACTTTTATGCTAACTGTGGACAGCCCAAAGATGATTCTTGCTCTTGATTACTTGTTTGCCTTGAAAGATTACGCTTACAAAGGTTTTGGGCTCGGTGATAATCAAAAATCTGAAGGTTTGGCAACTATCACTGAGGGTGACGAAGATGAAGAAGATGGAAAGGAAGAGGGCAAAGATCAAATAATGGAAGAATCTCATAAAGAATCTTCTGCTGTTGTCAAACAAGATACTCAATCGCAATCATCTAGCAAAATCTCATATACTATCAACATTATTGACTTTTCTGTTATTTTATTGTCAGATCCGACTGCTATTGACACTGAAGCAATTGTATTAAAATTAGGTCAATTACTTGTGTCTAGTCAGAATACCGCAACATTAATGGCTAACAATGTTGGTCTGTTCTTGTGCCGTATGAACAATTTTGATAGTAGATTACGTATCATTGACGATTTTTCTGCTTCTTTTGCTTATGATGCTCATAACTCAACGCCAACAAAATTATTATCAAATGTGCAAATTTCAATCGAGCCATTAGTCTTGCGTTTATCTTTAAGTGATATCAGGCTAGCTATCAATATCATAAATAGGGCATATGAATTGGCTGGTTATTCGGCAGAAGATATGACGAAAGACCAAGAGGAAGGAGATTCAGGATACACTGTTTTCACTAAAGAATTTAGAAAAAAATTATCAAAAAGTTTTTATGCTTCTTCTTTCCATTCGGACCACTCTAGTAAATCAAAAAAATCTGATAGCTTATTTAAGCCAGAAACGATCATTAAGGCTGAACTGTTGAATGCTGACTTCGAAGGATTGAGACTTGTTATTCTTGGCGATGTTCATGAACTACCAGTTATTGATATGAATGTCAAACAATTCAACGTGACAGCTGAGAACTGGTCAACTAATCTTGATTTAAATGCCCAAGTTCAATCATATGTCAACATCTTTAATTATGCGAGGTCGTCATGGGAACCATTGGTGGAACCTTGGACGGTTGCATTCCATGTTTCCAAAATCTTGGATAAAGAAGGTGGTACTTTGAATGTTGATGTAATTTCTAGGGATATTGCAGAAGTGACCCTTTCGGCTCGTACTATAACTTTATTATCCCAAATGTATTCATTAGTGTCAACTGATATCAATGTTGCCCCTCGTGGTTCTAACGCTCCTTACACGATTTTGAATCAAACCGGTTATGACATTAAGGTTTGGATTGACTCTGAGGATAAATCATCAAGATTTAATATTCACACTATTAAGCAAAATGAAACAATTCCATGGCAATTTGAAGACTGGACCGAGATTCGTGAAAACTTGGACGTTGATAGTAATAAAGGTGCTATTGCTGTTGAATTAGTTGGATCACCATACAAGACTGTGGATTCAATATCTTTGATTGGTGAAGGTGAAGAGCTATTTATGATGAACCCACCAATTCAGGGTGTTCATAATCGTCTTGCATGTTCTGTTGTATTAACTGAAGATAATGTGAAGCAAATTGTTTTGAAATCCACTATAACAGTGAAAAACACCTCTGGTGTTGGTATACTTGTTGGGGTTGGTTTATCTTCTGATAGGGGCGTCAATGAGGTTTATCCGATTGGTGCTGGTGAGTCTTTTGCATTACCAATCGATCGTGTTTACAAAGAACCAGTTGCAGTTAAACCAGACATTTCTGGCTCGTCTTACAACTGGTCATCATCAAGAATTCATTGGAAGACTCTTTACGATCAGTCGGCTTCTTTGGAATGTACTGCGACTGGTAATAGAGAAGATTCATCATTTTATTTTCAAGTTGATGCTAAAAAATATTCTGACAGTGCAAGAAGAATATACCCACATCTTGAAATTATTATTTCTTCACCATTGCAAATTGAGAATTTGTTGCCATATGATATGAAGTACCGTATTTATGACAAAACCATTAGAAGATCATGGATCGTTACACTTAAAAAGGGAACTTCATCTAATATCCACTTTGTTAATTTAGCTCACTTACTTCTTTTGAGTGTCGAACCGTTAAATTGTGGTTTTGGAAAGAGTGAGTTTGCCATTATTAACTCTTCTACCGATAGCGATTTCCCAATTGATAATAGATTAGATTTGATGCACGAGGATAAACAAAAACTTAGATTGAATATTGCTTACAGCAGAAGCAATGAAGCTGGTGTCGGCATCAAAGTATCTATTTACTCTCCTTACATTATCTTGAACAGAACAGGCCAGAATTTGGTCTTGGGAGAAAAATATAATGCTTTGCATTCTATTGCAACTTCTAATTTGGATGATCCAAACAAGATGAAGTCGTCTCAACCAAAGATGTTCTCGTTTGAAAACGATGGAGATAGAAAAAATAGAGCATTTTTGAATGTTGCAGATTCTCAGTGGAGTAGAGAAATTAGTTTGGATGCAATTGGTCAATTTTTCAATCTTTCTATGCCAGTTAAAGACAAGCGTTCTGAAATCAATGTTGGGGTTGATATTAAAGAGGGTGAAGGTAAATATTTGAATACGAAAGTGGTTACTATTTCACCAAGATTCATCATTACAAATAACCTTTCCCATGAGCTCAACATTAATGAAATTGGATCTTCCAATATATTGAGCATAAAACCAGGTGAATCGTTACCATTATTACAAACTTGCTCAGGAGAAGATAAAGAGTTAAAGATTAGATATTTGGGCGGTAATTCTCAATGGTCATCTCCATTCAGTATTAAAGATATTGGCGAGGTATTCCTCAAGATATTAAAACAAAACACTGGACATGTTCTTTTAAAAGTTGTTGTCTTGTTGGAAAATGCTACTTTGTTTGTGCGCATACAAGATGCTCAAGGCCGTTGGCCATACTCTATCAGAAATTTCAGCAATACAGAGTTTGTTTTTTATCAAAGTAATCCGTACATTGATGAAAGTGGAGCTCCTGTTAAGAAAGATAATCATTTTAAGCCTATCTTTTACAAAATTCCTCCGAAGAGTGTTATGCCTTACGCATGGGACTATCCAGCAGGAATTGTCAAGGAGCTTGTTTTGAGATCCCATGGTAAAGACAGAAGCATTCAGCTTGCAGAAATAGGTAATCTTGGTGTTATGCATCTTCCACAATTCAAAAACTTGTCTAGCTCGGCTGTCGATATTAATATTGTTGCTGACGGCCCAACTCAAGCTTTAGTGATTAGTGATTCAGATCCAACAAACATTTACAAAACAGAGTCGAGATCTAGTTCTAGTATTGCTCTTGAGACTAGAAGTAAGATTGAAGCAGCTGAAGATGAGCATTATTCTATGCGTGTTGCGGTAAATTTCAAAGGTTTGGGCTTATCACTTATAAACAACAAGCTTCAAGAATTGTGCTATATTACATTTAGAGGCCTAGAAGTTAAGTATAATGAATCTGAACTTTATCAGACCATAATCTGGAATTTAAAGTGGGTGCAAGTTGATAATCAATTGTTTGGTGGAATGTTCCCAATTGTCATTTATCCATCGGTGGTTCCGCAATCTAGCCAAGAGGTTGAAGTTCATCCAACTTTCCATTTCTCCATCAGTAGAGTGAAGGATGATAGTCATGGTGTTTTGTATGTGAAATATGCAACACTATTGCTTCAGGAGATTACCATTGATATTGATGAAGACTTCTTATTTGCTATATTAGAATTCTCAAAGATTCCATTAGGCAAAAAAGAAGAAAAAAGAGAAGTCTTGTGCGAAGAAGTAATAGAGATTCCAAAACCTTCCACGGCGATGGTCGGTCAAGATATCTATTTTGAAGCTCTACATTTACAACCAACGCAAATAAATCTTTCTTTTGTTAGAACTGAAAGAGTCAATGCGGCAAGTAACAAAACAGACTCTCAAAATGCTTTAATGTTCTTTTTGAATGTGTTGACTATGGCCATTGGAAATGTTAATGATGCACCTATAAAATTGAATGCATTATTTATTGAGAATATTAGAGTTCCAATCCCCATACTTTTGCATTCTATTCAAACCCACTACAGTCAAGATTTCTTTTTCCAGTTGCATAAAGTTTTAGGGTCAGCCGATTTCTTGGGGAATCCTGTTGGGTTATTCAACAATCTTAGCTCTGGTGTCATGGATATTTTCTATGAGCCATATCAAGGATTAATTATGAATGATAGACCACAAGAACTTGGTATTAGTATTGCAAAAGGTGGTTTAAGTTTTTTGAAAAAATCTGTATTTGGAGTTTCTGATAGTGTTGCAAGATTTACTGGATCTGTGGCTAAAGGTTTATCATTGGCAACTTTGGATAAAAGTTATCAAGAAAGAAGACGTTATAATTTACGCCGAAATAAACCTAATCATGCGCTTGTTGGCTTCAGATCAGGTGCAACCTCTTTTGTTGATTCTATTTCTAGCGGCGTCAGTGGCATTGCTTTGGCTCCAATTGAAGGCGCATCATCAGAAGGAACTTCAGGCTTTTTCAAAGGTATTGGCAAAGGTATTATAGGGTTGCCTACTAAAGCTGCTATTGGTGTGTTTGATTTAACATCTAATATTAGTGAAGGCATCCGTAATACAACTACGGTATTTGACAATAATGCTTTGGACAAGGTTAGGCTACCTCGTGTTGTAGGCCACGATGGTATTGTGAGAAGTTATTCTATTGAAGAAGCTCAGGGGCAATACTGGTTGAAGACTATTAATGGAGGAGAATTTTCAGCTACAGAGAGATATTTGGCTCATATGGTGCTTCCAGGTGGTGAACTTGTCTTTATGATTACTTTTAAGAGTATTATGTTGATTTCAATCACAAAATTAGAAGCTCGTTGGCAAATTAGTTATGAGGAAATCAAGTCAATTGTTTTGGAAAAAACTGGCATTAAGATTGGTTTGTTTGATAATAGACCTGGCCCATTTATTCCAATTCCTGATGTACGTTCTAAAAAATTCCTTTACAATAGAATTGCCATTGCTGTTAATCAATATAACCGCCATTGCCAATCTGTTCTATAGCTGAGTTAGCATGAAAGCTTGGCATGCATTGATTTTTTGCTGCTACATTTTTTATTTTTATTGTTATTTTTTTATTTTTTTATTTTTTTTCACTTGCTGTTATTTTATTTGCCTAAAGCATTGCTATATTTTGGGAGCTGATGTTTTCATCTCATGTATATTATTCCCATTATCTTAACCTCTTTGCTTTTACGTAGAGGCTTTACATTTTTGTCTATAAATGAATTTATTTAATTTTTTTTAATTACAATCGTATAAATTTGTAAATCTATCTATCCAGTCATCAATAATTATAATTCTAAATCACATATTATTATATACGTTTGAAAAGCTATATGCAGTAAAGCTGATTGGGAGATTAAGCGATAGTGTCTTCTTTATGTGCAACCAAATAGAAAACAGAGAATGCTCTTGGTCAAATAATAATAAAGATTTCTTAAACGGGAAGCCACTTGCGACCATTCCAAAGTTATTAGCCAAAACAATATCCTTTAATCAAGAACTCAAAGTAATGAACGAGAATTGTATGTACCAGTCGTACACTTATATTACACTATAGCTTATATATACACACAGATAGAAACAAAAACCATCTAAAGTTACCTTTGAAAGACAGGCCCCGCACGACAATTGTGACCTCAAAAATAAATAACCTATACCATAATACATAAGTTTAAAAATGGATCCAATAGCCTCATAAACCCCATAAAACTCTTATTTTTCTCAAAAAGCAATTACCTAAGTAGATGTAACTACGTACGTACAAAAGCGTTATTGGGAACCAGGGAGTATTAACGTCCTAGCTGTGCTTATAAGCACTTTTATGATGAACATTGCAGTTGCGACTACTAATAGTAGTGGCCTCTGTTGCTAACAAGTGTTAATATCTTTATTGTGATTCTCTACAACTTTGTTCACTTTGAGAGATATAGTGTAACTGAGGGGCCAAGGATTGTAGAGTTATAGCACCTTCAAATGTTCCCGTTGGAGCTTTTGTGGTTATTCTCCTAATATATTTCTATATAAGTACGCTGGCAGTATATCAGTAGCAAAGAAAGAACATCCTTTGAGTTCTTATGTCTTGGGACTTTACAAGGAACCACTTTATTTGTTTGAACAACGCAATGCATAACGTCAAAAACATACGACTATAATTTAAGGAGCTAGGTTGAAAGCACTGTATATATGGTGTACGGGTTATGTAATTGTGTAAGGATGTTTTAGTAATTTCTAGTCTAAGACAGGCACTTTTTAAGTCTTATAACCATGCACAATTATGAAACTCCGGATTGGGGTAATAATGCCTGGAGAAGTAACAAACTAAATGCTATCATGTTTTGCTTAAGAAATACAGCGAGGAAAACTGTATATGCCAGATATGGCAATCAGGCCCAATCAAGAAGATCCTTTGCATTATCAAAATCATGGAAAAATAAATTAAATATTGCGTTTTTCGGTTCAGATGAGTTTAGTATTAAAAGTTTCAAATCCCTAATTGACCTTCAATGCAATAATGCAGAATTAATTTCAAATGTTGATCTTATTGCAAGACCGGCAAAATTATCCGGAAGAGGACTTAGCACATTAGTAGATGTGCCTATTGTTCAAGTTGCTGAACGATTGGGTATAAATATCATTAGAGCAGAAACTAAACAAGAAATAAATGAACTACAACAAAATCAGTATGATATTGCAATTGCGGTTTCTTACGGTAAGTTGATACCGGCTGATTTTATCAAAAATTTGAAGTATTGTGGATTGAATGTGCATCCTTCATTGTTACCAAAATATTCAGGAGCTTCACCTCTTCAATATGCACTACTAAATAATGATGCAAAAACGGGGGTCACGGTGCAAACTTTACATCCTACCAAGTTTGACCAGGGAAAAATTGTGCTACAGTCAGATGAAATATCTGTTGATGAAAAAGAGACTTTTAATAGTTTGAGAGATAAACTTGCAACTGTTGGAGGTGAATTGTTAGTGAAAGTGTTACAAGACGGCCTTTATAAGAATGTGCAAGAGCTTCCGGTACAGCAACTGAAATACGATTACTCATACGCTAGCAAAGTTAGCCCCTCAATGAAGGAAATTCGCTGGAATGAGTACGGTAAGGATCAGCTTGTTAGAAGAATAAATGTGTTAGGATCTTTATACTCGTTTAAGGAAATAAGCCTCAAGAAGAAGAAAAAACAACAACAGGGGTATAGACGAGTAATTTTGTATAATATAAAAGCCGAAGAGCAAGGTGCTGAAACATTGACGCAAAACGGCGAATTTCAGTTGGGAGAAGACAAGCAAAAAGTTATTATTAAAGTGAATGATGGTTTTGTGTCTTGTGATAAATTCAAATTTGAATGTTTTGGTGAAGAGGATGCAGAAATATTCATGACTAGATTGAAGAAAAAGGCTGGTGACACTCCGAATGTGTTTACAAGTAAAAAGGATTTGTGAAGAGATTGACAAAAAAAACCATGATATAACACGCACAATTCAAAAAATAAGTATATAAGTCCGACAAAGAAAGCTAAACATGTAAAATAGACAACAAAATAAACCAACAAAATAAAAGTACAATGAATAAATACAACGCAAGATAGTGAACGAAGAAAGAAAAAGGAACTAATAAAAAAAAAGTAGATTTATCTCAGATTAATCTTTGGTCGTAAAGTCATTTTGAAATCTCTCTGGATTGAATCTCTGCAAGTCATTTTGCATGCTAGTCTGGGTTTGCTGACAAGTATTTTTGAGGTCATCAAAAGCCCGGAAAAGTTCGTCAAATTTTTTCATTTTTGTGCTGTCGACGTTGGCCTTCTTCGACAGAGGACTTCGTGAAGGGCTTGGCTGCGAGTCACCACTTTTTGTGCTCAAAGTGAGGCTGTTTTCTTTACCTTGCTCGGCCAAATCTTTTAATCCCATATGACTTGCTTTGTATGGAGAAGTAGGGTCAACGGTGGAGTTTTTTCTTGGTGATTTGATTGGTGCTAAAGTGGTGAAATTAACAGTTTTGCTTCGCTTCAAATTCATTTCAAGTTTTTTGTTTTTAATTTGCAACACTTTTCGAACATCCTCGTCAGCGTCGTTGTCATCTTGAAGATAACTATCGTTGAATATAGGCCCTATAATCGAGTTTAGACTATTATTAAGTTCCATATTTTCCGCTCTTAGCCTATTAATCTCGTTGATAAGTATCTTGTTTTTACTTTCTTCTTCTATAAGTTTTTCATCATAATATTCAAGATATTTTTTGTAGTTATTGCTTATCTTGTGCTGAGTAGCTTGAATAATCTCTTTTTCTTTCTCTGCTTTTTGACTTACTGACTTTTTGGAAAGTTCAGCTTCAAGCTGCTTGATTTTGTTTTGCATAGAATGTAGCTTGTTTGAAAGTTCATCATTTAATTTAGAAGCCTCATCTTTATTGATTTTGGCATCTGTTTTGATTTTCTTTGCATTACTTGCATACCATAATGTTGATAAAGTTTCTTCATAATCGCAAGGCGATATGCAAGCGATCATTGCTGTTTTAGAATTTCCCCCAAGGGATTCTTTCAAAATCCAGGTAAGCGTAGAGTCCCTATACGGAATTAATGACTTTTCGGGTTTTTCTGATACTTGACTGGTATTGGCTTTTGCTAAGGCATTTATAACTCTTCCTAAGCATGTTAAAGATTTGTTTATAGTTGATCCTTCTTTCAATCGTTGCCCCACGGCTCCCGTGGTGCTTTGTCTTTCGGAACCAGCTAAATCAATGAGCCTTAAAGTTGATTTTTTCACGTTTAGCACTTTTCCTGTCAAAATATCCGAATATTCTATCTGTTTGACAGAAATTGTGAAAATAGCATGTGATCTGGAAGATGAAAGGTTCATTTTGGTAGCTGCAGTTTTTCTGTTGGAATTTCCAATTTCAAAGTATTTGGCAACTTCGTCATAGTCTTTCACTGGGAACTCGACTAGATTCTCGACATATGGCCCATATTCTGGTGACTCTCTAACTTTCAACTTCTGTAAACTTTCTTTCACTGTCCCCGTACTAATAGTGGATCTTCGAGACTGCAGTGACTTCGACTGTTGCTTTTCCGACTGTAGCTCAGGTATATTCAACAAATCGTACACATATTCATTATAAATTTCAAAGTATGATATTTTGACAGTAACTGTGATCTGCTTTTCGTTTAAAAGTTTTTCAGACCTCTGGAACAACTCTTTGCAGATTCGTGGTATGAGACCTGGGTTATCATTAGATCCCATCATGGTGTATGATTTACCTGATCCTGTTTGCCCGTATGCAAAAACA
>JXWR01000088.1_pt1 | contig 12181 bp, 8 predicted proteins | sample 315541 | NCBI WGS metagenome assembly JXWR01 (sample SAMN03273951, study PRJNA271842) | soil metagenome | isolation source: rice field ambient CO2 | place: India: CRRI Experimental farm Cuttack,Odisha-753006 | collected 2013-12-17
TTTGTTTTTTTTTTTTTTTTGCTGCTGTAGTTTTGAAAACTAGAAACAGAAATATCAGATTGAAATTTTTCTAGGTATGGTGCCGCTGCAAAATTAATAATTTTATATACTTTTTCAATATGACAGTATGATATTTTTTTCTTTTTGAAAAAAATAATGATAACTTATGAATTGAAAGGCGTACGTATGCTATAAGAAGAATGAACAGGAAAAGAGTTTCATGCAAAATGAGTTCTATACGCCAAGTAAATATAAAATGAAAATCGAAAATTAACAGAAACTTTTCGGGTTCTTTAGTAAGATCCATTATCTTCTTTGCCTTTTCAAACGCTCTTGTTTTTCTCTGAGTAATCTTCTTTCAAGTTCCTTTTCTCGTTTTTCTTCCAATGCAGCTAATCTAGCAGAAGCTTCTTCTTCTTCCAACACATCTACACCAGTGGCCTCCATGTCACTCTCATCATCGTCATCATCATAGTATGTTCTTCTTTTTCCTTTATTAAACATTGCCCAAATTTCATCACGGTCATATCCCGGATCTCTTTCTCCACGACCGTAATCCTCTTCTTCTTCATCATCAACAATGAAGTCATCATCATAATCATCTTCGTCATCATAATCATTGTAGCCCCTATTGCTGCGTTTCTTTTGGGTTTCTTGAAGTTTTCTTTTCTGTTCTAACTTCTTTTTCAACCTTTCAGAAGGACCTGCAAGTCTCAAAGGTGCTGCTGGTTTTAATTTTGGAGCAGGTTCAGGTATATGACGTCTGGTAATGTCAAACTTACCGTTCCGACTTTCAGCACGCAAAGGTTTTCCTGGAAGTGATTGCCTAGCATTACGACCAAAAGAACTAGACCCAGAAGGAACGCCAGCGCCGGAAGAAGTGCGATTTTTTATACTACTCAGCGACGTTGCTGGTGATGGCTTTTTCATTTGTCTCGAGGCAGCAGTCTTTGACTTTGTCGGTTCAGGGTCTGGAGTCTTCGAATTATTTCTCGAGTTTATATTTATTGTAATGTTTTTGCCATCAACTTTTGCTGCTTCCTTCATTAATTCATTAAATTTGAGCTTCTTTTTGGTTTCACCAAAAGGTGTAGATTCCTGTGACTCCAGTTGCGTCCTCGTTCCCCTACTGCCTGCTCTCGGATGTGACTGTCTTGGTTTTTTGCTAGTTGCTCCACTATTCGATGATGATGATGAGTGTGATGAATTTTTCGATGCTGTCGTTGACTTCTTTTTAGCATCAGGATCAATACCTCTGCTAATTTGTCTTTGTCTCTTTTGTTCTTCCTTCTTTCTTAATTCTGCCTCCTTTTCAGCTTGTCTAGCTGCCTTTAGTCTCGCTACAGCCGGATCGATGTGAGTTGTTGATGGTGTCGTAGCATATTTTTCTCTTGCCAGTTGACTTCTAATGTTGGATTTGGAAGTTTGCGACAGCTGCTGTGATCTTCCATTAATATTCACGTTTGCCTGAGTCTTGTTTCTGATGGCAGTGTTGCCCCGCGCAGTGATTGAAGAGCCGGTATTGGTTGCTCTGACATTATTGACGTCAGAATTCTGTGGTTTTTTGTCGCCGGATTTAATCTGTGATAACAAAGAACTAAACATAACGCTTGGTGTTAAAGAGAGGGCTCCACCGAGTATGGTACAAGTTTAGTGAGATAAATTTTATAAATTAATGCTGCTGGCTTTATTTTGTCCTGCAGGATTTCGCCATCGCAGTCATCAAAGAAAAACAACTTTTATGGTGCGTTTAGCAGTTGTACAGCGCTACATAGATTTCAAAGTTGGGGTATAACCTAGTTTGACTGGAAAATATTACTCAAAAGAGTTGAATTGTTGATCAGGGGTGTAGTGTCATAGTGAACAAGAAAATCTACAAAAATTATCAGGTCAAAGCTTCTATGCTATTTTACCATGATTGTACTAGGACATTCATAATGCTAAAAAGTCTTGATGGTATTTTTAGAATTGAAAACTTAGCAGTGGATGTATAACAGCTTTATCTCATGAAGTGAAAAATGCTACTAAAAGATCAAAAAATATTTTCATTCGTTTTTATTTCTCTTTGGATAATTAGAGCCAGAAAGTATGTCTTCATAGAAACCAGTGATTTGCAGTTGAAAAGAATGCCGATAATAAATGATCATTTGACCACAAACCTCATTCAAGTTTACATTTCAAAAGTAATAATTAGTTTCGTGACGTTTGTTAGCGATGTAATTGAATTCTAGGGAGCTGCTTCTTTATGCTTTTTTTACTGTTTCATATACTTTTTAGTGTTTACATTACCCTTTATTGCAGACATTTTATTACAGTGTCTAGATTCAATATCAACGGCATTATTCTGCAAGACCCGAAAGACTTTCAAATACTGAAAATACAATAGTTCTTCTGCTAGCTAATGTTCGACTTTTTCAACAAAAAAGAAATAATGTTAGAAAGATTCACGCTAGACAGCGTTAACTCACAGCTCATGATTGTAAATAGAAAATACCTTATATTACAATACAAAAACACGTCAATAGACTACATTATGCTGCTAAACAAATAAAACATCAGTAAAACCAGTCCATCAAAAGAGAATAGTAACGCATAAAACATTGTTTAATTTACCAAATGACTATCTCATCACTGGAAATAGTCATCTTCTTTATCTTCATCATCGCTCTCTTCTTCCTCGCTCGATTCTTTATCGTTAACTTTTATTTTCCATTCTTTGAGTCTTTCATCTCCAAACAACTCATCATCAATTTTGGCTTTCAAAACTTTGAGACTTGTTCTCTGTTTAAAATCCTTGAAAGTTTGAAATAACTCACTTGTTGGAATTTCTTTGAGCACGTTTTGTTTTTGTTGATTGACTTTTTTTAAAAGTTCTTGACGTTCTTTTTCCTTAATTTCTTCAGATTTTTCGTCATCATCCTCGTCATCATCATTTATGTCCTCAATGTCCGCAAACATCACTTTTTCAAGTTCATCTATGTATATGTCAATGATATGTGATGGTAGTGAGAGAGGAATTTTGATATCCCCAGATAGCACATTTTTCTCAAGAGTGTCGAAATACGAGCGCACCACATCTAAATCCCATTCTTCGCGCTTCAATCTTTCAAAGCAACAGCCCACTACTCTTCTAAGTAACAAATAAAACTTGTCAATTCTGTGATGATCTATGCTTGGCCATTCTCTAATTATTATACTCCAGAAAGCTTCCACAAAAGTATTAAAATTTCTTAACGGGATAGTTTCATCAAAAATATGGCCTAGCGTAGCCGCCAATCTTTGTTGTGGTCTAGGTCTATCGGAAAACCACATAGAATAAAAAAGACCTTTCCATAGCTTCTGAAATTTTAAAAGTGATACCTTTTTGTCTCTTGAGAGATATTGTTTGAGTGCTTCAATTGCACTTTCACGTACTGGACGCTCTATAATACATTGTTAGCTTGTAACTCATGCTTAAAGATATTAAAAAATGCTTTGATTCCACATACCGTTTGAAGCAAGCTTTTTCACGAAAGCAGTTTCTGACATTCCTGGTGTATAGCGTTATGATGACCTATTAGCTGTCTAGCTGATGGTGCAGTTGTAAATACTTGTATAGTCAGTCAAAGCGTGAAAGATTCAGACAGAAAAAAAAAAAATTTTTTTCTTTTTTTCTGATGGCAGTGATGGCCCTGTTGTACGGATCCCATGTGACCTAAAATCATAGTAAAAATATACCAAAAACACAATGTTTTGATCAAATATTCAACGGCAAACTGATCTTTCGCAGCGATGTATACATTGCTTTCTTTTGTTATACTTGTGCTTATCATTATTGAGCGATTCTGATCGACAAGCGTTACAGATAATATTTTACCATGCCGGACCGCACCCCGCAAGACAACCAAAACAACGGTAGAAATAAGTATATCCCACAGTTTATCTCCAATGCCCCATGGTATCAGTCAGAGAGCTTGGATCCAGAGACTCTAGCTCAGCAAAAAAGTCGAAGCGGTGAGCAACAAGCAAATGAAGCAGATGAAGATTACCTCAAACATCAGAGGCTAAATCCAAACGAGGGAAAGAGGAATTTTTCCATAGCACAACGGGGACAAGGGATACAAGACTCATATAAAGAAGTTGTCGATATAAAGCTTATATCTGATCAGCGACAAAAACATAAGCCATTAAGCAGCGTACCGAATAGTAATAAAAGGAAATTACTAGCTTTTAAGAATAGAAACCAGATAAAATGCAGTAATTGTGGATCTTTCACTCATAAGAGGGCAGAATGCTTGGAAAAGCCTCGTAAAGTTACGGTTCAGTACAGAGACGAGGCAGAACAAGAAATATTGGAACAAAATAATACCAAAAAGATAAAAGTACGAGACGAACAGGCCCTTAAAAATTATGATGCAAAGCGTGATAATTACTATGGATTTACAGAAGAAGAATGGGTGAAGAGCGTTGAGCAGACAAGAGCTGCCAAGAAGCGCAAAGAAGAGGAAGAAGCAAAGAGAAAAGAGACAGTCAAGGGATGCGACAGGCTGGGTGAAGAGGAAAGCGATGAAGAAGATGATGAAGAGCAAGAATTAGCAGAATTAGGATTGATTGGCGACACAAAGACTATTAATACTATAAAACAAGATTCAGTGAAGGCTCCCGGGGAGAAAACTATAAGATTACTCGAGGATCGTGCAAGCTACTTAGAATCAGTGACGGCCAAGGAGCAGCATGAAGAGGACAATGATGAAGAATTTGTTAGAAAATTAACTTACAATCCAAAAACGAGATCGATTATTGATCCAAACATGGGTGAATTCAATGAAAAAAACTTGTTCGTGCGGCATTTGGACGGTGAAGCGGCCGAGTATGAACTGATGAAACAGTTTGCTTGGAATGCAAAAAGAAAAATATCAGAAACGAATAAGGAACCAGATAATGTCCTTAGTATGTTGGAACATCATCCTGAAGCTAGTCCAACGGCAATGATGCTTGAAGTGAAGAAGAAGAAAGAAGAGCAAAAACAAAAAAAGCTAGAGAAGAAGAAAGTACTTTTAGCTAAGTATGGGGTGGTATCGGAGGTGAAGGAAGTGTAAATGTATATTACATGCAGTGTGTATATTATCTTTAAATGACATCCAAGTAATCTTCAAGTATACTTTTGTGTTTAAATACTGCTGTTTTGCAGCTGAATTCAAAGCATTTTGTACATTATTGTCGCTATAGTTTGGTTGTACTTTTTTTAGTGTCTTAAGTGGTAGGCATATTAGTGAGGTTTTTTGGAAGTAAAACTCTTATCCTTATTGCTTTCACAATTCTCTACCTCTTTCGAAAATCTTTTGTATTGATTACCCAACATGTATCTCGCACTACCATTGTCACTTATACTGTAGTTTTTAGGATTAAAAAACTTATCTTCTTTTAATGATTTTTCTGAAATTGACTGCAAACTATTCTCGCTCTTGAGGTTTATCCGTATTTTAATAAATTTTTCTTGTTCACTGGGATAAATATTAACCAAATTGCTATAGTTGTAGTTATTGATGTACAATTCTAATATCTCAAACAATGCTTCATTTACCAAGTTTCTATCGCAGTGATAATTTGTGGACTGTAATGGGAAAATCGACGTCACATCCAGAAACTTTGCTGCGATAATGATACATGCTAATGCGGTGGCGTGAGGCGGCACTTTTAAACTAATTTCTGTTTGAAATGAATCAAATGCAATCAAGTAGGCCAAATATGTCAAGTCAAAGGATAGTTTCAAATCCTTAGCGATTCGTATCAACAACTCTTCCACATGATATGTGCGAAAATCAAAACTGAGTGTCTCTAGCATTTTCTTTTCCATTCCAAGAATTGCCTTCTTCGTATCTTCCACCACGTCGTTGGCATTCGATACATTTCGCAATGGATTAGCAGCCACAATTATGTCTCTGAGCTTCTTGATGGTGTCTTCGTTCTTACTAGCGATGAAAAGCGATGTTATTGCCACGTCCAAGTTGGTTGATGTGCTGAAAGTATTGAAAAGATAGTATTTTTGATAATATATCATTGCAGTCTCTAGCGTTCTGTTGGGAAACTTAAGGCTTTTAGTCAAACTACAGAGAAAATTTAGCACTTGGGATATCCTCTGCTTGTAGGTTGTATAGTCTGATATTGTCTTCTTTTGGAGGTATTTTATTGCGTTAGACGTCAAGTAGGGCCGCGATAGCTGTATTGAAGAGTTGAATGTTTTTTCTTGTTCTGGCATTTTCAACTAATGGCCCGTAGCTGTGTTATAGGAGTTTGTACTGATGATTTGTATTGATGAAGTTGTTTTACTTGTTTTACTGTCTTAGCGTTTATTGATTTCAATTTTTCTATTTTTTTTTTCCGTCTCCGTTTTTGATGTGAGTTTCTAATTGTAAATATTCAATTTTTGCAGGGGCCCGCAACCGTGACAAAAAACGAACATGCATCAAGTCTACAACGTGCTAATTAGTCCCAACAATTACAAGTAGAAACAAGTCTAGATTACAGTAAACGTATAATGTATATAGCAAAAAGTTGCCACAAGTCACCTATCTAATTTTGAAGAAGTTTAGCAGACAAAGCTTCCAAATCTTCCAAAGTTTCTGGTTCAGCGTACTCAATGACATTAACCCCATCATCACCTTCGTTTCTATTTTTACCATTAACCTTATCATTATCGAACCATTTAGGTTTCTTAGCCGCTGGCTCAGAGTCAGAATCAGAATCAGAATCAGAACCGGAATCAAATTTGTTAGCACCACGTTCATCACCACTACTGGCGTACTCAGCATTAACTTTAAGATCCTCATCAATGTCACCAGTACCAACAACATAAGTGACTTGCTCTTCATCATCATCATCGCTACCACTTTCTTCAGCAAGTCTTTCCAATTCTCTACGTCTCCTTTTCTTTTCCTGTCTTTTCTCTCTGGCCACCTCTTTATCATGTTCATCCATCTCTGCCATGATTTTAGTTTCTTTATCAACGTATTCTTTAATCTGTGAGGCAGCATCACCTTTCCTATGAAAATCTTCCTCATCTTCAAGCTCATAAATTGGATGTGCTACGCCTTCATCATCAAACTTCATCTTGGTTGGATTTCCGTGATTAGCTAATGAAGCTTTCTTAGAAGTAGCTTTTCTCAACTGTCTTTTGGACACCGGTATGCTTAAATCCGGCAAATCTTCTTCTTTTAACGCATGATCCTGTCTCTTAACAGCCATAAAATCGTCCTCATCATCATCATCATTATCAGCATCACCACCAACAGTCTTCTTGGTAACGTTCATGTAATGTTCAGATAAGACGCCTTGATTTTGTCTCTCAAACATACGATCATATTTGGTCTTGACCTCCTTCTTTTTGTCTTCAATCTCACCATCTTCATTAGCCTTAGATAAACCAAGCAATTGTCTCGAAGCATTCTTAAGTTCTTTAGATTTGCTACCACCTTTTATTTTGATCTTTGGAGCACCGGGCAAACCAAGGGACTTAGCATATTCTTCCGAAGGCAACTTATTGATATCAAACACTTCTTTATCCTGTTGCAAATACACCGATCTAAAATAAGAGATAAACGCCTTTTGACCCAAATACTTGATTTCCGGATCTGAGAAACATAACGCTTGCAATTTGGATTGAATGGATTTTTTCTTTGCTTGTTTAATGTTTAATTTTCTGGGAGCAATTTTCTTAGCTTCCAATCTTTTTAAAAATGGCTCCTCTTCACTTGGAGTTAAAAACAATAGCGATTTACCTGTTTTACCAAATCTAGCAGCTCTACCGACTCTATGAACGTACGTCGCAGTATCTTCTGGACAATCTATCTGTACCACCCAGTCGACAGAGGGGAAATCCAACCCACGAGCCACAACATCAGTGGCTAGTAAGCACACCTGACTGGCCTTGGTAAACTTGTATGTGGTTTCCATTCTTGAAGTTTGCTTCTGTCTGCCATGTAATTTGAGCAATGAAATACCAGGTTGCATTTTACGGAACGTTTCATAAACATAATGGACTTGTTTCGAACATGAGAAAAACACAATTATCTTTGACTTCAAATGTGTCTTCAAAAAACTCCATAAAGTGTCCAACTTGTCTTGCAATTCCACAGTTATATAACTTTCTTCTAAAGATTGAGGTGTCTGTTTGAGTCCCAAGTTAGCTTCAGTGTCAACATATTGAGGATTAGCTAATGACAATCTTGCCAAATCGCTAACGGATTTTGTCTGAGTGGCAGAAAACAATAACGTTTGTCTATCTGGGGATAAATTTTCTATGATACTGTCTATTGTTTTTTTAAACCCCATATCCAAGATTCTGTCCGCTTCATCAAGCACAAGCATTTGCAAATTAGATAAATCCAACCCTGCTGTTTGGTCCATATGTTGCAAGATACGTCCTGGGGTACCAATCAAGATATTCATTTTGGTGATTCTTTGCTTCTCAAACTTTACGTCCTTACCACCAATGATTAAGCCAGCAGAGAAATTATTATGTTTACCAATTTTAACTAGCACTTCGTATATTTGCATGGCTAGTTCTCTAGTTGGAGAGATCACTAGTGCTCCTAAGCCGTCAAACTCGTTCCACATTTTTCTGTAAAGTGATTCGATTAACGGAATTAAAAAGGCCAAAGTCTTACCAGAGCCAGTTCTGGCAGCACCGAGAATGTCCTCACCTTTAAGTGCCAATCCAATGGTTTTCTTTTGAATGTCAGTCATGGAGATGTACCCCGCTTCTGAAAGGCCCTTAAGGGTGCCTTCTGAGATTGGTAGTTCTTTGAATTGTGATACTTCATCGGCTTTGGATACATCAAGTTCTTTTATTTTTTCTTCCAAGCTGGCTATGTATTCTTTCTCTTTTTGCACCTTTTCTTTTCTGATATTCTTGTGATTGGCCTTAGCCTTTGACTTCTTTGCCATTATAAAAGTAATATGGTTTGGATGGCTAGTGTGTTCGTTGGTTATATGTTGATGATAGTGTTTTGGTGCTTTGAAGTTTTTTTCTTTTTCTAGAAATGTTAAAGAATAAAAAAATTTTTTTTCCTGTCCGATGAGCTATGCATCCAGTCCCACGGTACATGGTTAAGAAAACTGCAATACTACAAAATTTAAAATACATCCGCTACAAATTGGTAAGTACAATAATGTTACAACACTGAATATTAATTGAAAGGTTTTTAATTTTTTACATACTGAATCTATCAAAATGCAAAAATGTAAAATACTCATTTCTGTCTGTGACGACCTCTAAGCTTCTGTTTCTTAATATTCTCTGGCGCAGCATTATCATTACTCTGTCTCTTTTTTGAATCAAATCCATTTCCTCCAAACTTGCTGTCCGGCTTCTTTGCATCTTCTGGCTTTTTATCATCAGCTGGCTTTGGTGGAAATTTCTCCAATTCTTGCTCTTTTATCAAAAATCTCCAATCACTTCTTTTTCTGATAAACAAGTCCATTTTCCAATTCTTCCATACTTGTCTTCCGTATGTACTCTCTTTGACTTTATCCTTACCGGCGAACAATTCACCAGCTATTCTTTCCTTGTAATTGGTAAGCTTGACGGTGAAGTCCCACAATTTGTCAACAATGTGTGATCCGTAAGCGTTACATGACATGTTTTCGATCTGCCCAGTGAAACAATTAAGCAATTTTCTTCTCTTAATGATATCGACATTATCAACAATCAAAACGCTTTCGATAGCGTGAGAAAAAACGCCATGGTAGCACATCTGTATTAATCTTTCTTGAGACAAATTCAAGTATGAATCAATTGCATAATTCAAAAGTTGTGGATCATACTCCACCAATTTACTAAAGAAAAGAGTTCTCCATCTTTCTTCGGCAGTTGGCCAATCATCATTAGTATTGCCTAATGTTGAAGTAGATAATTTCAAAATATCTTCAGCCATATTTTCATGAGAATATTTTTGCAAAATCTGTTGTATTATCTCTGTTTTTTTGTAATCTTTGTGACTTCCGGAAGCATCAATGATTGCTTTACCAATGTCAAGATTTATATCAATTAGCTCATTGATTTCCGGTACAAGCTGTTCAAGCATCCATTTCACTTCCCCTTTAGCCAATTTAAATAACAATACCTCCACCACGAATAACCCAGTGTTCTCTCTTTTAACCAACTTCAAAAGTCTATCTTTCATGTACAAGCGGTACAATCTGTCAACGTTTTTCTGTAACCCGTAGCGTACTACTGCTTCAAGAAAATGGGATCCCACTGGGTCACTAAGCAAGTACTCTACAAATGCTCCTTCTTGTTTTTCACTTTCTTCACCGAGTGGTAAAAAGATCATGTGGTAAAGTGGTCTCTCTCTGTCCACCATGCCCTCCACTTGAATGATAAGCTGTAGTACTGGAGATGCAACTTTGTCAATAGCCAAATTTCTCAAAGATTCTCTAGTTTGACCTTCTCTGATTGTGCTCATGATGACATTTAGCTCCTCTTTGAAAGACTCGGGAATCTGATAATTTCTTTGAAAATCCTTATTATCTTTAATTTCAATCATTTTTCTAGCAACCTTGGATTTTTTACTTCTTAGAACCGAAGTCCCCACAGTGGTTGAAGGAAGTTCTGTACCACCTGTGCAACTCGCCATGAGAGGAGAGTGTAGGACCATTGCCAGCAGACACGAAAGAGATGTAGAAGCTGTGGGACCAACGTAGGAAGTAGAGGCAATAACATTTCCGTCTGTATGTGATCAACACCAGGAGCTTTTTTACGAGGTAGTTGTTTTAGAGTCTCATGAATTTGATCAGAGGAGAAGGGACATAGATCTAAATCAAAAGGAGGGCTGCTAGTTAAAGTAGGAGGTGAATCCTGATCAGGTGTTGAGATGAGAAGTTGTCCGGCAAAAATACCTTTGAGATGGTCGGCCATAACGTCAGCTGGAGCACGATTGATGCCTGGTTCAGGTGAGAAGGAGGGCTTAATTGTCCTGTTTTTACGAATCCTACTAAAGCGGGCAATTGCTTTTGTGTATTCACCAGTCGCCATTTTGCTACAAAATTGTTTCCACGTCTCCCTACGCCGTTGCTGAATCAAACGTTGCAATAATGCACCCGTTTCTTGGTGTTTTAGCCAATATTTAAGACAGTTCAATCCATTCGCCTTTCTCCACTTTTTAAAATAAAATTGTTTACGCTTGAAAGCTGAAGTCATTTCAGTAGTCCAGAATTGTTTTAAAAACACGCCAGAATTAGTGTCCTTTTTCCCGCATATTTCATCTAGTGAGTCGTAGATCGCTTGGCATAGTGCGGATGAGTATTGTTCAATATAAGTACTAGCAGCATCCATATCCATCAACATAGTTTCATCAGTATCATCGTCCGATTAAGCCACAAGACTAGTAGTGCCATTTTTGAAAGCAGACTCATACCTGCCGCTGCAATCCAGTTTTTTGAGTTTCTTCAGATTCCAATGTGGTCTATGGATCTCAGTAGATAGGTTGTGAGATGTATATACTGGAGGTAGATTAAAAGATAAAGTCATGAATGTGTGGTTAGAGTTCAAAGAAAGTTCATCTTCAATAACTAAGTCCGGGTTATCAGTTCAGTATTACTAAGAAAGTAGTCGATAATACTCGTGCCGTGATAAGTATAACTTGTTGGTTGTCCAAAGGCCAAGTACTGATTCCATAGTATCAAATTATGAGCTTCCATCCAATTGCGAAAGATTCGTCCGCTGGTGTTCCACCTGCTGTCACCAACTAGTTCACCAATACGTGAGTTGAAGTCACCACATATAATAGTCTTGTTTGTTGTAGGATAGTCCAGAGGTAATAGTGAGAGAATTTCCGATACTTGAGCTGATTCTAAAGAAGGAGGAAGATATAAGCAGTGAATTAGTAATTTAGAATTTATAATAATTGATAGAGTAAACTTAGCCAATAGAGGATTGACATGGTTGATATGATGAATCGGAAGCTTGAAATCCGGATTAACCAAAAGAGCTAGACCAAGTTGACCACGATGTAGATTATAAGAGTTGACAGGAACATCATAAGAGTGAAATTGTTTCCAAGATGGAAGTGAATATTTGTTTGGAGACAGTAACCAAGTTTCAGTAATAAATAGTAAAGATGAGTTTTGAGCTATATTTATCAATGGATAAATAGATTGTTTGGGAAGACCAGTAGCATTAAAAAGTGACATTCTCAATGGG
>JXWR01000389.1_pt1 | contig 12176 bp, 9 predicted proteins | sample 315541 | NCBI WGS metagenome assembly JXWR01 (sample SAMN03273951, study PRJNA271842) | soil metagenome | isolation source: rice field ambient CO2 | place: India: CRRI Experimental farm Cuttack,Odisha-753006 | collected 2013-12-17
GATCTAAGCAATATATGACTTTGTGGCGTTCGTTGTGCAATGCCTCTATTGAGATAAAATCAGATGAACATCTACTAGAGTGGTTTAAACTCAACCTAGAGAATGGGGTAGTTTGCATTGATGCTGAAGTACATGATTTTGATGGTCCATTGCAATTTTCACCCACAAAGCGTAGGTTTCATCCTTCAGTGAGAAATGAGAGAGCCACAATTGAGAGAGCCACAAGTAATGCAATCACTAATGAGGGAGTCACAATTGAGGGAGCCACTACTGAGGGAGCCACTAATGAGAGAGCCACAAAAAAGCAAGGCAAAAAATCCAAAAGAAAGGGTCATGATGAGGAGGCAGTAGGTGTTGATGATGGTGATATATGCTCTGACACTGATTTACTTGAGGCAATGAGTGATAGCAGCTATGATTCCGATTTGGTTGCATCATCGGACTCAGAAACTGACTGCTCTGACCCTGAATTTGATCCTGATGATGAAATAGTTGATGACACTGATGATGATGATGTTCCTATATTTTCATATGATGCTCATGATCCATGTATTGATGTTGATGTGGTGTTCCCAGATGTGAATCAATGCAAGTCAGCAGTTACACATCATTCTATCTTGAATGATCATGCTTTTGAAACCATCAAGAAAGACAAGAAAAAGATTTAGAGCCATTTGCAAAAGAGCGGAACAAGGTTGCAAGTGTCCTTTTTTTTGCATCTACAACCCCCAAGTACATTGGATGCAAGGTACTTTCAATAAGTTGAAAGCTATTCATTATTTTTTTGTAGGTTAAGACAAGTGGACCAAAGCACACTTGTTGATCTTTCAACAAGTATGGTGAAATGATGGCCTCAAATAAATGGGTAGCTGACCGAGTAGTTGAGTTGCTGCGGGATGACCCCTCATTAGGACCTAAGAAACTGAAGGAAGAGCTGAAGAAGAAATACTCAGTGAATATACCTTATTTAAGGGTTTTCGGAGGCAAGGAGAGAGCACTTGACATGATAAATGTGAGGTGGGATGACAGCTATAACTTGTTGCCTACTTATCAAGATGAGCTTCTGAGATCAGTGCCAGGCAGTGTAGTTAAGTTGGACACTGAAGAGAGATTTTTGTTTTAAGATTCGGATAACATACAGGTCATAGAAAAAAGAACTTTGTAATTTATTGAGAGGTATCTGTTTCAAGTCGCTGATTGTTTTAGTACGTTTACCGAGGAAATCATTGCTGAAAATTAACTGCAAATTGTATATAATACAACAAGTCAAATTTTTTGAAAAGAATCTATTGCTCTTATTTGAGAAATAACAAACGAACAGAACAAACAAAAAAAACAGACAGACAAACAAATCATGATCAGAATAAATCAAGCAACGCAGTGTACCATCAAAGCCGCCATTGGCTCCAAAATACTTAGCTCATCAGCTACGAACCCCTCAATATTGAATAATTTTAACGTCCCATCAAATTACATCTCGCTTACTAATAACATCAGCAGCTGCAGCACTGGTTGTGGATATGTTAATTTAACTCGAAAGCAGCCATATCATGATGGCTCTAGCGGAAAAAGTTCCAGTTTTGGCGGTAGCGGTACTGGTACTGCTAGAGAAGGTGAAACAAGGAAGAAACTAACGCTTGCTGATTTGCTTAAGAAGACTAAAGCTAACAGCGAAAACCGAACCAGTGGCAATAATTACAATAGTAATTACACAAATAACAGTCATACCAACAGCAGTAGTAATGATAATAGCAGCAGAAGCAGATTTGGACATGCTTCAAGATTCGATCAGCCTGGTTTTGGATTTGGCCAAGACAGTTTATTTTCCGAGTTTGCGTCTCCACCGCCATCATCATCGCCATCAATACAAAGAGGCGGCGAAAGAAGAGATGAGAGAGTGAATGGACAGAGAAGCAGAAATGGAAAGAATTTTAGAAGAAGACCAAGAGACGAAGTACCAAATTTCGATTTCTCTGGTGGTAGCTTCCAGGCACAAGATTGTATCAAGCATTTGGTGAGGAAAGTTTACAAGGAACTCAATAAAGAAGGGCAAATAACATTTGTGGACCCAGAGACCAATTCAGTGGAGAGCACTACTTTGGAACAACTCTTGAAAGAGAAAATTGATTTGGATTTAGATGCAGAAGGGTTGATGATTGTTAATGTCGTAGAAGCAGAGTCCAAGAGAAATGGAGATCCTATCAAGATACCGATGATCAAGCTAGTAGATAAACGTACCGCGCTTCAAAAATATTCTGATGAACTTAGTGAGATCAAGAGTCAAGAAATTGCCGCAGTAAGCAACAAGTTTGCAAATATTTTACAACGAAAAAAACTTAGCAAAGTGCAAGATACGAAATATATCAAGATTGGTTGGTCCATTTCTGATGCTGATTTGAAATCTAAAAAAAGAAATGAAATCATTCTGACTATGGAGAAAGTCCCCTCATTTTTGATCTTCATTGATGCAAAAGACCAATTAAGAAAAGTGGACGCTGCTGCTACTGAAGAAGGATTCAATGCTGCTGCTAACGCCGCTTCTGATAATTCATCGCCGTTTACTAAAAAGTATAGAGATTTGAATGAGTTGGAGCTTGTCAAGAGAGAAAAAACTTTAGCTGCTGTGTTACAAATACTTGAAGAGAGTGGTATAAAGCATGTTTGTCATCATGCTGGATCAGTGGAAGGACGGTACATTTTGAAAATTTCTGTCAATAAGCAGTCATTGTCCAAGAAGACCGTTAATGCCACTAGCAATGGAGGCAGTGGCAACGATGCGCTGGCAATAACTATGGAAAATTTAGATAATGTGGAAGATATTTTGGAAATTGATTTGAGCCAGATCACTGATAAAAAATTGCTTAAAGAAATTAGAAAAAGACAAAGGCAGGAGAAGCAGCGTCTTAGAGAAGAGAAAAAGAAATCTAAGAAAGAGTCAGAACATGCAGGGGAAGGTTTGTTGAGCTTAGAGATGTAAATTATAGGTTGGCTGGGGAATTGTAAAAAATTGAAAAAACACAAAAAAGTTGTTTTTTCTGAATTATGAAGTAAATGATATATTGTGTAAATAATCATAGTCCTGTTAATACATACGTATGTTCATAGTATTCTCTTTGAACTAGTGCAGCAATAATTGGTTGTAGGCCAAGTAGGTGGTAGATTGGAACTCTTAAAAAGGATATTGGCAATGGTCAACATAGCCAGACAGAAATAAACAATTACCAGTAGTTTTAAATGTTTCAAAGATCTCTGCCTCGAGAAAGTTTTCCTGTACAATATGAGTAACTTGTCTATGGTATTGCTGTTTTGTAGGTATCAGCATGGCATCTGAGAACCTGCGCAGGCCTGCTGTAACCATAAGCCCTAAATATGATTCTTATTTTTGCTATTCGAAAGCACAAATTCACTATTTGCGTCATGTTTCCATTCCGTAAGTGCACAATACACTTTGTATCTACAGAATATAAAATCCTTTTGTCTTGCCTCATGTTGGGCCAACAGGCTGTGAGGAACTTGCAGGGCGGGGGCGTTCCGCATTCCGCACTCCGCGCTCCGCTGCCCGTACTAAATCAAAGCTAAATCCGGTACCCGATATTACGGTGACAAAATCGGTCACGGCCGGTGGGCCATATTCCGTATATTCCACATCAACCGTCTGGAACTTCCTTCGGTGCGGCCACCGCGTTACACTGAGACGACTAGCGAAATAGCCTTTTTAGTTGCCGTACTTTCTGTAAAAAGCACCTTTTTTTCTTGTTGAATAATTCCTTTGTTACTGTAGTATGCTAATATAATTATATGGAGTATAAATGCTGACATAGTAGAGACTTCATTTTAGGGGTGCTTTCCTAGGTATTACCCGCTCTCATGCAACACCCCCTACGGCGGCGATATTTTTTTTTCCTCCATTTTTTCCAGAATCTTCTGCCATTCGGGGCTCCTCCAGCTTTTTTTTCAGATTAAAATGGCAGCACCACCACGGAAGTTTTTTCTTGTTTCTCCATTTTCTAATCACTGTTTCAGTAGTACTTTTTTGCTATTCTCCCTATCACACTCAGTACCGCGTCACATCACATCACAATATTACTATCCACAAAATGTTGAGAGCCGCTGCTAGACCAGGCTTAGCCAGAACCTCTCTTAATCTTGCCCGTTTCTACTCTCACAAGGAACTCAAATTTGGCATTGAAGGCCGTGCTGCTCTTTTGAAAGGTGTCGAAACCTTGGCTAAAGCAGTCAGTGTCACTTTGGGTCCAAAAGGTAGAAACGTTCTCATTGAACAATCTTTCGGTTCTCCAAAGATCACCAAGGATGGTGTGACTGTTGCCAGATCCATCGAACTTAAGGACAAGTTTGAAAATTTGGGTGCTAAATTGTTGCAAGATGTTGCTTCCAAGACCAACGAAAGTGCCGGTGATGGTACCACTTCTGCCACTGTGTTGGGTCACTCTATTTTCACTGAATCTGTCAAGAACGTTGCTGCTGGCTGTAACCCAATGGACTTGAGAAAAGGTTCCCAAGCTGCTGTTGAAAAAGTTGTTGAATTCTTGTCTAAAAACAAGAAGGAAGTCACTTCTACTGAAGAAGTCTCTCAGGTCGCCACCATTTCCGCTAACGGTGACAAACATATTGGCCAGTTGATCTCCAATGCTATGGAAAAAGTTGGTAAGGAAGGTGTTATCACTATCAAAGAAGGTAGAACCCTTGAAGATGAATTGGAAGTCACTGAAGGTATGAGATTCGACAGAGGTTTCATTTCTCCATACTTCATCACCAACACCAAGAGTGGTAAAGTTGAGTTTGAAAACCCATTGTTGATGTTGAGTGAAAAGAAAATCAGCACTATCCAAGACGTTTTGCCAGCTTTGGAATTGTCCAACAAGACCAGAAGACCATTGTTGATCATTGCTGAAGACATTGAAGGTGAAGCTCTTGCTGCTTGTATTTTGAACAAACTTAGAGGTCAAGTGCAAGTTGCTGCCGTTAAAGCTCCAGGTTTTGGTGACAACAGAAAGAACATCTTGGGTGATATTGCCATCTTGTCTGGTGGTACTGTCTTCACTGAAGAATTGGACATCAAACCAGAAAATGCCAACATTGACCTTTTGGGTAAATGTCAATCCATCACCATTACCAAAGAAGACACTGTCATCTTGAATGGTGAAGGTTCCAAAGACAACATCCAACAAAGATGTGAACAAATTAGAACTACTATGGCTGATGCCGGTACTTCTTCTTATGAACAAGAAAAATTGCAAGAAAGATTGGCTAAATTGAGCGGTGGTGTTGCCGTCATTAAGGTCGGTGGTGCTTCTGAAGTCGAAGTTGGTGAAAAGAAAGATCGTTACGACGATGCTTTGAATGCTACTAGAGCCGCTGTGCAAGACGGTATCTTGCCAGGTGGTGGTACTGCTCTCTTGAAGGCCTCTTTGACTTTGGATGACGTTAAAGTTGAAAACTTTGACCAACAATTGGGTGTCAACATCATCAAGTCTGCTATTACTAAGCCAGCTAGAAAAATCATTGAAAACTCTGGTAAAGAAGGTTCAGTAATTGTTGGTAAAGTGCTTGACCAATATGGTGCTGAATTCAACATTGGTTACGACAGTGCTAAGGGTGAATACACTGACTTGCTTAAGGCTGGTATCATTGATCCATTCAAGGTTGTTAAGAGTGGTTTGTTGGATGCTTCTGGTGTTGCTTCTTTGTTGGCCACTACTGAATGTGCCATCGTGGATGCTCCAGAACCAAAGGGTCCTGCTGCTGCTGGTGCTCCAGGCATGGGCGGTATGCCAGGTATGCCAGGTATGATGTAAGGTTTTGTATCATAAAAATTAAAATTTTAGAAAAAAAATAAGACAAAAGTAGCATAGTTATGGACTTATTTTTTTTTCTTTTCTTCGAATCCTGTATATAGTATTCATGATTGCTTATTTATTGAACATGTCTGCTTATGTTTTACGTTAATAATTTTCTGATTGTAGTCTCTGATGACAGTATAGTAGCTATTCAATTTTTGCAGGTTTTTCTTTTTTTTTTTTTTATTTTTCAGTGTGTTTGGATTAAGTGAAGCAAGGCCGCGAGTTCAACTTTTCATGGCGATAGATTATAAAACACATTTGACAGAAAAATCAAGATTCAAACTGGGAAAATGATTTTAGAGTATTTAATATTTTTAGTAACCAAATGAGAGGCATACGTGGCTTGTGTGCTTAAAAAATCTATTCATTAACAATCCATTGAATTTTGTTAGAAATTTTTTTTAGTTTGACAATCGCTGAAGAGTTTAGCATGTGCGAAAAAACTTCCAGCAAAAAACGACGAAATTTACTACCATTAAACACTTTATTGGGAGTTAATGAAACGATCGGCTGAAGTTTTTCTACCTTCTAGGCTTCATTTCCCAAAGAGTAATTATACGAATATTATTGTGTCAAAGAATATATATTTCTTGAGTGTAAGTTAAAGAAAATGTCTAACTTCAAATGTTAGTTTAAGAAATAACCAAAGCACAATACCCTTCTACATTTTTTCAAAATAGATACAATTTAAAAACAGGCCCTTTTAATTTCCTTTTTCAATCAAGTTTATTATTAATGCCAATACAAATGCTGCTATACTATGCTGACTATCAATCTTTGCTGCCGAGCAATTTGCTATGCTCCTCGTACAACTCCTCATGAATGCCCCTCAACTGTGAGTAAGCACTAGTTATCTTTTCAAGTTTCCGTTTCAACTCAGCAACCTCATTTGATTCTTTAGCAGCAGCTTCAACTGATGTCCTGCCACCATTTTGTTGTTGTTGCTGATCACCACCGTCTGCTAACCTACTAAACACTTGCTCTTCTGCTGCCACATTGGCCAAGTACTCGTCAAAATCGTAATCTTGTTTCTGGTTATTGCTTTTCAAACGCAAACTGTATTGATTTTCTGGAATTTGTACTTGAATTTCATGGTGTGAAAGATCAGAATTGTTGCCAATAGTTCTTTTAAGCTGCGGCACCGTTTTGTAATTGTTTGAAGATTTTTTTGATCCTAGCAAATTGGCACCACCACTACTGCTTCCTCCAGAATTAGGATCCTTGGAAAGAGCAGTGGACAACTGTAAACAAGTAACTGCACCGTTGACTGGTTTAAGTGCTTTAAGGGTCTGTTTAGTGAAGATATCGCTGACTAAAACTTTACCTAATGAATCTCCAGAGACTAATATTGTCCCATCAAATGAGACGTCCAAGCTGGAAACATGTACTTTTGCGGTAGACGATTTTTCGGTTTGCTGATGGCTCAAGAAACTATATTTGAGATCTGGATCATCTTCAAGAGTAATGATTTTATTTGATGCTTTTTCTGCAATATAATAAAGCTTCTTAGTGACTGGATCTACTTGGTAAAGTTTCACTTCTCTTATAGTAGCATTCGCTAAACCTAGATATACAGCTCTAAATGCTGGATCTAGAGCAAGGGAATGGATAGGATAACTCAGCACTAACGTAAGTTGCAACTTACCAGTGGTCAAGTCGTAGATACGGCATGTTGAGTCGGTAGATGCAGTGATCAACTTCAAATCGCTGCTCAAACCAGAAGTGATTTGCAAACCTGTAACTGGCAAAGTATGATCAGTAATGGCATGTAAAGGTTTGATGTTGAAATTTTGAGATTGGTGGGCAGTAATAATGTCCAAGGTGCGAAACACTAGGACTCTTGCATCGTCAGAGGTGGTGACTATGTAGTTATTGTTATTGGACAACGCAATTTTGTTAATTTTCTGGTAATGCACTGAACGGTTGTAAAGTAAGTTTCCGGAGTTGAGTTCCCAAACATAAAGTTTACCGGTAATGCTTCCAGCAACAAGAAGCCAAGGTAATTGAAGAAATTCATCTGAAGAAGAACCATTTGTACTGTTGTTGCTGGCTGACTTGTTGTTACTATGGTTTGTTATTGTCAATGATGTTAGCTGCTCCGGTACAGGTATCTTTTGGATCGGAGCTTCTTTGCCATGAACATACACATGAAGCAATGCTTTGTTCTTCACACCAGCAATGACCTTGTCGTTGCTGGCTCCCAAAAACCCCGTTGATACTGCTCCGTGGGGATGAGCATTGGCATTCTTGTAAGCATAGGAAACGCTGTTGGAGTGAATGGAGACGCTGTAGCCAACGGAATTTTCTCCATGCTTGTCATCTTCCAAGCCTGCGCCAATATATGTGACTATTTCTTCCATTATGATGTGGTGAATGAGTGCTACTACTGCCTTGAGAAGTTATTTCTGTTGGTCAACTGTTGATGTTGAAGTGGATTGAAGATGCAGAAAATAAATTTTTTTTTTTTTTTTACCTCTTCGCATCACAATCACATGCTCATGCACGTGTTAGAAATCCAGAATATTTTCCAGGCGCCTCGTTTCAACATCGCAGAGGCCAAAAGTGAAAGCTTTAAGCGCCATCACAAATCACCATTTACCATTCATCCTGGGCACGCAAACACACAAATCACAAATCATGCCTGTCCACATTCTTGCCAGCGCTTTCCAAGATGGCCCTGGTGTTATTCCAGGGTGGGAGTATATCAAGACCTATGGTCCCATTGCCGCTAGTGTCTTCTCCCTCAAATACTACTTTGCCGGCGCCACCAATACTTGGGACAAGAACTTTCATGGACAAGTTTACATCGTCACTGGTGGCACTACGGGCCTTGGAGCCAGCGTTGTTGATGAATTAGCCTCCCGTGGTGCTCAGATTGTCTTGTTGGTGAGAAGCTTACATGACCAATGGCTCATTGATTATGTTGAAAGCATTCGTACCAAACATGCTAACTTGTTGATTTACGCTGAAGAGTGCGATTTAAATTCATTGCATTCAATTAGAAAGTTTGCTTCCGATTGGCTCAATAACCAGACCCCAAGGCGTCTTGATGGAATTATATGCTGTGCTGGAGAGTCGCTCCCTATGGGGAAGCCAAGAACTCTTTCTGAGGACGGCATTGAGAAACAGCTTGCTATTAATTATTTTGCCCATTTCCATTTGTTGACATTGATGGGACCAGCAATCAGATCGCAACCTTCGGATCGTAGAGTGAGAATTATGTTGACTACTTGTCTTTCTCAAGTGTTTGGTAAAATTGATATTGACGATCTTACTTGGGAACAAAGAAAATATCCAGTGAATTCGCCATGGAAAGTGTTTGGTACATCAAAATTACTCTTGGCATGCTTTGCTAAAGAATATCAAAGAAGATTGGACGCATATGAAAGAAGCGACAAAACATCTATGAACGTCAAAATAAATTTGGTGAATCCAGGGGTAATGAGATCACCATCAACAAAAAGATTTCTTTCATTTGGTACTATTTGGGGGTTGATTTTTTATGTTTTGATATATCCTTTATTGTGGATTTTCCTCAAGTCTACTTGGCAAGGAGCTCAATCGTTTTTCTTTGGGTTGATGAATCCAAATTTGGATAATTTACCTGGTGGAAATTTCTTGCAAGAATGTTCTGTGGTGCAAAAGAAGACGCGAAGTGAATTAAGTGATGAAGAATTGCAGAAAAAATTGTTTGACAAGACGGAAAAAGTTGTTGCTGAGTTGGAAAAAAAATCGGCAATAATTCGTAAAAAGCAAGAAGCAATAGCAGAAAAAAAGAACAAAAAGGGAAAGAAAGGCAAGAAAGGTGAGTCTAAAAACGACGCAAAGAAATCAAACGCATCAGAGAATAGCGAGGCCAAAAGTAAATTATCATACATGGATCAAAATGAAGCTAAGATTCAAGCAGAATTGAAAAAAGCCCAAAAAGAACCTCCATTATTTGGCAATATTGGTACGAATAAGGATCTTCTGTTTAAGGAAAATAGATACTTGAGAGATTTGGATGCGAAATATGAAGCTCGAATTGCGGCTAGAAGAAAACAAGCAGCTGAGGCAAGCGGAAGCGGGGCGGTTTCTGTAAATGATGAAAATGCCGATGTTGGTGACAAAGTGATTACTTCTGGTACAGATATACCGTTAGAAAATGATCCGACTATTAAAAAGCAAGTTCGTAGTCGTAAAATTTGATATGGCTGATTTAATTGATACTACTGTTGTATACATATTGCATTACTAGATAAACTCAAAATTCGAAAAAATAAAAAATAAAAAAAAATAAAAATATATATATATATATATATATAATATACTATGTTGCATTTTACCTTTTTTGTGTAAAACTCTAAACTTGAGTTTTGGCTTCATGGATCAACGCGGCATCTAGCACTTTTAGGTTGCGCATTGATATTTCGAGCAGGGAAATCTCTAATTTCAATAGATGCAAGCTCTATGGTTTTTTGGCGATGGTGATGGTGATGGTGACGCGGATAATGCAGAGGATGATAATGAAGCGGAACTCAGTGGCAATATTAATAAGTAAGGAGTGGGGTTACTACCAGACACCAAAGCCATTCTATCAAAGCTCGGCATCTCTTGGTAAACTCTCCAAGTTATTTGAATATCAAGATTTTAATTGCTTTAAAAAAAGTCATGCCCATTCAACTCGAGATATATTGCCATGGACAGCCTCGCTGTAAAACGAATACTATGGTAATCATTCAGCAACTAAAATAAACCCTTTGGAGTACCTGTTGCTTGCCGTAAGAATGTGTCCAAAGTTTGATGATAAACTTATTCGTAAAACACTACTCAACTTCAAAGTCTACGCATTATTGAAAACCAGTACAAAATATTAATTTCATAAGGGATTTAGCAAGACGACAAATGATAAATGGCAAATAATGTATGACGAATGACGAATTACAAACACGAAGGCAGGAAAAGCAAATGAGCAAAGAGCAAAACGAGAATATAAAAAATAAAATAAAAAAAAAAAAAAAAAAAAAAAGAGGGGGTGAATAACAGTGAATCATCAGTTGATAACAAAGCACTTATTCGAGATGCTTATATTTCTCATAAACCTCATCCACTAACTTGGACAATTTTTTCTTATACTCCGAATCAATCCAACTTCCGTTGATCCCATTCTTTGCAATCTTGCACCAAGTTTTCAAATCGAAACCAAAATGTTCATGCACCGCCACATAACAATCCACTACATAACCGTTAAAATAAGCAGGGTCATCTGAGTTGAGACTGAATGGGACCCCGGCATCCAATAATTCACGGAGTGGCAATTCTGACAAGTCTTTCACAACTTGCAATTTCAAATTTGAAATTGGACACATGGAAAGCAACGTTTTCTGGTCAGCGAGTCTAGCCAAGAGTTGAGAGTCTTTAGCAGCGTTGATCCCATGGTCAATTCTAGTGACTTTCAAAACATCAAGGGCACTAGTTACATAATCTGGGCCACCTTCTTCTCCGGCATGAGCAGTGAGTCCGACTTGTGGGAACTGTTGCTTAATTTGAGCATAACAGTCTTTGAAAAGTTCTGGGGGAAATGGTTTTTCTGAAGAATCGAGTCCCAAGCCGTGGATTTTACCTTCGGCGTAGTACTGGGAGGCTTGGTTGATGGTTTCAAGACCATCGGCTGGAGATAAATGTCTAAGCAAACACATGATTAACTTGGAAGTAATGTTGAGCTCTTGTTCTGCCTTAGCTGCAGCTTTAGTGAACCCGTTCAAAAACGTTGGGAATGCAATATTACGCAGCAAATGGCCCTGGGGGTCAAAGAACACTTCAATGTGATGAAGTCCAGACTTGGAAGCCACTTGAAAATAATCCCATGCAAGCTGGAAAAAATCACTTTCATCAATAAGAACATTCATTCCGATGTAGTAAAAATGTAAGAAATCGTCCAAGTTGGCAAATTGATCATAACGTTGCTTGAGCGCTTCAGGGGTCTTTGGAAAATCATCAGGAAGTGTAACATTATGTTTATCAATGAGCTTGAAAAGCAACTGTGGTGAAAGGGTACCCTCTAAATGGACATGATGTTCACATTTTGGGAGCTCTGTGAAGAACTGCTTCATCTCGTGAGTGCATGGGTAAGTTGCTGGCATATTGAATTAGGTATTTGTTTGATGATGCAAAATCTCAAAGATAGAAGAAGACCGGAAATTGAGATTGAAAGTATCAGGCCCGGTATATATAGTGACAGAACAAAAACAAAAAAAAAACAATAAACAATAACTTGTTCGAGATGATAAAGAAAAATTTTTATTTTTTATTTACTTTTTTGCTTTTCTTTTTTTT
>JXWR01005650.1_pt1 | contig 12160 bp, 7 predicted proteins | sample 315541 | NCBI WGS metagenome assembly JXWR01 (sample SAMN03273951, study PRJNA271842) | soil metagenome | isolation source: rice field ambient CO2 | place: India: CRRI Experimental farm Cuttack,Odisha-753006 | collected 2013-12-17
CAAATACAAGGCGAAAAATCTTAATGAAGTGAGAGACTATTTCAATGAAAACCACAAGAAATCTGCATCTGAAAGTATTAGCAATAATAATGGTAATAATATCACAATAAGTGAAGACACATTTCAAAGTAAGATCCCATCTTTGGATCAAGACGTGCCACTGGACTGGGAGCGCGTCGCCAATACAGATACTCTTTCTATTTTTTACAATTGCATTTTGCCAATGACTATATTCGTAAGTGAAATAAAGATACAATCAGAATTCTTCTCGAGTCTTTCCACTAAACTATGGCGTGGCTCTTAAATAAGGCGCTGCTTATCTACAATTGTAGTTGAACCAAAGATTAAAAATAAAATATAAAACTATATTATTAGCCATTCAGTAAAAAGTCTGTACCATCTTCAGGTAACGAAGATGAGCGTTTTCTTTGTTAGTTCAGCAGAAGTATCTGTATTGTCTATTTTCTTACACTGGGAAAGCTTCAATTGGTAACTTACTATGGATGAAGCTTAGCCGCTGCTTAGATTTCATTCTTTGTTTAATGTGGTCGAAAATAATAAATTGGTCTCTAGAGGTAATCATAAAATTGCTATTTTTCTTAATTATTTATTTCAAAGTAAACTTCTAACGAAGGTATGATTCCCATATCAGAATCATTGCTATAGTTGGTGCAACTACCACGTCCGTTAAGAAAAGAAACCGCTGTTTTGGGTGTAGCATTTGATTGTTTTATAGAAAACCTCCGAGATTTTTAGTTGCAGCGTTATGAAAGTTGTTGGAACATTTGTGTAAATTCAAACTTGTATGAGATGACAAACCCCTCAAATTTATAGACAGAACTCTCAGCTAATGGAGCTTATAATGGCTTTAGCTCTGTCTTTTTGTTATTGCTTTTAATGGCAATTATGTGCCTTTTAAAATATACTATTATTTTTCTTTATTGACTCTTTGTAGCGTTACTCGTGTCGATTTGCTAGTTTGCGAGAAGACCAGTCTACAAGTATACTTAATTACTAGCTAGATGTTACTTCGCAATATACTTTGTGAGTCACCATAAACAAAATGATTTTAAACTAAGAAACACTGGGTGCCAGCTGTCCGGCAAAAAAAAAAAAAAATAAAAAAAAGAAAAAGGTTTACAAACAAACAAAAGGCTTTCAAGTGAACAGTTTCCAGATATTTTGTTGCTGGTTCAGTTGCCTTTTGTTACCTTGGACTAAAAACTTATTGAGCCCTAGAAGCCTCTAGAGGGTTCTGCCTAGAGCTGTAGCTATATATAGTGATAACATACAGCTGTCAACCATCGATGCGCATCGGGTTTCGAGCCCCGAAATATCAAGTCAGCTGAGTCAGCTGTTCTCTAATGTTTACGATTTAGTCTTAACGGAGCAATAGACAGCAGAGCCTTTGACTTAAAGTAGTGCCTTGGTCGAGCTAGGGGTAATCTAATAAACACTAGACAACTATCTTTCTTTTATAGCTATTAAAACAGACTTTTATTGGATTTAATCCAAATACCAGAAATATCATAAAATAAAGAAAAATGTCAAATCAATCTGGTATCACTGCATCTCAAGACAGCATAAACCAATTCAACTCCGCAGTTAGTAACGGTAGCAGAGCCATTATCTTCAAGATTGAAAATGAAGTGATTTCAGTGGACAAGATCCTCCAGGGTACTTCATCTTTTCAAAAAGACTGGGCGTTACTTGATACTGAATTGAATGAAACTGATGCCCGTTATGTATTTTATCATAATGATCTGGCAAATTCTGCAAATTACTATGTGTTTATTGCTTATGTTCCTGATCATGCCAATGTAAGATCCAAAATGTTGTATGCATCTACTAAAAACACATTTCTTAGACAATTGGGCAATGAAGATTTAATCAAGAAACAATATTTGGCCAACAGTAAACAAGAAGTATCATATAATGGGTGGCTTGAATTTGAAAAAAGTGAACAATTGGAAGCACCATTAACAGAAAACGAAAAATCACTTAGACAAATCAACGAAACTGAAGTAAACACTCTTCTTTATAATAATGTTGGTCATTCCTCCACCACTGGAAAAAGAAGTCTTTTGAGGATGGATAGTCATCAAAGTGAATCTTCTGTTTCTTCTGCTTCTTCTTTGTCAGCTGCTGTGAATGCCACTTTAGTGGATGACGATGTGCTTGAAAAGCTTAGAAGCGAGAAATTCCAATATGCTCATAGTTTAGTGACAGCGAAGATTGACAATTCTACAGAGACCATTAAATCCAAAGAATTTGAAATCGGAGTATCGGCACTGAATGTGCCTTCAACTATAGCTAAAACCGAGGGTCCTCAATTTGCATTTTATAGAACTAATGATTCACGTACGGTGTTCATATACTCTTGTCCATCTGGGTCCAAAATTAGAGAAAGAATGTTATATGCAAGTACCAAACGCGGGTTTTTGGAAAAATTGAAGGCAAATGATATTAAAGTTGATAAGTTAGTGGAAGTAGGCGATCCTGATGAAATTGAAGTGTCTGATCTTGAGAAAGATCAAGCTCTCGCGCCAGCAGGCCATGGTCAAGCACCATCGTCGTTGCGTTTCAATAAACCAAAAGGTCCTCGTCGTCGTTAAATCATATTAAAGACATGAATGGCGATTACACAAAATGAATATATATGCTACTACAAATACATATACAAAACAAAACAACAATAAAACTCCCAATATCACATTAGACATTACTTATACATAGCTTTTGTAAGCTCTTATAAAGCCAAAGAGTAAGAATATTCATCCTCGACGTTCTGACTCACCCATAATGAAATACAACTCAACATGATAGCCACATTAGTAATAACATTAGCCACACCCATGCCCAACGTTGGATATTGATTGTAACCTTTAGCAGTGAACTTTAAAATCAACACGACAAACGATCCAGCCAAACCACCAGCCAATAAACTGAAACCTAAGAATAACACAAGTCTAGCTTGGTATGTTGTGGAAGAACCACCACCACTGCCGCCACCAAAACCTCCACCTAAAGCATCATCCAACAAGCGGCTCTTGTCAATGGAATTGACTATTAACATGCCTAAAGCGGAGCAAATGCTAGGCACCCAATCGATGAAAGTGACGTGCACCACCGAAGCATTGACAGTTTTGCTATAAATGGCGGCATCAAGTAGAAACCAAAACCCAATTGCAAAAAGAGCGCCACTGAGGTATACTCCCGCCAGTCTAACAATACTTGATGAAGGTAAGTTGAAAGGCAATCTGAATCTAAATAATCTGTCCTGGTGGTCCATTACGATATGATGTGTTGTGATTTGATTTAAAAAAGATTCAGAAAAGATTTGATTCTTAGTGTTTTAGAAGTCTAGACCAAATTAGATGAAATTTAAAAGCCAACGTCAAAAAAGAAAAAAAAATGGAAAATGCAATAAGCGGATAATGTAATTGAAAACAGAGAGAAAATGATAATAGTAATGATGATAATGATAATGATAGCGATAGCGATGACTACGAACTGCGCACGTCATCTAGTTCCTGGTCCCATCTTTATTATCGTGAAACGCATTCGAGAATCGCTGCCAGCTTTGCCCCCATGCACCCGCTTATGTAATTTTATTGGGCCAAATGACATAATATAGTAGTCATGTGACATAATATTGCGGATTGGGAAAAATAGAAAAAAAAAATTGGAACTTCAGACAGAGGAGAAAAGAGGAGCCAAGATAGGGAGTGTGTGAATGGAGTGATACTATTGATGAGATAGCACAGAATAGAAGCACATCATGTCATCCATATTTTCCAGAAGAATAATAGGCACCCGCTTGCCGGTTTTGCAGAGCTTTAGTCGAAGTAGGTGCTTCTAATGTGGGTCACACATTATGTGATCTTTCTTCGTTAAGTGATAATTTATCATGCATTATTACTAACATTCTCTCATAGGCTTTTCAACATCTCCAATAATACTAAACGAAGCAGCAGCAACTACAGGCGCTGCCACTTCCTCCTCCACTGCGACAGGTAGCGCTACCACGGCTCCAGCTGGACAAAAGAAAAGAAACAGAATCATCAAGAAGGAACAAACATTGAAAAACATCTTGTACTGCAACTTTGGTAAAAACAATACACATTTGGCCTTAGTTTCAGTAGTGGAAGATCAAAATTTCTTAGTAAACAACCAAGATCTCACATATAACCAGAAAGTGCTTTACTACTTACGTTTACCACAGAAGTTGAGAATGCACTTGTCTGCAGGTAATGTTGGGTTTAGAAAGGCCGCTAGAGGCGAATACGAAGCAGCTTTCCAAACCACTGCTAAGATGTTCAAATTGATGGAGGAAAACAAATATTTTCAAGACTTGGAACTCAATTTCAGAAATTTTGGTAAAGGCAGAGAAGCATTTGTTGCTGCTTTGCAAGGTAAAGAAGGTACCAAGATAAGAAGATTGGTGACTAAAGTGACTGATTCTACGAAATTGAAGTTTGGTGGTGTCAGATCCCCAGCTGAAAGACGTCTTTGATCTTTGTTTAAATGCATGCTTTACTGTGCTTCTTCTTCTTTATTTTTTTTTTTGTCTTGAGCAAGCGTTTTAGATGAATTGCTGCTTGGACAAATATAGTACTTGCTACTATTTCATAAATTCCTCATACTTCTTTTCATAGCTCTTGTATATTTATTAGTGTAATGAATTCCGCTCCTGTCACTTAGTTAGCTTGGTTACTGTAGTTCTTGTTATCAGGTTGCTCGATTCCAAGACAATTTGGCAAGTAGTTGAGCTCTAAGGTTTGCAATCCAATAACGCTGGCTCCGAGGCGCCCCTCCCAATCGCACGCTAGTGCCTTAGATGTTGAAATGAATCTCTGAAGAATATACGCTGCTGTCTATACCACAGACACACACGGCATAACGTTATTTAGCCCTCAATATGTCAGCCGACTATGGTATGACACCCATGTGATATAGTAGAGGGCTAGAAACGTCAATCTCATCGAGCTTGCTGGTCACAAGATGCTGAATTAGGCGGTATCCCGTGACTTGAAAAGAAAATATTCCGGCGACAGTCCGCTATGGTCCGGGTAAAATTGTGCGGTTCTTCCTGTCTTCCGTCGTTTTCGCTCAAACTGCCGCACTGTCCGCAGTAGGGCACAGAGACCGCCGCTGGCTGGGGAGAATTCCGTAGGGCAGCTCGCTCTTACTCACTCACTGAGAGGCCGAGAGAAACAGGAAAAGAAAAAAAAAGTTGTGAAAAACTTTTGATATACTGAAGTTAGTTAGTTTCTGCTACAGCAAAAGACAATAATACAAGACAACATCAATAGTTAAAAATGGCTCCAGCTAGTAAGTTAAGATGTGAATCCAAAGAGACTTGTGTCGGGAATCAAATCAATCAAGAATAATCACATAAATCAGCATGGGATTGTCCACAGTATTGTGGAATGAAATATCAATGATAAAAGTTAGAGATAAAGAGAAATATCCAAGTGAAATATTGAATCAGCAGTCTTGATGATATGCGAAAGAAAACGAAAATATCGTAGTCTGACAAGAGTCATTATTTGATACGAGTTTGGCAAAATTTTTCAACATATAATTCACTGTACTACTAGAATATCAACTATCACCAGCATCTTAAAATATGGTATTCTATGAAGCTTGACTAAAACGAACCACATCAACAAAGCAGCAAAGTACAAAAACAACATGACAAAAACTTGAAACGTAAATTTGAATGAATAATAAATAACGATTGAAGGATGTTCAGAATCCAAGAACATTGAGTATATTTTGAACCACAACTTCCCTGCCGTGAATTTCATCTATTGCAATATAGTACACCAAAGCACTATATAACATTGCGTTTAGTCAGTTTGTTTCCATAAAATTTACCAATGAACCAACTGCTAGGACCGACTCTACTAATAATCACAAATTGAAATAAACACAATGAAAAAGTTGAATTGCACTAAGTTATCCTTTAAAAATAATATGTGAAAAAAAATTTTAATTTTAATTTGACTTCCCACTTCATGTCTCTATCTCACAAAAATGTCACAAACCACAACACTTTTACTAACAAAAATATTATAGCTGTCTCTAAAGCTAAAAGCGCTCAAAAAACCGTCGTCAAGGGCGGTAACTCCAAGAAAGTCTTGAAGGTCAGAAGCAGCCCAAGCTTCAGATTGCCAAAGACCTTGAAGTTGTCTAGATCTCCAAAATACGCTTCCAAGTCTGTTCCACATTACAACAGATTGGACTCTTACAAAGTTATTGTTGCTCCAATTGCTTCTGAAACCGCTTTGAAGAAAGTTGAAGATGACAACACTTTGGTTTTCCAAGTCGACATTAAATCTAACAAGTACCAAATCAAGAAAGCCGTCAAGGACTTGTACGAAGTCGAAGCTCAATCCGTTAACACTTTGGTTCGTCCAAACGGTACCAAGAAAGCTTACGTTAGATTGACCTCTGACTACGATGCTTTGGACATTGCTAACAAGATTGGTTACATTTAAATAATACATTTCTTCTTTCTTTTGTTTGTTTTTAATATATTAAAAAAAAGAGAAATTCTTTGTTAATGTTTTATTATGTGACTGGTTTAATCAATTGATGCCATTTATGTATTATAATTTGAGAAACCCGTTGTAGATTTTTAGTCATATATAAATTAAAGAATGTTATTATGGTCTATAATTTCACCCTACCACTAGAAAACCCATCACTTAAATCGCTTTCACTTTCATTTGTTGATGTACTCGATCGATCAGTATTCATTCGTTGGAATGTTTGAATTCTCTGAAACTCATTATTGAAAAGTTGCTGTTGCTTGCAAGTGAATGAAAGTTGGTTGAACTGTAATTGTAAACTATTCATCGTCGCCATTAAATGGGTGACATCTTTATTTAGTTGAACATTGTCGGCAATGAGCTGCTTGACATACATTGATTCATCATTACTTACTTTTTGGTTATTGTCATCTGCCTGCTGGCTATTTTTAATATTATTATTGCCATTCTGGGTTAAATTTTGCTCTGTATCACCAAAACTTTGCAACCCATCAAGATTATTCACATATTCAGAATTACCATTCAAAAAAGGAATAGATCCAACAAGCCAATTATATTTGTTCTGTAATTGGGAATTCTTTAATGCAAAATCTTGTAATTTTGCGTCCTGCATTGCTAATTTCTCACTTAGTTTCTGATATTGGCAATACTTCAAATGATTGGAAATAATCCGATTTCCTTTGTCAAATTTATGGAAATAGTCCTCTGAAATCTCGTATTTCCAATTGCATCCTATTTCAATATTTGGGCAATCAAGTATTTTTGTGGTGGTATCTAAAAGGATACTATTTGGACGATTTCCATTAACGTTACCTCGCGGTACTTCAACTCCTTTTTGGGATCCATTATTTGACCCTGTAGCCATCATAGCTGCAGTAAAATCTCCTTCAACATCACCATCACCGTCATCATCATCAATAACCAGCTGCCTTTCATTTTCTTCATTTATGTCCTCTTTTTCTTGTTGGATATGAGGACATATATCTGTCTGTAATTTTCTCCTTTCAATCAACTTATCACATAAGCAGGCCTCTTTAATAGTCTTTCCATTACTTCCATTACTCCCACCACCACACCTTATCCTTGTATATCCACAGTTAGTCATCAAATGGAATTTAATATCAGTCCGCTGCCCGATCCATTGACAGCCGCGGTTATGATTCATACACTTTACGCTCAAATCATCAGAGAGTGCTTTAATAATCAATGGTGCAGGCGATATTGCAAGGCTAGCCTCATTACTTTGTGTGTTATCATTTTCTTGTTCTCCATTATCATTATGATCATTATGATCATTATGATCATCATCATCATCATTATCATTATCATCATCATTATCATTATTATTATAATTTCGAGTTTCTCGCTTGATTTGTTTCCGCACAAGATCAGTCTTATCTAGAGGGCAAGTATTGTTGGTGATTTTCACTGCTTCTATTAGGCATTCATAGCAGAAAGTATGGCCACATATTGTCACGTAGGGTTTAACAAACGGTGTCTTGCACACAGGGCATAGAAGGTAGTCCAAATTAATTGCGGGGTGCCGGTGGTAGTTGTGATTAGTGATGCTATTATTGTCGTTTTGATGTTGGTCATTTTCGGTGAAGGCAATATATTGAAGTGCCCGATAGTCAATGTCGCAATGCCGGACTAAATCAAAGCCATCAAAGTCTATCATTTTTTGAGTCAATGTCCCTCGATTTACTCACTTATCAACCCTTTGACGGGTTTCCATCATGAACATCATCATCATTATCATCAACTCAAAAGCAGATCAAGGCTCGAGATGCACCAGCAATTCACGCACGTGACCCAACTATAGAGGCATTGCAGAAATCCATCTCATCGCCAGCCTCAGTTTAATTCATTGACACCTTTATAGACAACTGCTGAAGCCATTACATTATCGCAGACCTCATTGTTCCAGTTCTTATTGACACCAATTAGACCATCACAATGCTAAGCAATCTCTCACAAAAGAATAAGCGTCCGAGGTTTACCATTTCGTTCCACTTAATTGAGCTCACCAACCTTCCGCAATTAGCTGGTTCGTGCCACATTAAATGGCAGATTAAAGATAGCGCTTCTGCACCACTTAGCAAACCACTTTCGTCATCATCAGCGGTACCTTCATCGTCAGGAAGCGCAAATGGTGGTGCTGGTGGAAGGTTCTTTTCAGGAGGTTCAACGGTGACTTCTGCCTCTGCTTCTTCTATAGCAGTGAGCCCTACTTTTGCTTCACTGGTAGATTCTAAAGTGGGAAGTAGTAGTAACGGCAACAGCAGCAACAATACCAACTACAATAGCTCAATGTTTGGTAACACTTTCAAGGGTTCTACTGCTAAAAATCCAATTGAGAACCACAGGGTCAAATTTGATACCAGCCAAGATGTTTACAATGTTAAATTCGAAGTTAACAAAAAGTTGAAAGATCGATTTATTCAACTCGAAAACAAATACTTGATTCTTAACATCTATTCGGAAGTAAACCCTTCTGCCAGTACAAATAGTACACATCATCGTCATCATCATAGTTATTCAGGCAATAGTGCTGCTTCTGGGGTTGGTGATACTGGCGTTTCTATGAGTGACAACGATAGTTCCACTACTGCTTCGCAGAATAACAAAAATGGCCACAATACTAATAGCACCTTTGAAGCGGCAGCAAAGAAAACTGAAGAAATTGTTCACAATAATGAAAAGAAAACATATTTGGGTCAAGTAAAAATCAACTTGGTGGATTACGTCTTCAAGAATTTCGACACTAGAAACCTCAGGTTTTCAAACCGTATTCAAGAAAATAATTTTTCAGTGGACAAATTTCTTTTACAAGAATCGAAAATCAATTCTATATTGAGCATGTCCGTCAAGTTGGAATTAACCAAAGGCAATTATCATGATTTTGCTAACTTGAGATATATACATAATGGGGTTTATACTCCACCAGCATCGTCGCAAGCCTCAGGAACGTTAGGGTCTTCTCGCAGTGGCAATGGTGGTAGTGCTACTAATAATGCAAATTCAGATAGATCCCGAAGTAGCCGAGCATTGTTTGCTGCCAAAAGAGAACATTTAGAGAATGATTCAAATTATGATAACAAAAGTGCCGCTGGTAGTAACAAATCTCAAAGACACAAAAGCAGACAAACTTCCAGGTTACAAGAAACTTATATAAGCAGTGAGCATAGCTCTGCTCGTAATAGTTTTGATAGTTCTATCAGTAATCGGATTGGCAATAATAATATTAAAGAAAACAAAAACAAAGACAAAAACAACAGACTAAGCTTAAATAATTTACGCGGTGCTACTAGCCAAAATAATCTTTGCATCAATAACAACAATAACAACGAAATCAGCGATAGTGATGACACAAGCAGTACACAACGCAGTAGAAATTCGATAGCTTCACCAACTCAAGGTAGACCAGCATATCAGAATACCATAAATCTTGAAGAAAATAGCAATATTAACAATGTGGGCATTATAACTGATTTGTATTACAAGACTTTTAAAGTTCAATGGGATGAGCGACCAAATGAATTCAATCCAAAAGAATGTATTGATGATATATTTGATGGTGGTAATGGATGGAAACGAACCATTGATGGAGCCAATTTAATTGACTTGGATTACCCAGAGTCATCGGGAACTCATAATATTTATAACAATAATTTTAATAATAATAATAATATTCAAAATGATCAGTTTGGCAGTCATAATGATAATTCGCAGCAGCAGCAGTATCATCATAGTCCGCAGCGTAATGCTGGGAAAAATAATTATGATAGCAACAAAAATATTAATGGTGACAAACATCAGAGAGATTTTCATTCTTTGAGAGAACCGCAGACTGAAGAATTAAGAAGTGATAGCAGTGATCATGAATTAAGTAGCCCTAACCTTACTTTATCAATGCCTCAGCATTTCCTTTCCAATAATGGCCGTAATAATGGAACTAGAAATGGAAATGGAAAGGGGAAAGACAGTAGTGATTACAATAGTCCTAAGAATGATAATTATGCTAACAGTGATTACAATAATGAATCTTCAATCAATTCACCAATAATGGAGAATTCAGACTTGGACGGTCAAGCGCAAACTCAAGAGCAATTGCAGCAGCAACGACTGCAACTGCAGCAAATGCCATTTAGAACAAGAAATCATCATCACAATACGGAACCCGATTTTGAGTCACATTACCGTCGTCAAAGTAATCACCCTGATACTTACCATGATGATAATTACAATAATAATAGCAATGGTAGTACGAAAAGCAAAGATAATGATTATCAGAGGCTAAGACAGCGAACCTTAACTGGGGAATCTGGGCTCAGAGAAAGTAGAGATAATATTCAGTCGTGGAAAGTTGCTAGTTAGTAGGGAGCATCTTACAAAAAGAAGTAAAATATGATAATTGTCAGAATAATATTGAAGCAACATGGCTGAGCAGGCCGCAATTTTCTTCTTATTGTGTGCTTCCGCTTGTTTCAAGTTGTATTATATAAATTTGACTTTTTTTAAAAAAAATTAGTGAGCAAATGTATCATAGCTTTTTGTAATTTCTATACTAGATTTACCTTATAATATACAGTTAACGAGAAAAAGAAATTGGTCTTTTCTTAACGAAGCTTTATAACATGACTTTACCGTAAGGAATATTACTGCTTTTCCGCCTTTACTGTCCATATAAAAAGAGATCTAAGTCCTAGTATGTATAGCTGTTGCTGTACTAGTGGGAAATTGCAAAGGACTGATAGTAAATAGCAAGTGGGAACTGGTTCGAGTAGTTTTGCCCAAGAGGCATTTCCTTTATTTACCATCTTGACTAAGTTACCCGTTAGTTGATACACCTGTTTGTATTTTATTTACTCTAGCTCGCTAGCAATTTTGAAAATCAAGGCAAGCTGTACCTTTTCAGATATCTAAACATGTTTATACTAACGTACATGTCACCTTGTTTGCTTTATTAATGCGTCTACATTATTGATATAACCCTTTAAGTTCTGTATTCGGGCTAAGTAAGTGCTCGAGTACAAAGGTTCCAGGTAGCTTATAAGAAGGCTAATAACTTGTTCTACTTTGCAACCATATCTGTAGATATATATCTATGCAGCCATAGCTAAGTATATTTCTATACATGTACAAAGGGTATTATACCCCCTTTATATCACATGTCGCATACGGTCATATGACTAAAGGCCCGCTCATATGGTACAGAAAAATCAAAATCATCCTCACACCATCCTCACTCCCTCCATACACCTTATATATATTATGATTATTACTATCTATACTGTTCGATCCCGCTTCAAATACTTACATAAGTCTTCAAATTACTATAGCATACGGAGAGTACCAGTTGTTTTCAATGTTATAGATTATAATTTCAGTAAATTTTTAAAAACAAATCTGAAAAAACCCATGAACTGCTACGTGTACAAAGTTGAGTTGAAGTTTTGTGTAACTTAAGCATATCAATAAGCAGAGGAACGGTGTAAGGGTTTAGCTCAATTCTGTGTTGGTACAGGTTACAGTAGTGTATTATGAAACTTAACCAGCGTAAGTTAAGTTTGGCCTGAGAAAGCTTTTTTTTTTTTTTT
>JXWR01005682.1_pt1 | contig 12143 bp, 4 predicted proteins | sample 315541 | NCBI WGS metagenome assembly JXWR01 (sample SAMN03273951, study PRJNA271842) | soil metagenome | isolation source: rice field ambient CO2 | place: India: CRRI Experimental farm Cuttack,Odisha-753006 | collected 2013-12-17
TTGAATTTCTTTGGTCTGGTAGATGATATATGAGCTAGTGTTTGAGAATCTAACAAATCTAGTGGGTTGTCACCGGATTCTACAATAAATTGCTTTGCCCCATTCTTCATTTTGCCACCAGCAACATTTTCCTCCTGATCTGATCCATTATCATTTTCTTCATCAGACCCATAAACAGCTTCATCGAATGCAGACATAAATCTTGAACCCTTTGTGGCAGCTACATCACTAACTCCAGTAGTAACTTCTTCATCTTTACGCTTATTCCTATTGCGCATCTTTCTTATATTTGTTAATAATCTCCTATCTTCTTCAGGGAAGTTGGCTTCAATGTAGTCATATCCAAATCTCCTTATTAATCTTTCAATAATATGCTTGACTTTGGCTTTGAAATGACCAGTGTGTTCGTGAGACCATCTTAATAACTTTAAAAGTAACTCTGGCACCTTTGGCCTCATCAGTTCTTCTGGAAGCCCCAAAACACAAACCTTGGTAAACCCAATGGCGCTTTTTACAATTTCCCTAGAGTTAGAAGTTAAGTACAATTCAATGGTGTCATATATATCCATTAGTATACCGGAATCGAGTTCATTTTTGAATTCAAAAACTAAACAAGCATAACCCGTAATTGAACTACTAACCATATGTTGAGATTCACCAATAAGACCGGCAGAAATGATCTTAAAAAACTCTGATATTGACGACGATTGATCTGGAGTGGTAGGATCATAACCTGGTATTTGGGATAATTTGATAATACCATTTGGCTCATTCATTTTTCTTCCCATACAAATTAAAGTATCAAAAGCGGTCTCTCTAGATTTTTCATTCACATCCTTTGTACTCAAAATAACCTCAGCGACGGTTCTAACAATGAAATCAAGATGATCTAAAGGTAATAATTCTACTATGGTTTTAATTGCTGTTAATCTTGCAGCTTTAGCAGATGTTTGAACAGAGGAGGCGCTATCTACCATGACATTCTCAATATCCGAAATGAATTGGGCGACAGCTGTTGATCCCGATTTCAACTCAGAAAGCTTTGTAATAATTCTATAAGCTCTTTTTTGAATTAGCGCGTCAGCAGAATTTACGGTGAGGCTAAATATTGAGAATAAAGCAGAATAAGACGAGACAGGTAAGTATGTTATCATACATATGATTAAGTCCAATAGTGTCGCTGTCAATTGAGGCTTTTTCTTTTCTTTGTTCACATTTCCGCTACTTTCTTCATTCATAGAATTCTTCAAAAGACCACATACGTTGTTGAAAGTTTTCTCCAAATCTTCCTTTGAAGTAATCTTTAAATATTGATCAATCGTTTCCAAAATATAACTCCTTGCATTTGGAGTGGTTTGAGTATAAACATTGAACAAAACTGCTAGAAGATTCGTTGATTTGGTTGAAAGGTATTCTATATTCTTTTGAGCTTCAGAAATGGGGAAACGTTGCAACAATAAAACGTTGTGAGAAGAGGAGTCTTCGGCATATGAAACATTGCTTTCTGCCAAGACCTTTAAAGCATGACAAATTGTAGTTCTTAACTCAACCTCGCTGTATAATAAAGAAGATAGTTCTGAGGCAAATTCGTCAGTGAAGGATTCCCTCAAGTCCATTGGGAGTTCACAAAACCGTGGAAGTGTGGACCAGATTTGGTCAACAATAGTTTGAAAAACTCTTAATTGAATAGATTCTTCCGGGACTTTATCGAACTTAGATTGAAAACTTTTAATGTATGGTGCCAATTCGTTTTGAAAAGTTGCAAGGTTCGCATTTTTCGTATAATCTCTAATAAGCGGTAACAACCAAGCCCTGCCAGGTCTTTCGGAAGATGGATTGTCTAAATTCAGGGGTGCTTCTGCGAGTATCACTTCAGGGCCCATAGCAGAAATGGAGGCTCCGATTACTAATTCGATTTCATTTCTCAAATCCATAAACTGTTCTTCATTTACTCTCCATGTATCGACTATTTTCAGTGATTTTAAAAAGTGAGGATTAGATCTATATCTGAATTTGTTGAATGCTGCCACCAAAATCTTAAGAATTTCTCTGGAACAATGGGAATATCTAATGGATAAAAAGTCGATAAATGTTTTCGCAATTTGAGAGATGATTTCATCTACGTTTTTGAAAACTTTCTCATCCACACTTGGTGTATACAATAACAAATCATCTTTAACAGACTCAGAAAGGATTGAGATAAGACATTGAGAGGCAGCTTGGTACACTTCTGGAGTTTCACTAGCTAAATATGTGGACATAATGTGAAATACACCAGGAATTTTACGTAGCGCTTTCAGTGGTTGATGTGTTGCGTAAGTGGACATACCCTTAATGACCACAGCAATCCAGGACTTGGTTAATAACGTATCGACATTTGAGGGTTTTAATGCAAAAATGGTATCCAAGACTCTTAGGAACTTATTTTCAGCCAATCCAGAAGAAATGGTAGTTTCTGCCATTGTTTTGAACATGCTTTCAAAACATTCAAATGATGCAGAAACGAGATATTGCTCTGAGCTTTTGGTGACTCCCAATAGTACATCACAAAGAGGCTCAATCTGTGAAGATGGCCATTGTCCAGTAGAGACAACTGAAGTAATCAACCTTAGAGAGCGCATGACACTAGCGTTAATGTCTTCCTTTGTTTTCTGTGCTTTCAATTGTTTATTTGATAAATTCGAGAGATCATTCAAAATACCTGCTAACTGCTTGTCACAGAAATCTGCTACAAAAACTGCCGCTACATGCTCTGCAGTTGGTGCAACAGGAGGGTTCAATAAGACCGCATGAACTGCATCTAGCGCTCTCTTTCTAACTTTTGGTCTTACATCTAAAGAAAGTTCAAGTATACCCTGCAAACCTCTTTTTGGAGTGACGTTTAGATCATAAGTATTGTTCCAGGCTTGTGCATCTTGAGCAATAAGAAGAGATTCTAAACAACCAATAGCAGCTCTAATTAGAGGGGCATTAGCCTTTTCTGCAGTGATACATGGGGCAATTTTCGTTAGGATTTCAGAAAACTTCGATCTTAATAATACCTTAGGCGAATAATGAAATATCAGATCTAGAAGATATGTAGATGAGGAAGCCAATTGAATATCTTTTATTTCATGAGTAGATGGGTCTACTGCTTGATCCAATAGTGACATAAAGGATATGATATAATTTACAATGTTTTTTGAAACATCATTTGTAGCTTGACCTGCAATATTTTCCTCAACGGCAGTTAATATTATAGCAATATGCTTTTGATTCTCCAATTTAGAGTTTACTTGGGAACGAATTTTAGCCAGCTTGTCCTCCAGCTCTATGAGAAAAGCAACTTTGTCTTGATCCATGATGAACTCTGAGATTTGCTGATTCAATTCGCGAGATGCTGTTCAAAATCTAGAAATTATCTGGTTGAATTCAATCAGTAAAAAAATAAGTTGAACCTTTTCAAACTAAAACTCTTCTCTGAGAGAATTAACTGCGACCGAGGAAGTTCTAATTGCGCGATGAGATGAGATGATATAATTAAAATTTTAAACACTGCAGCGAAAAGAAAAATTTTCACTAATTATGATCATCTATCATTCAGGACGGAAAAAATGAAATAGTACACCAAGAACAGTTGTAAGAAAAAAGGAAGGGGAATATACACGACTTAAGTAACGGAGGAGTTCTGACTGGTATTCCGTTAAGAAACTGTAATAGAGTTTATCAAGTATGACCTGTGGTCTAGTACGAATAAGGTTAGCCAGATTTGGAAGAAAAAATAGTCCGGTCTATAATATCGTAGTGGCTAATTCCCGTAAGGCGAGGGATGCTAAACCAATCGAGGTACTAGGAACCTACGTGCCGGTACCCAGTCCAGTGACCAAGAGGGAATTGAAGAGGGGCGTTGTACCTATTAAAGACGTGAAGCTTGATTTTGATAGAACAAAATATTGGATTGGTGTGGGAGCACAACCTAGCGAAACAGTTACTAAACTATTACGAAAGGCTGGTATATTAAATGATGCATGGGCCACTAGTAAGAACAGCAATGTGAATAGGAAAGTTGTATTTGAAAGAATGGAAACATTGGAGTGAAAAAGATCGAAAAAAAAAAAAAAAGAAAAAGAAAGGAAAGCAAAGGAACGTGTTTTAATTGATGCGAGGTGTATATGTATATGTTGTATATATGTTTTACTTGGCGCTTTTATATCTATCAGACTTGTAAATAATACATCTATGGCCAACCAGAAAATGGAGAATGAGACTTGAAATGGAATAAATTAAATTCTTAATCGAATGTGAAGAAAAGAGAAAGTGTAATAGAATTTTATTAAGATAGTGTCATTATAGGTCATGTATTGTGTGCTCCTGACTGTTCGGCACTATTTACCTTTTAAGACGCAATAAATCTCTTTTTAGCTTCAATGATTCATTTGGTAAAATAGAGGATTCTTCAGTGGACACGTTTGCTGTAGGTAAACGAGTGCTAGCTAAGGGGGACGATATGATATTGCTACGTTGTCTCGATAGTAGAGCTATGTTAAAATTAAATGCGGAATCTGTTGTAGGCGTTGGCGTGAGTAAAGAAAAGGCATTACTGTTGCTAACACTATTGTTAGAATTTGTGCGGGCTAAGATAGGTTGTGGTTGTAATTCTGAAATATACTGGGACGAGCCATTTCTATTCTTCATTGAGACGTTGGATCTTTGTAAGGAATACCAGTTCAACGTGTTGGTCAGGCTGGTAGTAGAGCTTACATTCGGATTCGAGTTTGTGTTTGATAAGGGGATTGGATCGGTAATATCTGCGTTAACAAACGGGGAGGGAACTCTAAGCATTTCAGAAAACTGTGGTGGGGGTGGTGGGGGTAAAGAAGTTAAAGAAGTGTTACGAGAAAGATAGCCGTCTTTTCTGACCTCTTGCAACAAGCGCTGTCTTACCAATGTTAAAAGCCAGCTATTTCTGTCACATCCGATATCCAATTGTTGAAGCTCAGATTGCTGTATAGCCGCTTTGGCAACTCTATTCAATATTCCTGAGGGAGGGTTTGTACTATCAAACGGAGTTATCGTAGGATCGCTGCACGTGTTTTGGTAAACTTCTAATAGAAGGCCGACAAACTGCGGTGTGAACGAAGTGAATTGAGCGTTATTGTTGTAAAAGGTATGTTGTTTGAAATTCTGAGCGAAATCGGAAACGGAACTCGCCAGCGAAGAGGCGCTATTCTGTCTGGTTCTATTAGCATTGAGGTAAGGTGGAAAATACGAGGCATCCGAGCTTTTCGCCTGATTGGAGCTGCTATTATTTATAGGAGTCATTACCGGAGTGAAAACGGGAGTAGACAAGTTTCTGTCAAATGCAATCATGTCATCGTAATCACAATTTAACAACGGCTGAGGGTCCTGAGTTTGATGTTGAGCTTCTGGTTGGATGGGCAACGCGTCTTCGGGCTTGCAATTCTTGTCCTTATTTTCTTGAGATCGCCTAGAAGAGCCGGCGTGTAGTCTCTTGTGCAATCTTTCCAGCAGCATTCTATATCCTATTAAACTGGTTCTAGTTCGCTTTACTAAGAAGGGAATTACAGGTTGAAGCTAGGGAGAGGAAATACACGCTTCTATAACAGCATTCTTATATATGTTTATCTACAAGGGAAATAGAGCTATACGAAAAAAATAGAAACAGAAACAGAAACAAAAACAGAACTTTGTTTAAACTTCGGAGTTCAAGCGTCATTTCTACACTAGTTCTTGGTGAGACCTAATGAGTTTGACGTGCCTATCCAGATTGGGTGACGCGTAAAGGAGTATACCTCCTTTTTTCGCTTCACTTGAGCTTAAAATGACCATTTCTATTTCCCAAAGTGGGCATATGTCTTCCCCCTGCGCGAGTTCCGGAGTGGCAAAAAAATGTAGTAAGAAGCCGCCCTTCCCGCGCCGTTTTCCTTACGGAGGCGTCTCCCGCCCTACGCAGAGGCCCCCTGCCTGCGTGCTTTCTGCCGTCCAGCTATGGCCCAGCATTAACTCTGTTAGCTTCGCCGATCTTAAGAATAAGGAATAGACCACATTCTCTGCATGTGTTTCCATCTTTCGTAACTGTCTCTGTATCAGTAAATGTCGCTATCTGTGCCCGTCACTGAGCTACCAACCAGACGTACCGCGATCTCTCCGTGTTTCGATGTCTGTTTCTACCGCCTCTACTGTTGTCACCGCTTCTACAGAGATGTCAGTTAGGAAGATCGCTGCTCATATGAAAAGCAACCCCAACGCTAAAGTAATCTTTATGGTGGGTGCCGGGATATCCACTTCTTGCGGGATACCAGACTTCCGATCTCCGGGAACTGGCCTGTACCATAACTTGGCCAGGTTGAAGTTGCCGTACCCTGAAGCAGTGTTCGATGTCGATTTTTTCCAATCGGATCCTTTGCCATTTTACACTTTGGCTAAAGAGTTGTATCCCGGAAATTTCAGACCTTCCAAGTTTCACTATCTTTTGAAATTGTTTCAAGACAAAGACGTTTTGAAGAGAGTATATACCCAGAATATAGACACTTTAGAAAGACAGGCCGGTGTTAAGGATGATCTGATCATCGAGGCCCATGGCAGTTTTGCTCACTGTCATTGTATCGGATGTGGTAAAGTTTATCCCCCACAGGTTTTCAAATCCAAGCTGGCAGAGCATCCTATAAAGGATTTTGTCAAGTGTGATGTGTGCGGTGAACTGGTAAAGCCGGCAATAGTTTTTTTTGGCGAAGATCTACCGGATTCCTTTTCGGAAACTTGGTCAAACGATTCAGAGTGGCTTCGTGAAAAAATCACGACATTTGGAAAACATCCTCAGCAGCCTCTTGTCATCGTCGTTGGCACCTCACTAGCCGTTTATCCCTTTGCGTCTCTGCCCGAGGAAATTCCTCGAAAGGTAAAAAGAGTTCTGTGCAATTTGGAAACGGTGGGCGATTTTAAAGCTAACAAGAGGCCTACAGATTTAATAGTTCATCAGTACTCGGATGAGTTTGCCGAGCAACTCGTTGAAGAATTAGGTTGGCAAGAAGATTTCGAAAAGATACTTACGGCCCAAGGTGGAATGGGGGATAACTCTAAAGAGCAATTACTTGAAATTGTACATGATTTAGAGAATTTGAGTTTGGATCAATCTGAACATGAGAGTGCAGACAAGAAGGATAAGAAGCTACAGCGTCTCAATGACCATGACAGCGATGAAGATGGAGCAAGCAACTCCTCTTCTTCACAAAAAGCCGCTAAAGAATAATGTGTTGGTTGCAATGTTTTCCGTCCCCCTTTTTTTTTTTCCTTATTCATCTAGCATGCGCGGCAATTTGATAGTTTAAAAATAAAAGAGACGCGTAATTGAGCTTGGCTTTCCTACGCGCTTGACATTGCATACATATTCTTTCCCCCCACCCCCTTATAGATATCGAAAAATTTGTAAGCTCTGACGTGCAATTCTACTTTAGCCAATTAGGTTTGATAAAAAATACGGCGCCAGCTGACTTTTTTCTCTTTCTGGATAAGTATTCAGAATATATAGATAAGTAGAATGGGTTCCCGAACCGTCAATGCAGCCAATTCATCTCAATACTGCGCCGAACAGCTTCTGAAGCGATCTTGACTTTGTAGGCAGCTTGAAATTTTCTTGGATGATTCTGTCCTATTTGAGCTTTACCTCCTCCCATCGAAAGGGCGAAGTCACACCGTTTTCAAAGGTGGAGTGTTACCCCACCCCCCACGCTGACTCCACATCTGACTCTCTACAGTTTTATTATAGCGAACGTTAACTCTGAATGTATGCGTGGTGTGTATGAATTGTATTTACTGCCTGAAATGGAGTCATAAACTCCTTTATACAATTTCAAGGAATTTTTGTAGCCGCGACGGGACCAGTGGGAAGTTACTATAACCATTGTTTAGTTGAGCCGCCCAAGATGTGACTTCATGGCAGCTATACGTTCATTTGGGCTTTTGGCACTAAAGGCGCTCTTCCGACTGTATTGTTTCCATAAGGTCTATTATATTAGTTACAACATTTTATATAGGTTTATAAAAAGAAAATAGTGCGCAAGGAAGAAATAAGCAGTAAAAGAATATTGTTTAAAAAAATCGCATCATTTCAAATTGGTTAGGATATCATTTTTTAAATTGTAAAGTAATTGATACTGGTTTATTATTTGAATATCAACTGATGGATTAGTGAATAACTGGAAAATTTCTAAATCCGTGGGGAACAAATTTGGAATCGATGCTATTTTTTTTAATATTTCCGGGTCGTTGTTTAGGCAGTTTTCAAAACAAATACTTTTTTCAACCAAACATTTGATTAGCTGAACACAGGATATGTTAATTGACGGTAGGAGCACCTTTGAATAATTTTGTTGCTGTAACAAAGTATTCTTACTTGTGGAATTGTTAATATTCAATATCATCTCACTTAACTTCAATAGTCCAGATCCAATATTTTCTTCAGAGCTCAACCACACAAATGGTAAATTCTTGTTGAAATTGAAGCTAGAATCTTTGTTGCCGTTATTGTTACTGTTACTGTCTGAATTATTCTCACTGATTTCAAATACTTCATTGGATAACGGCAATATTTTTTGTACAATGACTAAGATGCTAGTTAGACTCTGAGAAATTACCGGAGAAAATTGGTCGATCAGCAAACTTGGATCAGCTGATTGCGATAACACTTGCTGCAGCGGTATGGCAGAAAATAAAAACGAAACCACATCATTTAGCAAGTTGTGCCTATTGTTATTATTTTTATTGTTATCATTGTATAAATTCAAAAGTCTTCGTAACAACTTTTTGTCCTTGTGGTTGTTGTTACTGTTGCGATCATAGAGATTGTTACCTGTGTTTTTGTTCAGAAGGATTGATTTGAAATAATTTAGGTTCGGTTTTTCCAATGAAAATAATTTGGCCAAAATATCTACACCAAAAGTTTGATATTTTCCCCATTGCAACTGGAATTCGTTGAAGGTCAAAGATTCAGAGCCAAATGATGACGAAGACGCCATTGGATTGAGTTTTGGTTGACCAAAACTTATGACTAGAATAAGAATTAACAAGCAATCAATGGACGAAGCGATCTCTAATAAATGAGAAATATTTGATAAAACAATAACCAAATCCTTCTTGAAATTTAGTATTTTCCTATTGCATGTAAAGTTTTCTGGATGGATTAAGACTAACCAAAGTAGATCAGATATAAATCTCTTTAGGTAAAAATTTCTCGACATGATTCTGGAGTTGTTATCGGAGAATGAAATATTCCTCAAAATCATCGAGATGGTAGACAGTTGATCGTTAATCAGGACTTTGGGATCCTCTGCCCCTCTGGTATTTATTTTTGTAAATGGATCATCAATTTCGTCCTTGATTTTTTTCAAAGAAGTCAAATAAGGAGTTCTGTGAATTTTCAAAGGAAATTGGTTAGGGAGGAATCTTATTGGTTCAGGCAATAAGTCCCACTGTTTAACTACGGGAGATGTCGACTGCATACTTATAAAACATTCAGTGTCGAGATCAGGCTCCATTTCAGTAGGAGTAGGGGTGGGCAATTGATTACCCGTTAAAGAATCCACCAGGATAGTGACTTTTTCATCGTTAGAATCATTTGGTGTAAGTGTACCGTTGTTGTTTACCTTTTCAAAAATTTTATCAACCATTTTATCGTGTTGGGTAACATAGTATTGATTTGATCCAGCATCCTCATAATAATAGTCAGAAGTGTTTCGATGGTATGGAACAACATTTTGTGACAAATTTGACAGTAAATTCATGCCGAGTATTGCCAAGGAGTCTAATAATTCAGGGTATTTGACCAGAGATATTTTTAAGTTCGAGTCAGCGCTTGTGACCAACAAGGTGTTCAAGGCGGTGTTTATTTCTCCAAGATTCTTCGATTGGAGGGACATTGATAAAGCATGTAAATTAATTGCACCTAACTCTGGCGCGAAGAGAAAAATGGGCTTGTTGGAATCTATTTTCTCTCCTATTTTAGAGATGTAATTGATATCGTAACCATTGTAATGCTTGAGGCGGTTGATTAGGGGTTTGTAGTTCCTAACAATTGATCTCTTGTAGACTTTAGGCAATTTTTTTAGTTCGATTTCATATTGTTGACGTAATTTTGTCTCTAATAGCAATTTCTGTTGCCTTTGTTGATCCTCTAAAAGTTTTTGTTGTCGTTTCTGAAAATCCTCCCTTTCTTTACGTTCTAGTTCCAATTCCTTTTTGGTCTTTTTTTTCACTCTTTGCTTTCTTGGCTTCTTAACTTGCTGTTGGCCAATATTGTTATTATTTACGTTGATATTAATATTGCTATTCAAGCTTTTTGGAGTGTTTGCTGAAACCGGAACGATCCCTGCTTCTGTTCCTGGTGCTGCTGTAGCAGGAACGGACGCGCCGGGAGCCGCGGGGGTTGGTGCTGACGATGCACTATTAATGTTATTGTTGGCATTGGCCAATGCAGCGGCCTGCTGCTGTTGTTGAACTTTTTTCAATAGTTCTTGTAAGAACTGTTGCAAGAATATTCTTTTCGCTTGAGTTTCCTTTATACCTTCTTGGGAAATCATGTGTCTTTCGTAAGGTAATAAAATTCTAAAATAGATTGATTCTAATTGTTGGTAATCGGAAATTTGCAGCCTTTGGGCCACCATAGACCACTGTTGGGTCCTTGTTACTTGATCTGCACCACCGAATTTTTGAACCAACATATAAAGATAAAAAAGATTTATTTTTCTGTTGCCGATTTCTGGTATTGATTGTAACGGCATATTTCTTTTTTTACAGTTTTCAATCAAAGATTTCATAAAAAGTTCATATTGTTTGTTATTCAATTCAGTAGATATTTTCTCTTGTAATGCCGGGTTCAGACTTTGTAAAATAGATCTTTGTTGTTGCTGCCGTTGACTCTGCAAAAATTTGGGATTCTGTTGTTGCTGTTGTTGCTGTTGCTGTTGCTGTTGTTGCTGTTGTGGTTGTTGATTTTGTTGCTGCTGCTGCTGCTGTTGTTGTTGTTGTTGTTGCTGCTGCTGCTGCTGCTGCTGTAGAGCCTGAAAACGTTGCTGTTGCTTTTGCTGCAAAGCGGCAAACATTGCAGCTCTTTCAGAGAACACTGTATTTGCGTTTGAAGTTGAATTATTGGTATTAGCGGGACTTGCAGCAGGCACGGCAGTGACATTATTGTTATTGCTCGTTTTATTATTGCTGTTATTACGCATATTATGGTTATTACTGTTGTTGTTGTTGTCACTTGTGTTCGGAACAAATTCATTGCTTGCAGAGGATGATCTGTCCATTGAATTTGAAGCAGCGTAATTAGAAATAAGCTGGTTAGACGTCAAATTACCATTATTGGAAGCACCGTTATTGAATGGCAAAAATTGTTGATTTGCATTCGGAGTAGAGTTAGAGTTTGTGTTCGGAGTAGAAGATGAGGAATTTTGACTGATGGATTGAACATTGGTGATAAAATGGGGTGTTATTACATTATCGTTCGCAATTCCGGTGCTATTATTATTGTTGTTACCGCCATATAGCTGTTGTTGAGCTTGAAGAGGTAAATTGGAAGAATCAATGATTGAATTCTTGGCTAAAATAGCCTGAGGAGACAGGCTGTTTAAATTTGTGTTGGAATTGTTTGAGTCATATGGAGAATTGAATTGGGGAGACTGGTTCTGAATGAAATTAGCAGCTTTTCCACCGGTAACATTAGCAGGAGCGGCATTATTAACGACTGCTGTTGGAGAAGTAAAGTTCGTGCTGGAGGCTACTGTGTTACTGTTATTGTTATCATTGTTATTACTATTGCTGTTGTTATTGTTGGAATCCAAATTCTGGTCAAAAGGTTTTGGGTCGAAAAAATTCTGAAAATCGTCTACACCACTGGCTCCGGTATTCGTATTGTTGTTATTAGTATTGTTATTAGTATTACTACTATGGCCTGTGCTATTGTTGTTATTGGTATTATTAGCAGGATTATTATTATTATTAGTATTATTGTTATTAGTAGTAGTAGTAGTAGTAGTAGTATTATTATTATTATTATTATTATTATTATTATTATTATTATTATTATTATTATTATTTATATATATATTTTATTTTTATAGGAATAATATTAAAATTATTATTATATATAT